>Ga0209347_1003656_pt1 | contig 17455 bp, 16 predicted proteins | sample AutmiccommuBRH23_FD_187382 | JGI IMG/M metagenome (GOLD analysis project Ga0209347, IMG submission 187382) | Deep subsurface microbial communities from Mt. Terri, Switzerland - Autotrophic microbial communities BRH/23 (SPAdes) (version 2) | ecosystem: Environmental > Aquatic > Deep subsurface >...
TCTTTTATCCTTCTTTTCAGATTGTCATGCGATCTACTTTGACACATGACAACCATTATCCAACGGCAACGCCAAACAAGTCAAGAAAAAGACGCTCCTTTAACGTCAGTTAAAGTGAGCGCCCACACCATATCCTAATGAGTACGCTGCAACTAATATTGCAGTAGCAGGATAAAAAGTTGAGTTAAGTATGAGCTGACCTAGAATGTTTTGGGCCCAAGGGCTTGCATATATGCCTGCCAGTTTTATAAAAATAACTATCAAATAAACCGAGTACAATAAATTCACCTATCCATGTAACACATGTAGCAAATAGAAAAAATACAAGAAAAGTCGAGAGTTTGATGTCTCTATTCTTATATATAGTAAAGGCCGTGATTCCAACTCCAATAATGGCTAGAAGACAATACCAGTATATGCTTAGCATAGATACCTCCAAAATGCTTGTGTTATCCATGTTATGAGATAAATTCATACTAAATAGGTGACAACTATTATCGTTTGTTTAAGCTCTACATAATATTCCTTCACACGAAGTATTTCTTTTTCAGTTTGAAAGAGTTACTTAAGATGATTGGTTTTCCACTAGACAAAATATACTGAATATTATAACATATTGGTAATACCACAAGATTGCATATATATTACCAGAATGGAATAGAGGTATTACATGGAAGAAGCATTAAAGTCGCTAGCACGCTCATCGGATCTTGTAGAAAACAAATTAATTAGAGCAGTTCTTTTTGGAGAGTTCCCACCAGGGAGCGAACTTCCTCCTGAACGTGACCTAGCTGCTAAGCTGGGAGTTGGGCGCCCAACTTTGCGCGAAGTTATTCAACGCCTTGAGCGGGACGGGTGGTTTACTGTCCGCAAGGGCCAACAAACGTTAGTCAAGGATTTTTGGCGTGAAGGAAACCTGAATACTCTTGTAAATATTGTGCAAAGTTCTGAAGAAGTTCCTGAAGATTTTATTATTAACTTATTGGAGGTAAGGGCAGTTCTGGCTCCGGCTTACGTAAAAGATGCTGTTCTTTGCAGTCCGGCTAAGGTAGTAGCAGCACTTAGTGAGATTGATGAACTTCAAGACAATGCTGAAGTACTTGCCTTATTTGATTGGCAGTTACAAAAAAGATTTGTAGATTTGGCCAAAAACCCAATTTATCGACTTATCCTAAATAGTTTTGGAGCTATTTATGTTCAAGCTGCCCGACGCTACTTTATGGTGAGCGAAAATCGTCTTCTATCACGACAATTCTATCAAAACCTCTTGGCTACGGCTATGGCATCAGATTATCAAGGGGCCGAAAGGGTGACCAAGGAGGTTATGGAAGCAGTTCTTAACTGCTATAAGAAGCAGATTAAGTGAGGGGAAGAGTGGAGGTTTCATTATGAGACGATGGAACGGATGGGGGGACGATACCGTCGATTTTGATGTTCCCCAAGCGGCGAGTGAGTATTTGGCTAAGTTGATAGGACCGGCTGCACGGCCCAAACAAATTTCTTTAGAAGAGATGCTGGAAATGGTACCGGCATCACGTCTGCCGGAACATCGCTTGGTAAGTGCTGGCAAAGAGGAACGTGTCCGCCATTCTACCGGACAAAGTATGTCAGATTGGATATATTTCCGTGGTGGGTTAGTGCCCGTTTTTCCTGATGGAGTAGCCTTTCCGGAATCTGATCACGATGTACGCGAGATACTACGTTTTGCTAAAGAAATAAAGGCTCAGGTAATTCCGTACGGTGGGGGCACTAGTGTCGTTGGTCACCTGACCGTGCCAAAGGGCGAGCAGTGGTGTGTAATCACGGTCAACATGGGGCGAATGTGTAAGCTGCTGGAACTTGACAAACAAGGATGCCTTGCAACATTTCAGGCAGGAATACGGGGACCGGACTTAGAGGCTGCTTTAAGGGCGGAGGGATTTACTTTAGGTCACTATCCGCAGTCCTTTGAATTATCGACTTTGGGTGGATGGGTGGTTACCCGTTCTGCGGGACAATTATCCATGGGATATGGGAGAATTGAACGTTTATTTGTCGGAGGTGAAATGGAAACTCCGGTTGGCACAGTAAAGATACCTGCTTTTCCGGCTTCCGCTGCCGGACCTGACTTGAGAGAATGGATTATGGGTTCCGAGGGCAGACTGGGAATTGTCACAAAATGCACGGTTAAAGTGACTGTGCTACCAGAGGCAGAGATTTTTCCCGCAGCTTTTTTCCCAGGAAGGGAAGAAGGCGTCTCAGCTGTACGAGCACTGGCCCAAGCTGGGATTCCCCTTTCTATGCTAAGGCTAAGCTTACCCGAGGAGACAACGACAACCTTAAGTCTTAAGCATGGGTGGCAAATGGATCTCTTGTACCGCTGGCTTGCTTGGAACGGTATTAAAGAAGAAAAAACCATGCTTCTTTATGGGGCTGTGGGTACCCATGAAAAAGTGAACTGGACATTGCGTAAGGCTAAAGAAATTATTAAGCAACACCAAGGAGTCTATGTTGGTACGTCGGTTGGTAAACACTGGTACAAAGGCCGTTTTAAATTGCCTTATATACGCAATAATCTTTGGGATCTCGGCTACGCAGTTGATACGTTAGAAACGGCTGTTACTTGGAAGAAGGCTTCTTCAACAAGAAAAGCAATTGAAGAAGGCTTGCGTAATGGCTTAAAAGAATTAAATGAAAAAGTTCACGTATTTACTCATCTTTCTCATGTCTATCCTCATGGTACAAGTCTCTATGTTACATACATATTCAGGCTGGCAGATTCCCCGACTGAGACTATGTGCCGCTGGCGGGCCTTAAAAAAAGCAGCGAGTGAAGCAATAGTTAGAATGGGAGCAACTATTACTCACCAGCACGGTGTCGGAATTGATCATCAACCCTATTTACTTGCTGAAAAGGGTGAACTAGGAATGACGATGATTTCTTCTCTGTGCCGAACCTTAGATCCCGAGGGCATGATGAATCCCGGAAAATTAGTCAAATAGGGGGGAGGATATCGTGAAACGTGATCAGATTTTCTCAGAACTGAAAAAAACATGGGACATTATTATAGTTGGAGGAGGAATAACTGGAGCTGGGGTGTTTCGTGAGGGGGCGAAGGTAGGTCTTCGCTGTCTGCTTTTGGAACAACGCGATTTTGCCTGGGGTACTTCCAGCCGGTCCGGTAAGATGGTCCATGGTGGTTTGCGTTATTTAGGGCAGGGTCAAATTAAAACTACTTGGCATTCTGTTAGGGAAAGAGAAAAGCTGTTGCGGGATTATGAGGGAATGGTCGAATCGATTGGGTTTCTTGTCCCTTACTATCAAAATGACCGTTTCACTCCCTATTTGCTTGGCGCGGGTCTGACAGTATATGACCTTATGGCATTTCGATATGACCATAGTCAATTAGATGCCTTGAGTTTTGGCATGCAGGTCCCCGCGCTGGATAGGCACGGATTAACTGGCGGAGTTCGTTTTAGAGACGCTCGAACAGATGATGCCCGCTTGGTGTTGAGAGTAATTCAAGAAGGCGTAAGTTTAGGAGGCATAGCTCTTAATTATGTGAAGGTAGAAGAAGTATGTAAGGATAAGACCGGTAGAGTACAAGGTGTAACCCTGAGAGATGAAGTAAGTAAAAAAAACATAGAGTTACAGGGGCAAGTGGTAATCAATGCAACTGGTGTTTGGGTGGATGAATTGCGTTCTCAGATGGGCCGATCTCCTCGCATGCGTCGACTGAGGGGAAGTCATTTAATATTTCCAAGCTGGCGTTTCCCTTTGGCTCAGGCAGTAAGCTTCTTCCATCCTGCTGATAACCGATCGGTTTATGTACTCCCCTGGGAAGGGATAACCCTAGTCGGAACGACTGATGTTGACCATGATCAATCTCTAGCTGAGGAACCGCACATCAGTAAAAATGAAGGGGAATACCTCTTGGAAGGGGTTGGGAAAAACTTCCCGTCTCTTAACCTAACAGCCAAGGATATCATATCCACCTTTTCTGGGGTGCGTCCTGTAATAAACACGGGTAAAGCTAATCCTTCAAAAGAATCACGGGACCATGTTATTTGGAATGATAATGGATTGGTAACGGTAACCGGAGGAAAAATGACCACCTTCAGCTTACTGGCCAGAGAAACCATGACCAAGGTACGGAAGCATATTCATACAACGGGGGTTACTAAGGGAAACAATCATCAAATGTCAATGGGAACTGACCAGTTAATTATCGACAATCAAGAAGGAGCTACTTATCAACGGTTAGCTGGACGCTATGGTTATGATAATGGGAAGGCCATGCTACAGCAGGCGGATGGGAGAGAACGGGAAGTTATCCCGGGTACCGATATTATGTGGACTGAGTTGTGCTGGGCAGCCCGCCATGAGGGAGTCGTTCACTTAGAAGACCTCATATTACGAAGAGTGCGTTTGGGTTTATTGGTTCCAAACGGAGGCGCTGAAGTGATGCAGCGCATCCGTCAAATCGTACAGCCAGAACTAGGCTGGGATGATACACAGTGGGAACATGAAGAAACTAATTATTTAGAACTTTGGCGGAGCGCCTATAGCCCTAGTTTAGTTACTTCACGTTCATGAGCCATCTCTATGGCAAAACCTATGTGGATAAGCCAGTTTATTCCACTATTGAAGTTCAAACATTGGACATTAGAGGAGCTAAATAAGGTATCTGAGGATTTGGAAATCTGAGATCATGTTTCGATCTAGGAGGTGAGATTATGAGCGAAGGAACTCTTCTAGCTATTGATGTAGGGACCCAAAGCGCAAGGGCTTTAGCCTTTGATCTAAAAGGTCAGTTGATCGATCAGGCTCAAGTCGTCTATCCAGTACCCTACCATTCACCCCATCCGGGGTGGGCCGAACAGGATGCTAACCACTATTGGGAGAGCTTAGCTGAATCTTGCCATAAATTATGGAGCGGAGGGAAAGTATCCAAAGAATCTATAGCAGGGGTTTCGCTTACTTCTCAGCGAGGTACAGTAATAAACCTCGATAATAGTGGGCAGCCGCTCCGCCCTGCTATCCTCTGGCTCGATCAAAGGCGCGCCAAAAAACTTCCAAACCTAGGGCCAATCTGGAAAACTATTTTTAAAATTTCTGGTCTTAGTGAGACTGTGTATACTCTTCAGTCTGAGGCTGAGATCAATTGGTTGAGGGAAAACGAGCCTGAAATTTTGGAAAAAACTGCGCATTTTCTTTTCCTATCCGGTTATCTAAGTTATAAATTAACGGGAGAATTTGTAGACTCAGTAGGATGTATTGTCGGTTATGTACCGTTCGATTATCGTAAACAGACTTGGCCTTCGCCGAACCACTGGAAGTGGAAGGCTATTCCGATCATGGCCGATGTCTTTCCTAAATTGGTCCCCCCTAGTAGCACTATGGGGTACATTTCCGCTCAAGCAGCCGCACTTACTGGTTTGCCGAAAGGATTACCCCTCATTGCCGGAGCTTCAGATAAAGCCTGCGAGGTGCTTGGTTCTGGTTGCCTTGAACCTCATCAAGGATGTATTGGTTTTGGTACTACCGCAACTATAGGCATTAATTCTAAACATTATGTTGAGCCTATTCCCCTTGTTCCCCCTTATCCAAGCGCTAATCCAGGTGCCTATAACTTGGAAGTTCAAACTTTTCGGGGCTTTTGGATGGTTTCGTGGTTTAAAGAACAGTTTGCCTTGAAAGAACAAGAAATTACACTGGAGAGGGGAGTTTCCACAGAATCGTTGTTGGAAGAAATGGCGGCCAAGGTTCCCCCAGGTTCTCTGGGGCTGCTTTTGCAACCCTTTTGGTCTCCCGGTCTTAGATATCCTGGTCCTGAAGCTAAGGGGTGCATCATCGGCTTCGGAGGGGTACATAAGAGAGAACATATTTACCGAGCACTGTTAGAGGGATTAGTTTATTCTATGCGTGAAGGAAGAGAACGCATTGAGAAACGTAGCAAAGTGCCAATCACAGAACTCTCTGTGTGCGGAGGAGGCTCGAAAAGCGATCAGGTGATGCAGATCACTGCAGATGTTTTTAATCTCCCGGTACGTAGAGCGAGTGTGATTGAAGCTTCTGGCCTTGGAGCAGCTGTTTTGGCAGCAGTGGGTTCTGAACTCTATCCAGATATTGAGACAGCAGCTCGGGAAATGACAAGCTTAGGAAGGGTATTTGAACCAAACCCTCAAGCCGTCAAGATCTATGATGAATTATTCAAGAAGGTCTATTCCAAAACATACCGGAGGCTGCGTCCATTGTACAAGGTAATTCAAACCGTTACCGGGTATCCAGAAATTTCCGGAAAGATCGGTTAAATCACATGAACAAGGTACTTTGTTTGATTCCTCTAAATACGCAATCCTCTCGGAAAGCAGCCTGTATTGTCCCTTCAACCAAGAACTTATTCGTCCAACCGAATATGCATCGACAATAGCAAGCTAGGATACTTCTCTTAAGACACTAATTGCTACAGGCGGTGGCTGAACAACGACATTATCATGTATAGTTATTTTGCAGTAATTCTTCTTTCGAGAAACTTATCATAACCATATATTAGACTGAAAGCTAGCAAATATACGATTGGTGAATAGGGTATGACTTTCCATTTTGGATACACGGAAATTCTATAGGGCACGACAATCAAAATCTCAAAGAGTGTAAGTGCAGTAGACCAAAAAGCAATGTATAACATGACTGAATATCTTGATCTCGGTGCAAATTTTAAAAATGCAATTGCCAGACTTGGAAATACTAATATGCCTGACCAAAAGCTATACCACCCTCTGTATGGTACACTTACAATGTAGTACATTGAAAACTGTTTGCAAAGAAGCATATCGCTGCTCATTGATAGTGCAATAACCATTATTACGACTAAACCATCAACAAAGGTTAGTTTATGTTTTGCGACAGAAGCAACTGCCATAACAAAAAATACTGCTACCATAGTCCAGTACGGAACGTAAAACAATTAATCACCCCTATTTACTGTTGCAGTAAGTTAAATATAATTTTGTTTAGGATGCCCAGGATTTCATGAAAAATCCGAAGTGTTTGGGTGTGACGCCGGTGGCGAATGTTTTACCCAATAGGGCTAGCTTAGTTATGATTATGAGGCTGTAACAAACTTGTTTTGGAAGTTTGTTACAGCCTCATTTGTCCTAGAACTTTATAAATGTAGAATAATTAAAAATATCAAAATTAGTTGCTTTAATTGAGTCCAATAATTGGCCACCAGACTAAAGAGGTGATCACCATAACAATCAAGGAGGCTAAAGTAAGCCAAAGGCCTGCTCGTAACATATCCTTAGGGGTATATACCCCGGTCGTGTAGGTAATGATACTGGGAAGGGTTTGCACTACGAGGAGAAGTCCAAATAATGTAGCGATGTTTATAGTCATTGCTACTAAGAGAGGGTTTAACCCAAGTTTTAGGGCGATTTGCAGCATGATAGGTATTAAAGTCAGCACTACGGTGGAAATGTTTGTAACAACAAGGTGATAAAAGTGAGTGAGAACGATTAGAAGAACTACTAGGAGTAGAGGGTTAGATAACCCTGCTTGTAGTCCGGGAAAGGATAACAGTTTTCCGGCTAAGAAATCTGCGGCACCCGAGTTATTAAGGGCGGAGGCCATAGATAAGCTGGCTCCTATCATAATGACAGTTCCCCATTCAATGTCTTTTAATTTATCCCAACCAGTAATTCCAATACCAGGTAAACCCATGAGGACTGTGGCCAATATTGCGGGGACTGCAGTTGGTAATTTATGAAATGATTCAGTCATCCAAAGACCGACGGTAAGAGCTAGGATCATGAGGCATTTCTTTTCTTGGCTTGTAAAAAGCCCTAATTCCATAAGCTCGATGCGTAAGTGATTAATCTCTAATTTTCCTGTTTCTGGGGGGAATAGCCTTGGGAGGATCAACCAGGTAATCGGGATCATGAATAACCATATTGGCCAGGTAATTTTTATCCAAGTAAAATAATAAATCTCTTGACCAAGAATATTGCGTAAAAGATCAGCAGTTAATACATTAGCCAGAGCAGCAGGTAGCAAACCGACACCGCTAATACTTGTTCCAAAAGCAAGGCCAAGGATTAATAACTTTGCTATGTTCGAGTTATAAGAGAGTTTCATCGAAATGATGACTGCCATAACAGCAGGTAAAAGGAGAGTTGTCCGCACCGCTGTTGCTGGAATGAATAAGCTTAATACCTGGGGCGCTAGCAATACTCCCAGCAAAACTCCATGAATACTTCCTCCAAATCGGATGATAGCGTAATTGGCAAAACGTTTTCCTAAGGTCGTACTATTTACCCCTTGAGCCATCATAAATCCAGCCATGATTAAGAAGGTAGACCCATTGGAAAAACCAATCAAAGCAGTATCTAGGGAAGTTGCATTCAGGATAGGTAGAGCAGCAATCACCAAAAGAGAAGTAAGTGCTAGAGGGATTGGTTCTAGTACCCATAACCAAACCGAGGCACCGGTGATTCCAATTGTAGACCGAAGGGACCAAGAAAGATTTCCTGGAAGAGTAATCAAAATTAATAGAAAGATAACACAAGCGAATAGTAATTCGAGATATACTCGTAGCTTAAGTTTTGGTTTTGGTTTGGGATGAGTGTTAGTGTAAAGCATATCTAAATACCTGCCATCATCAGAATTTTCTGAGTAATTTTGTTACAGTTTATCATTTATTTAATAAGTTTAAAGCCTTTTGACCATATTGGTTAAATTTCATAGAGAGATAAGGAAGAATTTACAATTAAATAGTATCTAATTGTTATCGTAATTTTAAAGGAAATATAGAGACTTTTGTCGAAACTTTAACAGTTGTAAATTTAATAAGTAGAGGGATGGTATACTTTGGCTCGTTTAGAAGATGATTTCACAAATATCAATACAAAATTAAGCAATCCTGCTTATGTTCCTGAAAAAATATATGGAGGGTTACGCACTCTTACCTCATCTGGATTAGGGTGGCTGAAAGACAGTGTGTTTCTATTCACAACTTTAGCAATATTGCTAAAGTCGGTTCTTTTTATCGGGCTTATTAATAATGAGAATGCAACTAGGTATAGTCATCTAAAAGCTTTTTATAGTTTTAGCTCTTCGCCGCCGTTAGAGGTTTACGTTGCTTTTATTGTAATAATATTGAGTTTTGCCTTTTCATTTAAGAGCAGGGCCCGTTTCTGGTTTCTGTTAAGTTGTAATAGTTTGTTTTCCTTCTTAATCGTTGCAGATTTAATGTATTATCGTGGCTACAGTAGCTTCGTTACTCCCTATTTACTAAGTCAAACAACGAATCTTGACAATCTTTTTAGTAGTGTAATATCAATGTTGCGTCAAGTTGACCTTTTGTTTATCCTTGATCTGATAGTTTTACTGGGTATCGGTATTAAGCATAAGACGTTCTATGTTAAGACACAAAGAAATATTGTTACCCTGTTTATCCTTTTTGTGCTTTCAATCTCGTATATCTATTATCAACATGTTCAAATGGATCTTAGAGGGAATGGCGAAACGATGCTGTTTAGAGTTGCTTGGTCTCCAAATCAAACAATGTCTAACCTTTCGCCGCTAGGATATCATGGTTACGACATATATAACTATCTTAAAGATAGTAAGGCTCCTAAACTAACCCCCGAGGAGAATCAGAACATTGAAAATTGGTTTGTCCAAAACCAAGAGAACTTACCTGCCAATCAGTATCAGGGGATGTTCAAGGGTCAAAATCTGATTATGATTCAAGTTGAGTCACTCGAGACATCTGTGATAAACCAAAAAATTAATGGTCAAGAAATTACTCCTAATTTAAATAAACTTCTAGCCAATAGTTTATACTTTTCTAATTTCTACGAACAAGTCCATAATGGCTCAAGCTCGGATGCCGATTTATTGGCTAACACTTCAGTATATCCGGTGCGTACTGGTGCTACCTTTTTTAGATTCCCTTACGACACCTACAATTCACTGCCCAAGCTCTTGAGAGAGGATGGGTATAGTACCTTAGCCATTCATCCTGATAAAGGATCGTATTGGAATTGGATGCCTGCCCTGACGGCCATGGGTTTTGAAAAGACGATGGATGAAATGCAATTTAATACGGATGAGAAAATCGGCTTGGGGATCAGCGATGGCAGCTATTTTAAACAACTAGTGCCCATCATTTCAGAACAGAAGCAGCCTTTCTATAATTTTATGGTTACTTTAACAAGTCACAATCCTTTTGACTTACCTGATCAGTATCGATCACTTGTTCTAAGTAAAGATTTTAATAAGACGAAGTTGGGCGGTTATTGCCAAAGTATTCGCTATACCGATGAACAAATTGGCATTTTTTTGGAGTCGCTCGACCAAAGCAGGGTTTTAGATAATACGGTGGTTGTTATCTACGGTGATCATACAGGAGTGCACAAATACTATAATGATGAGGTCAAAGAAGTTGAGCCCCAGGAAAGCTGGTGTCACGATAACAGTAAACGAATCCCTCTAATTATTTATCATAAAGGAATGAAGGAACGAGAGATCATGATAACAGGCGGACAAATTGATACGATGCCCACGATAGCCTACCTGATGGGAGTTAACGAAGACCGTTATAAATACACAGTGTTTGGACGGAATTTGCTAAATACCAATAAGAATTTTGTCGTTTTGTCTAATCGGCAGTACATTGGAGAAGCTGAAAATACTACAGAATTCGAGAACCAAATTACAGGACTTGATATTGCAGATCTCGTCATTCGAAAAAATTACTTTAAAGAAGCAGGGTATAAATAAGAAGGACTTTTACAATTTTCGACGAACTACAGAGTCATTGACTTTAGATCGTTGCAAGTATATAAAATGGTGGTGTTTAGCTTGGTTGAAAAACAACGTGTAATCCAAGAATACGTGCCGGGAAAACAAGTTACAATGGCTCATATTATCCCAAATCCACAAGGAGATCTTCATGAGCGATTAGGGATCGTGACGACTGGGGCTATTGGGATTATGACCATTACCCCTAGTGAAGCAGCGATTATCGCAGCAGATGCTGCCTGCAAAGCTGGGGATATTGAACTTGGGTTTATAGATCGCTTTACTGGTTCTCTGGTGATTACCGGGGATGTTTCTAGCGTCGAAGCAGCGTTACGTGCTGCAGTGAATACTCTGGTTAATATTTTAGGGTTTACAGCGGCTGAGGTGACGAGAAGTTAATGGGTAGAGTACTTCTTATTGGGGGAATTGGTGCTGGCAAAACCTCTTTGAAGCAAATGCTTATGAATGAGCAGGTTAGTTATCGAAAAACCCAAATGTTAGATTTTTCTCAAGTCTTTATTGATTGTCCGGGCGAATATCTTGAGATCCCCCGCTTTTATCATGTTCTAATCGATGCGAGCCATCAGGTTTCAGAGATCTGGGCACTTCAAGATGCTACAAAACAGAGGACCATTTATCCGCCAAAATTTTCTAAGGTCTTTCGCAAACCCATTATTGGAATCATTACGAAAGTGGATTTGCCAAAAGCTAATATTAAACAAGCGGGTTCTTATTTGAACTATGCTGGAATTGAAGAACCCTTTTTTACGACATCAATCATGGACCAGGAAAGAGTTGCTCCTTTGCGTAGGCGATTGGAGGAGTTGAATGGATTGCGCGAATATTAAGGATTTATGTCTTGAATACACAAGCCTCACCGAAGAAGATATCATGATATTAGAAACTATGGCCTTGCAGATCCCGCATACAGCTGAAATGACAGGGACCGATATCTTCATTGATGCTCCGCTGAGAGACGGGGTAGATGCCGTGGTATTAGCTTGGGCCTGCCCAGAAAATCGGTCCTTATATGGACATAGTGTCGTGGGTGAATTAGCTTTAGCCAACAGTGAGCCAGCGGTTTATCGGACGCTCCAGACTGGTGAAACCAGTCGAAATGTGCGAGGGGTTAGCCAAGAGGGGATCCCTATTGCCCAAACCGTGGTCGCGATTCGTAACTCAGCAGACGACGTAATTGGTACTCTAATTATGGAACGTATAGAAGGAATGACGATTGTAACGGTTAGCTTTCCAAAACATAGTTCGGAGGGACAGTTATGAGCGAACTATCCATCTTAATTGCGGATGATGAGGCACTAATTCGCTTAGATATTAAAGAAATGTTGCAAGGAGCAGGACATATTGTTTGCGGTGAAGCAAACAATGGCCCGAAAGCGGTTGAATTGGCTAAATCCTTCGCTCCAGATTTGGCGATTCTTGATGTAATGATGCCAGGGCTAGATGGGCTGGAAGTGGCAAAGATCTTGCACTCTATGAACATTCCCGTCTTATTGCTTACTGCCTACAGTCAGTCCAAATTTATTAACCGGGCGGAGAAAGTTAGTGTGTATGGTTACCTTGTCAAACCTATTACTGAGCGAGATCTTCTACCTGCCATCCAAATTGCCTATGCTCGCTGGAGAGAGATGCAAGCTGTCCGTGCGAAATTGGAAAACACCCAGCTGGAATTACAAAGTCAGAAAACAATTGCCCGAGCCCGTTCTATCCTCGCAGAACGCAATGGAATTAGTGATTATGAAGCACATCAATTACTTATTCATCAGGCCATGGATCTTCGAATTACGGTCGTAAAACTGGCAGCTCAAATTATTGATGAAACTTCTAAAGTCAAAAAGAATAAATAAGAAAGATTTTAAATGATTGCATGAACTTGGCTATAAACAAGAATTAGCTCGTCCGTTTCACCGTCAAATGTTCATGATGGTGTTTAACAACAGGCATGCAACTACTTTCTGCCGAGCAACTCGCTAGTTTTTTTTAATCCAATCGACTTCAATCGTCAATTGACCTACTTTTCGCACAAGTTCTGCAATATGCTCTTCCTTTTCAATGAGGTCTAGTTCTATATCGGAAGGCCCCTTCTTAAACACCTCAGGCGCTCTTTTCAAAAGCTCAGTCTTCTAGCGTCCAATCACAACTGGTCTGATCCTATGCTCGGAAGATATCCGTTCAATTTTGCGCAGATGGAACTTTAGATTCTTTGCCACATTTAACTTTCGGTACCAATAATGCAAGATTATTGGTGATTATGTTTTATCATATAAGTATCGAAACAAACCACGCAATAGGCGGGTTGTATAATAAACTGTGAAGGTATTGTATACCGTGGCAAACGAACAGCGGGTTGGCAGTTATGAAAAGATAATATGAAAGGAGACGCGGTCGTGAAGGAAAATCTCTTGTCAATTACGGAACTGGCGAAGCTCAGGAAGGTTACGAGTGAGACTTTACGCTATTATGATCGGATTGGCCTGATTAAACCGGAATATGTGGATCCACAGACAAAATACCGGTATTACTCCATCCGGCAATATGAAAAACTGGGGACAATCAGGGAACTGCGTCAGCTTGGGATGTCTTTGGATGACATTGTGGACTATTTCACGAACCGAAACCTAAAAAAATCCATAACGATCCTCGAAAAGCACCGCGAGATACTTCGCAGGGAGATCAAGGAAAAAATGCTTGTGAATATGGTCCTGCGCAGGAAACTACGCTTTTTGGATGAACTCACTTCGCTGCCGGCCCCGAATGTCGTCTTTGAACGGGTGTTCTCCAAACGTTACATGATCACCTTCGATGAGCCGGCCGGCGGACCGCGTGAGCACGCTTTCGCCTTCACCAAACTGGAATGGTATCTGAACGAAACGGCACCGATCCTTGCCAGTGACCGGGTTGGCGTGTATGCCGATGAAGCGATTTTGCAGAAGAGTGATTCGTATATCCCCTCATCGCCGATGCTACTGGTGGAAAAGGACGCGATCGATTCGGAATTCAAGAAGGCTATCCCCGCCGGTCTGTATCTCTGCATGTATTATCACAACGGCGGGCTGGAGGAATACCATGAATCTTTCGAGATCATCAAGGATTATATGAAGAAACATCGGATATGTATAAATGGAAATATTTTCCAGATATATAAGTTGGATGTGACCCTCACCAGCGACCCTATGGAAACGATTATGGAAATCCAGGTGCCGGTCAAAAAGATTTAATCTGCAAAACAAACAGCCTCCTATGACATTATCATAGGAGGCTGTTTGTTTTGCAGATTAAATTTCAAAAGTACCCCGTTAAGTTATAAGTTAAAAGGAAATATTATGTTTCTTTTTATAGGCAATATGGGAAATGAATTCGAGCATAAGACCTGCCGCAGCAATCGAAGTAATATTGCCGACATCAAATTGCGGAGCGACCTCAACCATATCATATCCAACGATATTCAGTTCCTTCAAGCCTCTGATAATTTCCAATGTTTTCGCGGTAGTGAAACCTCCGATTACGGGAGTTCCTGTTCCCGGCGCATAGGACGGATCAAGGAAATCAATGTCAAAGGTAAGGAATGCCTTGGCATTCCCCACACGTTGCTTGATGCGTTCGACGATTTCTTCCGCTGACATTTGGTGGCATTCAACCGCTTTCAGAAGACCATATCCAAGCCCTTTGGAGTTCTGGGTATCCTCTTCTCCATAAAGCCCTTCTCTAATTCCGACCTGAATCGATTTGGAGGTATCAACAAGCCCTTCCTTAGCCGCGTGGTAAAAAGGCGTGCCATGATTATAGGGCTTTCCGAAATACTCCGGAATCGTATCGTAATGAGAATCGAAATGAATCAAAGCTACAGGACCATGCACTTTATGGCAAGCCCTCAGTTCCGGCAGTGTTACGCTGTGATCACCGCCCATTGCGACCGGAATAACCCCTTTTGCAAAAAGAGGCGCCATGCCCTCGGTAATTAAATCAAATGATTCTTCAATATAACCCGGAACAGAACCCAAATCGCCATAATCAACGCCAGAGCAATAATCAAACACACCTACCTCAAGCTCAGGATTATAAGGCTTGGCCGCAAGGCCGGACATTTCTCTGATGGACGCAGGACCCATCCGGCATCCAACTCTGTTGGATGCGCCGGTATCAAAGGGAATACCCACTACTGCAAAGTCGATGTCATCTGTTGTAACAACATGCTGCATCCTCATAAATGTTTTAATGCCTGAAAATCTCGGCGATTTCAGGGAGTTCATAGCTTTATACTTAATCATAGGTCATACTCCTTCCAATTTTGTTATTTTGCAGCCACACTTTTCTATTGGTGCGTCACAAACAAAAATGATAAGAGAGCAGACCGTCACTACCCCATGGAGCAGACCGTCACTGCTCCATTGTTATTCATTTTGCCGCTGTGTATGAAATTATATTCTTTTGTTGAAGATCTGTCAACAAGTTTGATAACAGTGATCTTACACCATATTGTGTCCATATTGTGTGACAATCCCAAAGTTAGTCCAGTCGAATTTTGAGTATACAACTGCTCTGCAAATTCCCTGGGCATCAGGTTCCCTAACGTGATGCAGTTGTATTCATTCCGCCTTCCAGGTGTTTCAGGATATTGATGAGTTATCCTCGGTGAACTTTTTGTTCATTTTCTTCCCCTCCTGGATAATGTTATTGTATCATCCAGACCCCTCCCAGGAACGGACTACTTTTGACCTTGCCGCCATACATGAAGTTTTCGGCAAGTGTGTCGTTGTGGCAGGGAACCAGCTTGGGGGGATTATTTTCAAATAAGGTAGAGAGTTAGGAATAGCTTTTTAAAAAATATTAAGGCAGAAGGAGTATATATGTGACTCTGACCAGTGACACGGAAGAAATAATTAGTCGATTGTTTCGAAAAATAAAAAAATTGTATTGACCTTTGTGGTACAAAAAGGTTTATGCTTACGACAGAAGTAGAACGTTAATCCCGATGGATGCTCACACATCCTACCGTCCGGGAATACGTTATGCTCCTGCTACAATTCGCGGCGCGCATGGCATTGACTCCCATAACCCTGACGTTGGCATACTGGTTTTTGACATGGGAACAGGAAAAAACTTATCAGACAATGGGATAAAGTTTGTACGAAGGGATATAACGCCCTTTTCAAGAGTCAGGTCAGGTAATCAATGCACAATGGCTTGAAAAAAGTGAAAGCCCTTCCTGGGTTCTTTCAAGCTACGCCTTTTAGGCGTAGTCTTGACTTAGCAGGATTATGAATGATGAGGAGGATTTTATCATGCAAGAAAATAAATCTGTTTTTGGAAATAATCTTCAGAACGTTGATATCCCGGATTTTTTCGTCCTGAGTAACCTGGTCACGACCGCTAGCGGTAAAAAAGCTACCAGTGTCGACATTATGCCCGGCGGCCTCACCAACAAAAACTTTAAGATCACTCTCGAAGACGGTACTGCCATTGCCATGCGTGTCGCCGGTTACGGTACAGCCGGATACATCAACCGCCCCGGGGAGAAGCACAACGCTTCCCTGATGGCCAGCATCGGCATCGCTCCCGAGATATACTATTATGATACTGAGACCGGTTCCCAGCTCTGCGAGTACATCGATGCTGACACCATGCATCCCGATGATTTCATTAATAGGTCCGAAGTACTCACAGAGGCTGCGGTTGTCATGCGTAAATATCATGACAGCGGTTGTCAGTTCAAGAGCGTCTTCAATCCCATCGCCAAGATCATGGAGTATCTGGACATACTCAAGGGGCACAACTTCACCGAGATGTACAAGGGTTTCGACAAGGCGATGGAAAAGCTGGAAAAAATCAAAGCCGCCTATGAAAAGAATCCCCCTAAGCTGGTTCCCTGTCACAACGACACCCTTGCTGAAAACTTCATGTATGACGGCAAGGTCATGCGTGTGATCGACTGGGAATACAGCGGTATGAACGACGGATTCTATGATGTTGCCTGCGTCATTGTGGAAAACCCGCTGAACACCGAAAACGAAAACGCCTTAATCACGGCTTATGTTGGCGCCGAGCCTAACGAAGAGCAGAAGGCCCGTACCCTTATCAATAAATTCCTGGTGAACACCCACTGGTCCATCTGGTCGCTGGTTCAGATCTGCTACGGAAAGGATCATGATTTCTACTGGGAGTATGGCCTGTCCCGTGCGGATTTCTTCAATGAGTACATGGCCGACCCCAACTTCGACCGTTACATCGACCTGATTGGTTGATCGGAGGAACAATTAGCTGCGTCGTCGGAGCACTGGTAATGAGCTTTAAAAAGATACCGGCCTTGCCCAGCCCTTCAATGACCGGGCTTCACACCATGAGCAGACATGTTTATCCCATCGATGGTGTCCGTTCATAATCTGGTAGTGGGGCTGGTAATGTCTCTATCCCATGAGTGACTAAATGAAATACCAGAAAACCCATAGTGGAAAAAGCAGAAGCACACAGGGTAATGGTAAACCATGAGATTTATAGATATTAGATAAATCAACTATCCTATGTAAATGAAATAGGCGGATTAGCAAAGTAACCCGCCCCTTCCCGAACCGTACAAGCGACTTGTCACCGCATACGGCTCTCCATATTCCAAATGGGTTATCGTCGTTTCAGCTGATTAAGCTGGAACCTG
>Ga0209347_1003657_pt1 | contig 17437 bp, 8 predicted proteins | sample AutmiccommuBRH23_FD_187382 | JGI IMG/M metagenome (GOLD analysis project Ga0209347, IMG submission 187382) | Deep subsurface microbial communities from Mt. Terri, Switzerland - Autotrophic microbial communities BRH/23 (SPAdes) (version 2) | ecosystem: Environmental > Aquatic > Deep subsurface >...
GTGCTTGCCGACCGGAGCATCGACCTCGTGGTGACCTCGCCGCCGTACCCGATGATCGCCATGTGGGACGACGTGTTTGCCCGGCAGGACGGAAAGATCAGATCGGCACTCGACGCCGGGGACGGGACGCGCGCCTTCGAACGGATGCACTGTCTGCTCGATCGGGTGTGGGACGGGGTCTTCCGGGTGCTGAAACCGGGGGGATTCGCCTGCATCAATATCGGGGACGCCGTGCGGAAGATCGGGGACGATTTCGGACTCTATCCGAATCATGCCCGGATACTAACCGCCCTGCGGGACAGGGGACTGACGTCCCTGCCTGCCGTCATCTGGCGGAAGCAGACCAATGCCCCGAACAAGTACATGGGGTCGGGGATGCTCCCGGCCGGGGCGTATGTCACCCTGGAGCACGAGTACATTCTGATTTTCCGGAAAGGCGGGAAACGGGAGTTTGATGCCGATGGGCGATTGCACCGGCAGGGGAGCGCGTTTTTCTGGGAAGAGCGGAACCAGTGGTTCTCCGATATCTGGTTCGACCTGAAAGGCGCACGCCAGCAGCTGGTCGATGAGAGTGTTCGTAAACGAAGCGGTGCCTATCCGTTTGATCTCCCTTACCGTCTGGTCAACATGTACTCGGTGATGGGCGATACGGTGCTCGATCCGTTCGCGGGGCTCGGGACCACCCTTCTTGCCGCCATGGCCGGCGGCCGGAACAGCGTCGGCTTCGAGATCGCCGCAGATTTCGGGCCGGTCATCCGGGAAAGGGCCATGGGAATTGTTCCTTTCGCCAACACGGTCATCGCCGATCGCATCGACCGGCACCGGGCGTTTGCCGCCGAACGGGAAAAGACCCATGGTCCTCTGAAATACGTCAACTCCCATTACGGGTTTCCGGTCATGACCCGGCAGGAAATCGAACTCCGGTTCCATCCCCCGGCGTCTATCCATCCAACGGTCCATGGATTCCGGGTGTCCTACTCGGAAACGGATGCCGTTCCCATACCGGATGAGGCGCCCCCGGCTGAACGCCGGGAAAAGTTACGGATACCCGTCCAGCAGGATCTCTTCTAACCATCACGCGAAAGCGACCACTCCATGAATATCATTTTTTTCGCCATCGTTTTTATCGCGTTTTTGTTTGCCGGATGGCATCAGATCACCGGTGTTCCATTTGGCGATTCATCCCCCATGGCCCAGCTCTCGACAGCAATGGTGGAATCGGCCAGCGGCGCGGTTGAACTGGCCATCGGGTTGATCGGCGTCATGACCCTTTTTCTCGGGCTGATGAAGATCGCGGAGGAGGGGGGACTTTTAAAAATCCTCTCCCGGCTGATCCGGCCCCTGATGGTCCGCCTGTTTCCGGATGTCCCGGCCGATCACCCGGCCATGGGGGCCATGATCCTGAATCTTTCGGCCAATCTGATGGGTTTGGGGAACGCCGCGACGCCGTTCGGCATCCGGGCCATGCAGGAACTCGATAAACTGAACAGTGAAAAGGGGACCGCCACCAATGCCATGGCCCTGTTCCTGGCCATCAATACATCGAGCGTGACGCTTCTTCCCACCGGCGTCATCGCGCTTCGGGCCGCTGCCGGATCGGCGGACCCGGCCGGCATCCTGCCGACCACGCTGTTTGCCACCATCGGTTCAACGCTGATCGCCGTGATCGCCGCCAAGCTTTACCAGCGGTTTGCCGGGCCGAACCCGGCGATGACCGAGCGGATTTCGGGTTCCGACCCCGGAGACCCCGGAAATGATCAAGATTTATCCGCCGGTGTCGCCTATCCGCTATGGGTCAGTACCCTGGCAATCATTCTTCTCATGGGCATGGTGCCGTTGACCATTATCCACGGGGCCGCGATCGCCCCCTGGATAATTCCAGGGCTGATGATCGCATTCCTGATATTCGGTCTGTCCAGAAAGGTCCGGATTTACGAGGTATTCGTGGAAGGGGCCAAGGAAGGATTCCAGGTGGCGATCCGGATCATTCCGTTTCTGGTGGCGATCCTGGTGGCTGTGGGGATGTTCCGGGCGAGCGGGGCGCTGGAGTCGATGGTCGGGTTTCTCGGCCCCTGGACCGGGCTGATCGGGCTCCCGGCCGAAGCCCTGCCGATGGCATTGCTCCGTCCCCTTTCCGGTTCCGGCGCCTACGGGATCATGGCATCGATCATTAATGATCCGGCCATCGGGCCGGACAGCTATACCGGCTACCTGGTCAGCACCCTCCAGGGATCGACGGAAACCACCTTCTATGTGCTGGCGGTTTACTTCGGTGCCGTGCAGGTCCGGCGGGTCCGGCATACGATGGCCGCGGCCCTGACCGCCGATGTGGCAGGGATATTGTTTGCTGTGCTTGCCTGTGCCTTGTTTCTGAACTGAACATGCTTCGGTAAACAGCCGCCTCAAGATGCCGCAGTGCATGGGGGGCGAGACACCACGGTGCGTAGGGGCGGGTTTCAAACCCGCCCTATTATAGAAGACCATCAACTTCGGTTAACGGATAACTGCCAGATGCGGAAATCAGGCGCGGTTTGCGCCCTGCTGCTTTCAATCATTTTTTCAGTTCCCGGGAAACCCGCCCGGTCTGAAAATTACGTCCCCCAGGCCGATTGCAACGGCCGTTGCGTCATCCTCCTGCACGGGCTGGCCCGAACCGCCTCCTCCATGAAAAAACTGGAAAAAGCCCTAGCGGCAAGCGGGTACTGCACCATCAATACGGGATACCCGTCCACGGAAACGCCCGTTGAAGAAATTGTCAAGGACCATTTGCCTGAAATGATCGGGCAATGCCGGTCAAAAGGGGCGACACGGATTGATTTTGTGACCCATTCCCTCGGCGGAATTCTGGTGCGGGCGTACCTCCAGGAAAATCTAATTCCCGAGGGGAGCCGGATCGTCATGATCGGCCCGCCCAATCACGGCAGCCCGATCGTCGACCGGCTGAAAAACGTTTTCCTCTTCAAGTGGGTGAACGGCCCGGCCGGGCAGGTTCTCGGGACAGGGGCAGACAGTCTCCCCAACACCCTCGCACCCGTGAGTGCCGAAATCGGGATAATTGCGGGGAATCGGAGTTTCAATCCGCTGTTTTCGGCGATTATTTTCGGCGATGACGATGGGAAAGTAAGCGTGGAAAGTGCAAAACTCGATGAAATGGCAGATTTCCTGATCGTCCCCTGTACCCATACCTTTATGATGAACAACGATGCGGTGATTCGCCAGACGATATTTTTTCTGGAGAACGGCCGGTTTGAAGGGGAAGAGGAGGAGAAAGGGCGAAAATAGAATCCAGGAGTCCAAAAGAAAAGCACTGACCCATGGTCCATGACAGGAGCCGTGACGAAAGTGTTGTCACCTTCTCCACCCGTGTTTTGGGGGGGCTTGCACAGGATGAGAGGGGGTATGAAATTGGTCCCATTCCGATTAGGGGGTTCCCAAGCTGGAACTTGGGAAACAGGCACACCGAGGAATCGTGAAAGTTCGTAGTTCGTGGAGTGGGCTTGGCAAGCTCAGCCCACCAATCTACGCTTCTGACCTTGAAAGCAGGAGCCAGGGTGCTGGGGTGAGGAACAAATCCGGACGCAGTCGCTTTATTCTGGATTCTGGCTTCTGGATTCTGGCTTCTGCTTTTCTTCTTCATCCCCCTTCTGCTTTACCCGCAGCGTCCGCATCCGATTGATCGCCGCCGCCAGTTCCATTCCCCGGAATGCCGCCAGATCCCCCATGATATACGGAACCAGCACGTCCAGACCGGCGCGGTCAATGTCGGCAATAACCCGTTCCACCACCTGCCGCAGCGTACGGTCATCCGCCATGTACCGCCGGGCGTAATCGATGGCATATCCGATGGCCCGGGTCTGGGAGATATCGACCAGTTGGTCGATATCTCCCAGGTCGATGTCGGTCCCCCCGAATTCGATCTGGTGCATTCCCCGGGCTGAGATTTTCCGCCGGTGGCCGCGAAACGGGTCGAACCTCGATGCATCCGGTATACGCCGAGTAATCGCCCCGAATGATGTGCCGCCTTCCGCTGTCCGGGCGGACGGGTCGGAGCGGGCAATCGCCGCGGCGTCCGCGGTAACGTCCGAAGGGAGATAGGCGGTCATGCAGATCACGTGGTCGGCTACACTGAAGTAATCGCCCGATCCTCCCATGACCAGGACCGTCGATATCCCTTTTTCCGTGTAGAGCTGGCGGACCTTGTCGATAAACGGGGTAATCGGCTCCTTTTCACGGGCGACGAGCCGCTGCATCCGGTGATCTCGGATCATGAAATTGGTGGCGGAGGTGTCCTCGTCCAGAAGAAGGACCTCGGCACCCATTTCGACAGCTTCGATGATGGCGGCCGCCTGGGAGGTGCTGCCGCTGGCGTTCGGGGTGGAAAAGGCGCACGTGTCCCTGCCGAACGGCAGGTTTCCGATAAACGGAGAAATGTCGGTGCCGGCGATATGCCGCCCGTCGGAGGACCGGATTTTGGCGCTCCCCGGGCGGGAAACCGCAAGCTCCCGTCCGTCGCCGGGAATATGGTTGTAAATTCCGAGTTCAAGGGTGTCCAGGAGGGTCGATTTGCCGTGATAGCCGCCGCCGACGATCAGGGTCACTCCTTCAGGAATTCCCATTCCCTCGACCCGACCGGCATTGGGGAGATCCATGGCCGTACGGAAAATGTTTTGCGGGGCGGAAAACAGGACGGCCTCTTCCCGGTCCAGGGGACGGTGATCGATGCCGCTCTTCCGGGGAAGAAGACTCCCGTCGGCCACGAAACCGACCAGGCCGGCATCGGGCAAATGATTTCGGGCGGAATCGGCATCCTCGGCGCACCGGATGTGCCGGTAGAGAACGGCCGGGTCCAGGTTCCGGAAAAAGAGGGACCCGGCGATAATCCGGGGGAGTTCCGAGAAAAACATGGCGTCGGCGTCCCGGCCGGAAATCCGCCGGCCGGAAGCGGGAAGACCCATGAAGAAGCGTGCCTCCACGAGGACGTCATCGATCGCCATGGCGCTTCGCTCCAGGATCTGCTGGCCCGGTGCGTCGATGGCGATCTGTCCGCTCTTGCCGATGCCCCGGTCACCTATGGCAAACTGCCGGCAGGCGTCGTGAAAACGGCGGGTCAGAAAATCCCGGAGGGCCACCGTGCGGCTCCGGTTCCGGGTGGTGTCATCCGGAAACCCGGATTCGGCCCGGTTCACCCGGACCCGTATACGGGACGGCGCGGCGTAGGGATCGCCCTGAACATGATCGATGATCAGCCGGTATCCAGGGCAATCGTATTCTCCTTCGATTTCCTTGTAGGCCTTGTACCCTTTGCCGTCGATCCGGACCAGCAGGCCTCGCAGGTATTCCGGGGAGTTCACTCCCATCGACCGCCTTTTTTCCGCATGTCGATCGAGTCCTCGTCCGGAGGTCCGGCCGGACCCTGAGGCGTCGGCCGCCGGGTATCCTTGACAATCGTGTTCAGCAGCCAGTTGATCGCGCTGATGACGATGGCGCCGAAGACGGTTGTCCAGAACCCGGTCACGGAAAATCCGGGAATCAGGCCCGACGCCATCTTGAGCATCAGGGCGTTGATGATGAACGTGAAGAGGCCCAGGGTCAGTATATTGATCGGAAGGGTCAGGATCAGGAGCACGGGGCGGAAGAAGAGGTTCAGCACTCCGATCGCCGCGGCGGCAAATATGGCGGAGAAAAACCCGCTGACATGGATGCCGTCGATGAGGTAGGCCGCCAGCATGACAGAGGCGGCCAGGACCAGCCACCTGGCCAGGATTCCTCCGTACCAGGGGGACCCCGATGGGGATCCGCCGGGAAAACGGGAATGGTGGGATTCAAATCGGATTCGTCGCATCGATGAGATCTCCGTCAATCTGGATGTGAATTTGGCCGGATTCGCTTTCGCCAAGAACGACCGCCGCATCACTGTCGCCGCGAAGTGCCGCATGGCGGCTTCTCAGAAAACCGAAATCAAGGTGTTCCAGTGCGTGGTGCAGGAGGTCGATACGCTGCTCCAGGTCTTCCCTTTCCCCCGTGTCCCGGGATTTGAAATAGCTGGAAACGGTGCGGTTATACTGCTTTCGGATTTCCGTCTCAATACAATGATGGCGGAGTGAAAGATTGATGTTCATTTTTTGAAATAATTCTGCTATGCGTGCTGATTATTCAAAATGTAACCCCTTCCGGGCCGGTGTCGAATCCTTGCCGTTTCCCGTGGGATTTGCATTAACCGTGTATAAAACGTAATTAACGATTTTTCAGTATCACCGAAAAACGCGTTGTTTCAGTGAATTCCGAAATGCTATGCAGGAGAAAATGAACATGTATGTACCACGTAATATCTTTTTTACCAAGGGGGTCGGTACCGACAAAGCCAAGCTTGCTTCATTCGAAAACGCCTTGCGTGAAGCCGGCATTGCGCATCTGAACCTGGTCCAGGTGTCATCGATTTTCCCGCCCGGATGCCGGATCATCGAAAAAGCCCAGGGATTGACCAAACTCGAGCCGGGCGAGATCACTCACTGCGTCATGGCCCGGGAAGAGAGCCTGGAACCGGGACGTCGCCTGGTGGCGAGTATCGGTCTGGCCCTGCCGGAAGGAAACGAGCGCTACGGCTATCTGTCGGAACATCACGGGTTCGGTCAGACCGAGAAGGAAGCCGGAGAATTCGCGGAGGATATCGCCGCTTCCATGCTGGCCACCACCCTCGGTATCGAATTTGATCCCGAAAAGGATTATGACGAGCGGAAGGATATCTACAAGATGTCCGGCAAGATCATCCATTCCCGCCATGTCAGCCAGGCCGCTCTCGGCGCGGAAGGGAACCTTTGGACCACTGTAATCGCCGCGGCCATATTCATTAAATAGTGCTGATCGTAAAATGTCTTTTTGGCCAATATCCGCGTAGGCTTCAATTTTAATCATCGGAATACGCCGAGTATGCCTCGGATTAAAATTTTCGCCTTCCTTGATCTTGGCCAAAAATCCTGTTTTTCGATTCAGCGCTGAGTGACTGTATTCGCTGGTTCCCAAGCTCCTGCTTGGGAACCCAATAAAAAAAGTAATGGGTCAATCTTAACTCCACTCATCCCGACCTTCTCCCCCCCAAAAAACCGGGGGGAGAAGGGGAAGACCCTTTCGGCGGAACTCCTGAATCAAACTGGCCACCAGCCAGCGGCACCGCTTAGACTCCGGCGTTCGTCGGGGTGAGGCATGAGTTCCTTGGAAGTCCATCAATGACAAACCACAATATATTCGTTCCATTTGGAGGGGCGGAAATGGGAACCAGCGACATTTCCGCCGCTTCTGTTATTGTGCTGCCGATCTGCTACGAGGCGGCGCCTTCTTATGGCGCCGGAAGCGGAGAAGGGGCGTTTCACCTGCTGAATGCGTCCGTGGAACTTGAAGCCATGGACGAAGAAACGTTTAGGGACTGGACCCGGGCCGGCGTTTTTACGGTCCCTCCGGTTTCTCCCGAGGGTGACCCGGAAACGGTAGTGGCTGAAATCCGGCGCATGGCCGCCGGGTACCTGGAAACCGGCAAGTTCCTCCTCTCATTAGGGGGCGATCACGCCATCACCATCGGGCTGGCGGGTGCCGCGGTCGACGTGTTTCCGGAGATCGGGGTGTTGCAGATCGATGCCCATCTGGATCTCCGGGAGGAATGGCATGGCAGTCGGAATAATCATGCCTGCGTGATGCGTCGCCTGGCGGATGATTTTCACATCCCGTTCGTTCAGGTGGGGATCCGGTCGTTTTCAGCGGAAGAAGCCGAATACATCAAGACGAATGCGATTTACCCCTTTTTCGCCCACGACATCGATCCCCTCGATCATTCCTGGATGGATGCGGCCATTGACCGGCTCCCGGAAACCGTTTACCTGACTCTGGATCTCGACGGACTCGATCCGGCGTTCGTTCCGGGTACCGGTACGCCCGAACCGGGAGGGTTGTCCTACCGCCAGGTGGTGGAACTGATCCGCCGCCTGGGCCGCCGCAGGAAAGTGATTGCCGCCGATATCAATGAGCTGGCCAAGATCCCGGGATCGCAGGTCTCCGAGTTCACGGCCGCGAAACTCGCCACCAAGATGTTCGTTCATTTCCTGAATTTCTAAGCAACAGACATTTAAGGTTCACCGTCAGGGAACCCGGTGGGGTATCGGAGCATGGACGGGTTTGAAAACAACAAAAAAGCCCCGGAGGGTTGAACCCTCCGGGGCTTTTTTTTCAGATCAGCGAAAAAACCTTATTCGCTTATATGCTTAGAACAGGCCGGAAACCTTTCCGGTTTCCGGATCGACGTCGATGCGGCGGAAAGCCGGGTCAGATGCGGTTCCGGGCATCAGGCTGATGGTGCCTGCGCACGGGCAGAGGAATTTCGCGCCGGAATAAATGAGCACGTCGCGAATGGGCAGCCGCCATCCTTTGGGAACGCCTTTTCTGACCGGGTCATGGGTCAGTGAAAGGTGAGACTTCACCATCATGGTGGCGAAATCCGCATATTTCGGATCTTTTTCCAGCATGTCGGCTTTTGTGGCCGCTTCCGGTGACCAGTCCACGCCGTCCGCACCGTATACTTCCTTGGCGATGAGTTCAACGCGGTCGCGCAGTTTCATTTCCAATGGGTACAGGAATTTGAAATCATTCCCTTCTTCGCAGGCGTCGATAACTGCATCTGCAAATTCCAGAGCGCCTTCGCCGCCCTTGAGCCAGTGGTTGGACTCCGCGCAGCGGGCGCCTGCGGCTTCCGCAATTCTTTTCACCAATGCCACTTCCGCGTCCGTATCGGTATAGAAACGGTTGACGCAGACCACCGGGTTGATGCCGGATTTGCGGATGACGCCGATGAGGTGCACCATGTTTTCGCAGCCTTTTTCCACCAGCTCCAGGTTTTCCCTGGTGTAGGCTTCATCCAACGCCTTGCCGGCGACCACTTTGGGTCCGCCGCCGTGCATTTTAAGGGCGCGGATGGTGGCGGTCAGGATGGAGACATGGGGTTTCAGGCCGGAGAAACGGCATTTCACGTTCCAGAATTTTTCAAATCCGATGTCAGCGGCAAAGCCGGACTCGGTGACATGATAATCCCACAGTTTCAGGCCCACGCGGTCGGCGATGATGGAGCTCTGGCCCACAGCGATGTTGGCGAAGGGACCGGCATGCACCAGGCAGGGCTGATATTCGGCGGTGCTCATAAGGGTCGGATTGATGGTGTTTCTCATGAAAGCGGCCATGGCGTTGCCGACTTCGAGATCGCCGCAGGTAACCGGCTTGCCGCTCTTGTCGAACGCCACGGTGATGTTGTTGATGCGGGCCTTCAGATCCGCCAGATCGGTGGCAACGGCCAGAATGGCCATCAGCTCGGAACCCACGGCGATGCCGAATTTGGACTGCATGGTGTAACCGTCGGTCCGGCCGCCAATGCCGATGATGATGTTCCGGAGGGCCTGGGCGCAGAAGTCGATGATCCAGCCGAATTCAACGCGGGTGGGGTCGATGTCCAGACGGCGCATTATCATCGGCATTGCCAGCTGCTCGTCATTGTAGTTCCGTTCATGCTGCATACGGGCGGTCATGGCCACCATGCCCAGGTTGTGGGCGTTCATGATGTCGTTGATGTCGCCGGTAAGGCCCAGGGAGAATTCGGTCATGGGGATCAACAGGGAGTTTCCGCCGCCGGCCGCCGTGCCTTTAACGTTCATGGTCGGTCCGCCGGAAGGCTGACGAAGCGCGCCGCCGGAGTTTTTACCGCGGGCACCCAGACCTTCGATAAGGCCCAGGGAGGTGGTGCTTTTGCCTTCGCCCAGGGGGGTCGGGGTGATGGCGGTCACTTCAATGTATTTGCCGTCGGGTTTGTTTTCCAGTCGTTTGATGATCTTCAGGAAGTCCAGCTTGGACAGGCGGCCCATGGCCAGCATTTCTTCCGGCTGGAGTCCCAGTTTTTCTCTCCATTGTTCCGGCATTGGCATGTTTTTTTCCGCTTCTTCGGAAATCTGCCAGTCGGCCATTTTTGTTGCATCAAAAGCCATGATTCTTCTCCTTTGATTTTTAAGTTAATAGATCAATATATTTGAAGGGTTATTGAACAAAATACCAACGAATAGACTAAATATAAAGATGTTCTTTTAACATGTCGAAAATGCTTTTACAAGAGGGAACTCTACCTTGCCGTAAATGGCGGGTAATGGGTCCTTACCGCAGTCCAAGAGCCGGATCGCCCAGAAGATTGTAGATTCTTGGAACAAACGATCTATGGGGAGTGGCGTTGTATCGCTCAAGCGCCATTTTGATCGCTTCCCCGAGAGTCGGCGCATGGTCGTCGAATATGGCCGTAAACAGGTACTGGTTCAAACGGACCGCTTCACTGTTGATGGACAGCCCCGTTGGGGACCAGGCTGCCACTGTACCCCCGGCGTTTTTCAGAGTCATGACTTCGCTCAGGGAATCAAATCCGGGGATGGCGAATCCGCCCGCCAGGCAGGTCAAGGCCACAAGGACCGGATACTGCTGGGTGTTGACCAGCCGGGGCGCATCTCCCAAACTCAATATGGCCGATTCACCAAAGAGATCGAATCCGCCATGGCCGATGTAGTTGACCAGGTATGCACCGGCATTGATCCCGTCAACCAGCTGTTGATTGGCCTGGGCCGGGGTCAGGGCAGGCAGGTAAATTCTGTCAACCGTAAAACCCGCCGGAAGCAGTGCCGCCACCGTATCGCTGTCCGCCGGGAAGTCCCCGGCATCTTTGTCCGGTTTGTCGGCCACCATCAGCGCATGCCTGTTCCATGCTGGATTGGTTTCGAATGCCGTGATTTTGGCGATCACCTGGCCGAGTTCAACGGTGTTGTCCACGGGAATCCGGCCGATCGGAATATCCGGGGTTCCGTCCGCGTTCAAATCGGCATAGAGGGTATCGGATGCGAAAAGGCCAAAAGGGGTTCCGGTCATCAGCACCGGCACCTGGTTGTCGCCGATGAAGCTAAGATCCTTGTAATCATAGGTCCCGTCGCCGACCAGCACCACGTATTGCGGCGGGGTGCCCCAGTTGGCTGCCGCAAAAGCAATGAAGCGTTTGATTGCTGTGGGGTCTTTGATTCCGAAAGCGAATTCGTCGTATATGTCGCCGACGGTCGCCACATATGGGGAAAGCCCCCGGTTTCGGCGATAATCCGCCAGTTCTTCGGCCCCTTCCACCAGTTCATCGGACGTGATAATCAGGTAATTCGCGGCGATGGAAGAATCCCTGAGCCCCGGCTGGACCGCGGGTTCTAAGGTGTCCGGCCGAAGTGCCGACCCCTTGTCCGCGGCCAGATAGGGGGTGTCGTCACCCGTGGCTTCAAAGGAGACCCGGTATGTCCCGTTTGAGAAGTCAATATTGGTGTTCGTGATCCGTTTCGGCTGCCGCGGATTGGAAAGGTCCAACAGGCAGATGTCATCCCCGCTGAATCCCGATACGGAGATGATGCGGTTTCCGGCCGAAGGGAAGGAGAGGCTCTCATTCAGGGCGTCGTAGGTCCGGTCGTAGGTCAGTTCAAATCCGTCCACTAAAATCCTGCTCTCCACGCCCGGATTAAAAATGCCTTCAATCCGGAGCGTGTTACTTTCCGCATTGAATAATTCCGGAGTGACGGTAAATGATTTTGTAAATTCGTCGGTGCCGTTCCATGCGGCCTCGCCGAGAAGCGTTTCATTGAGGTAAATTTTGGCATGATGCTCCGGATTTCCGCTGGCCCCGTAAGCCCCCTGGAGATATAGGGTCAGTTGGACATCATCCCCGCCAGGGGCCATTCCGTATAGCTGGAACGGAAATTCGGCGCTACCGGCATACGCATCACCCGCAATTACGCCGGCCCAGAACCAGTAATCCGTCTCCGGATCGTCAAATATATCGGTCTGGTCAAAAAAATCCTCTTCCACGTGAACGGTCGTTTTAAAGGGGTTTGGGGCGGCCGGTGACGGACTGCCGCCGGAAACGGTTCCCATGACGCGGCCGTGTATGCCCCCGGAGGATACGGCGTTGGCAATATAAACCAGCTCAGTTAAATCGATCCTGTTGTTCCCGTTCACATCCGCCCCGGAGGCGGGGTAATCCGACCGAATCGAGCCGGTTTCCATATCATTGAGTACCTGCAGGCTGATGATCATGTCCGCGCCGTCCACCTGACCGTCGCCGTTGAGATCTCCTTCCATCGCCGTGGCATCGATATCGATCCAGTAGACATTGGTATCCGTGTAGAGTGTTGAAATTTCATCTCCGTAAAAATAAAGGCCGGTGTCGTCATCGAAAGGAAGCCAGGCGACCGACGCCCCCTGGTTGCTCATCCGAATCCGACGCGAGGTGATCCATTGATGGGCCGTATCGATGGATACGCCAAGGGTTCCGGCAATCTCGTCCTCGGTGATCCGGTAAAGCCCGGCCGCCGAAAGGGTTACCCGAATGCGGGTGGGGGTTATTCCGGCGGCGGCGGCGGTGCGGAGGGAACTTTCCGCCGGATCTTCCATGAACATCATCATTTTCCGGGGGGCGGCGGTCGGCGGTTTGATTTCGTGCGGTTCACGGGAATACCCCACGGCAAACAGGTCATCCGGCAAGGCCTGGGGGGCGGCTGCATCGGTGGCGGTGTAGGGACCGTAAATACGGCGCCTCCCGGAGACTTCCACCTCGGCCAGTTGATAGGTCTGGTATGAACCCGCAGCCGCGCCGCTGTCCACATATCGGTAAATCCCCCCCCGGGGCCGCATGACCGCCGGGATGACCTTCCGGTTGATTTTCGCAAATCCGCCCGAACCATCGGCGCGCATCAGGTCGAACCCGGCAGTCCCCACTTCGGCCGATGTTTCCCACTCGACAACCGTGGTTCCATTGGCCGGGTAAGTCCGGAAGGAAGCGATCGAAACGTACGTCGGTCGCACGATGACACTCCATCTGTAATCCTCGACCTCGCCGGTCGTCGGCTGGAATGTCATATCCAGAGCCGCACCCGTGCTTGAAATCATCAACGGTTGGGAGGGGTAGATGCGGAAACGGGAGTACAGAGTGATTGCCGTATCCTGCGCAGTAGCTTCCGGCACAAAGATCGGAATCGTGTTGTCGCCGGCACTGACCGATTTGTTGACAACCCTTTCATCGATGTCATCGAAATCGCCGTCCCGGTTGAAATCGATCCACCCGGTCAGCCATCCGGCCGCCGACGCATTCGCTACCACGATTGCGCCGTTCGGCCCGAATTTCCAGTTGGTGGACGCCAGGGTAATACCATCGTCATAGGTGTCCCCGGTTGCATCGGCGGTGGGGATGCCGTTGTTTTCCGTTGAAATGCTGGCGCCCAGACGGATGGAAGAGGGGGTGACACGCTGCTGGGCGCCGCCGTCACCCAGCAGCGTTGCGGCGTACGTGTTGGGAAGATCCCCGAAATCATAGGCGACCGTACCTCCCAGGGTGCCGTCGAAAGCGTAATCGACATCCACGGTATTGCCAGCCAGAGAAAGGGCCTGACGAACCATGACCGTCACCGCGTTCCCGTCGTAGGTGGATGTGCCTTCATACAGCTGGCGGGAGGTCGGAATCTCCGCGCTGGTATTGGCGTTGGTCGTGGTCAGCTTAAGGTTCGCGGAATCCGGCACCCCGATTACGAGGATGATATTTTCCGGCAGGTTGCTGTAGGAATAATCGCCGCTGGCATCGGTGCTGGTGCTCCCCAGGAGGACGAAGGCGTCCCCGGAATCGAGTATACCGGTAACCGTGTCCCAGGCCGCATTGTCGCCATCGTCGTTCCAGATGTAGAAGAAGACTTGAACCCCGGCCAGTGCCGCTTCATCGGTTGCCACCCCGGAGTAGGTGGTGGCAGTGGCGCCAAGGTACCCGTTTTTGGTGCTGTCATCGATGCCGATGGTGCCGCTAAGGGTATAGCTGCCGCCGTAGCGGTACCCGAAATCGACGGACAGGTTGCAATTTGAACAAGTTGAGCCATCAATTTGCGAAACCGCGCCATTTGTAACCGTGACGGTGACGAGGTTGTTTACAGCACCGCCGGCTTCGTAAACCGCGTCATGGGACAAACCGGCCGGCCAGTCGTGATCCGGGTTGTGATCTGGGTCATTCAGTACCTTGACATTATAGGTGCCATCCGCCATTTCGGTAAAGGCATAGTAACCGCTCACGTCGGTTTCGGCCCATCGTTCCCCTTCGCCGGCGTTCCATTCCCCGTTTCCGTTCGCGTCCGCCCAGTCAAAAAGGCCATCGTTGTCGCTGTCAATGAAGACGGTGATGTAAGGAACACCGACTTCACCGGATTCCTTGATCCCATTGCCATTCGAATCGATCCACAAGGTGTCGCCAAAACTGGCGTGCCCAGAGCCGCTGATGCTGTAGCCGAAGTCGGCCCCCAGGTAGTTGATGCCCGCGCGGAAGCCGTCGACCACCTGCCGGCTGTCGCACCCGTCCGGCGAGGGGGAATCCGTGCAGGGAACGCCATCCGTATCCGGGTCCCCGATCAGGATCGGCGCAGTCCCCGGAAGGGTGGCGGTATTCACCTCCACCATGTAAAATTGGCCGCTCGGCGGCGCCGTCAGGTTGGTAAAGAGGTATTTCCCCCCTTCGTCTTCAGCGGTAACGGGATCATCGGCCGTGGTGGTCCGGGTCTGCAGGAGCACCGTTGTCGTTTCTCCGGCATCCACGATGCCGTCACTGTCCAGATCGTCCCAATCCCAGAGATAGAGTTTCACCTCCACCCCCTCGATTCCCGGTTCCCCGCTGTCCTGGTCGGCGTTCCGGTTCACGTCGTTGTAAATCGTGTCCCCGATGGAACTGGCGAAACGCTGGTAGCCGAAATCCTGAAGCAGGTCGTTGTGGACCCCGTCGATGGTCACCGCGCTCCGGCTGTCGGGTATCGACTGGACTACCGGGTCGTAGATGATATTGAGGCCGGTAAAGTCCGTTGCGGTCGCCAGGAAGGTGGTGGTGTAGTTGCCGCTCCGGTCGATCGCTTCCACCAGGTAGATGCCGATGGGGACGCCCGTAAAACTGTAGGTGCCGTCCGCCGCCGATGTGGTGGTGGCCACCAGGCGGCCGCTGCTGTCATAGAGCCGCAGCGGGGTACCGCTCATGGCTTCCCCCGCATCATAAATGCGATCACCGTCGGCATCACGGAAAACTCTTCCGGTGATCGACCCGACGGGGTCGTCGGGAATATCCTCGGCGTAATTGGTATCGTTGTCAGGGTTGTAGATGTAGCCGAAATCGAGGTTCATGTAATCCACGCCGCTGACGGTAAAGGTCCGGGTACTGCCGCCCCCCTGGGGGTTGACGCGGTTGAACCCGGTGGGGATCCCGCTGTTCACGGAGACGGTATACGCCCCCCCGTTGGCCAGGCCGGTGACCATCCAGAACCCGTTTTTACTGGTGGTGGCGGTGTAGGTTGTCCCACAACCGGGGTAGCAGCTGCTAAGCTGGACCGTGACATTCACCCCGCCGATCCCCGCCTCGCCGGCATCGGGCACATTGGTCCCTCCGGACACCGCGTTGGTGTCGTACCAGACCCGTCCCCCCATGGCGTAATTGCTGCTCGGGCTGTATCCCGCGTCGGCGATAAGGACGGTATCGGCGGTCCGATCGCTGATGGTGATCCGGGTATTGACCGGATCGGTGCCGGTCAGGGTCAGGGCGGAACTGGGGAGCGTGTTTTCATCAACATCCACCCAGTAATATCCCTCGTTCAGCCGGGTGAAGAGGTATTTTCCGTTCAGATCGGTAGTGGCGGCCGCCGCGACCTGATCCGTACCGATCGTCAGGATGCCGTCGCCGTTCGAATCCTCGTAGAGGAGTACCGTGACCGCCGGTATGCCGGACTCGCCGGTATCCTGGTTTCCATCGCCGTCCGCGTCGAACCAGATGAAGTCGCCGATGCTGGCGGAATTGGTATCCGGGTCCCCGGTGGCGGAGACATCGGTGGGGAAATCGGGATCGGCGGTATCCACGACCACGATATAGCTGGCGTTCGGCAACTCCTCGAACAGGTATTTGCCGTCACTGTCCGTGATATCGGTGGCAAGGATGATATCCACCCCGGGGTCGATGGTGCCATCCCGGTTGGCATCGCTGTAGAGGGAGACAGTAACATTCGGGACGCCGGCCTCGCCGGGGTCCCGGGCGCCGTCACCGTCAAAATCGTAGTAGAGGGTGTCGCCGATGTCGGCGGTCGGCGCCTGGGTATAGCCGAAGTCGTGAGAGCCGGACAGGTCTCCGGCGCTGACGGTGACCGGAATCTGGTTATTGAGTGATCCGGTCCCGCCGGTGGTCTCCACGGTTTCCATCCAGGCGGTGGTCGGGAGCGCCGCCGGGGTAACGACAATCACGTAACTGCCCGGGGGAAGATTGTTGAAGGCATAATCGCCGTTGGCATTCGTGATGATCGTCGCCTGCACCGCACCGTCCGAGGGATCACCGTCGCCGTTCGGATCGGTATAAAGCCGCACGGTGAAACCGGGCTGCCCGATCTCGCCCGCTTCACGGAGAGTGTCCCCATCGATATCATACCAGACATTGCCGAAAATGGCGGCATTGGGCATGTAGTAAAGGAAATTGACGTTTGAAATGGTTTCCTCGCTGCCGGCATTGTTGATCTGGTTCATTGTGCCCAGGTCGGCGGCCGGATCCCCCCAGGTGTTGTTGCAGGTGGGGCAATCATGACCGAGTGCATTGCCGCTTCCGTCCACTCCCTGGGTGTCGTTTGCCTCGCCCGTCTGCATGCCGCCGAAAGGTTCGATATTCCCGGTTGCGGGGGTTCCGTCTGTATCGCCGACCTCCACGATATAGGTCGCCCGGTCGACGCCGATGAATTCATAATAACCGTTTGCATCCGTGACAGTTGTGGCGATGACTTTCCACGTATTTCCTCCGGTTTGGAGCGCGCACGACTTGTTGCTCGCCACCAACTCAAAGGTGACGCCATCCGACTGCGTACAGGCATAGAGGGTCACGGGAACGCCGGGGAGGGCGACGTCTCCTGTTTCATAGGGCCACCCGTCATTATCGGTGTCCCTGTGAACGAAGCCGTTTATTTCCCCTTTCCCCACGATATCGACCGGAACATTGCTGCTGTCGTCGTTGGTGATCCGGCCGTCTTCATATTTCACGTCCTTTGAATCATAATCAGTGGTGACGCTGTTGCAGGCGTCCGGCGTTCCGGCGCATGTCCCGGTTACGGTTCCGATGACATCCCGGGCCCGTACTGTCACCATGACCGTCCGGGTGTTCCCCGGGAGGACCGGCCCCACGTCATCCCACTGGATCACGCCGGTGGTGGTGTTCACCGAAGTGGGGGGCGGATCGGCGGAAACGAACGAGAACCGGGCGGCATCATAGGTATCCTGCAGGGGGACCGGGCTCAATGTGGTGGATGAGTTCGCCTCGCAGTCACAATCAGTGGTGACCCTCAGCCGATGGCGTCCAGGA
>Ga0209347_1003659_pt1 | contig 17429 bp, 17 predicted proteins | sample AutmiccommuBRH23_FD_187382 | JGI IMG/M metagenome (GOLD analysis project Ga0209347, IMG submission 187382) | Deep subsurface microbial communities from Mt. Terri, Switzerland - Autotrophic microbial communities BRH/23 (SPAdes) (version 2) | ecosystem: Environmental > Aquatic > Deep subsurface >...
ATACGGCCGAATCAGGGGATACTTTATGGGGCTTAGCTGAACAAACAACCGGTAATGGGAGCAACTGGACGGATCTTGGTTATACTGGAACACCGGAAAATCTACAAATTGGAGAAACGATTGGGACCTCATCAGGAGGCACGTCATCTGGAGATACAACATCAGGAGGCACGTCATCTGGAGGTACGTCATCAGAAGGTACAACATCAGGAGGTACGTCATCAGGAGGCACGTCATCAGGAGATACAACATCAGGAGGCTCGTCATCAGGAGGTACGTCATCAGGTGGAGGCAGTTCTGGTGGAGGAGGTTCTAGCGGAGGAGGAGGAGGCAGTTATACCCCACCACCGCCGCCTGAAGGTGGAAGTATTTCGCTGCCGACGATTGAAAATGCCCTTCAGGGGACGAGTGATGCTGATCCAACATTTGAAGTGAAGGCATTAGGTTACTTGCAAAATGGTCTTCAATTTTTGGACGAACTTGGTACTTCAATGATGATTAGTGACCCTATTCCAAATGGTTCACTAAATGCTCTAGGGCCAGTAGGAGTAGGACTGTCATATGCTGACAATGTACTTGGCGGTATATTTGTAGCAATAGGCAAAGGTGGAAAGTTTATCGAAAAAGGTTTAATGAAATTTGGTGAGGGCGCGGGGAGTAACGTTGCAAAAGGATGGAAAGTCGGTGACCCGATTGATAACTTGACAAAGGCAGGAAATCAGCCTTCTTGGAGTACTGTAAGGCAAAGGCATTGGAAGAATGAATCATATTATAACTCTCAGAATTATCCTCCTGAGAATATTGTAAGAATGCAGAAGGGATTGGCTCCACAAAGGTTTAATGAATTGACCGGAAAGATGGAATCAATGGAATTACACCATGTAATACCTCAGAGGTCAAATTTACCAGGTATTAATAATTATGATAATCTAAGGCCAGTATGGCCAGATGAACATCAATTAATTGATCCATATAGAAAAACAGGGAGGTAGATTAATGCCAAGTTTTGATAAGGATTTTATGAATGCTAAAGGAGTTCCAATTAAATATAAAGATTTGGAACTTATTAGAATTGACCGAATTCCGATTAAAAAGAAATTTTCTGGCTATTTGAGAGTCATATCAACTAATTCAGAATGGAAACAAGGAATACGCATAAAAGTAGATGGTTTGATGACTATTAATTCATGTGAAGGAAATGACTTCATCATATGGGCAGATGACATTAAAGGGGATATTCCTTTCGAGGGAACCTCAAAAAAATCACAATTGATGGTATGGAATGCTTGGGATACAGGTGGTGGTCGAGTTGATGCATGGCTAAACGGCGCAGCAATGATTCTTGAATTAAATGGAAATACTAGAAGATATAAATGCAATGACTCTCACCCAGATGAGAACTTCGATGATATTATATTTGAAGTAATATTTAGTGAATGATTTTCATTAATAGGTCACATCGTTTCGGATAATGTTACATTGGGGAAAAAGCAAATTTGTGAGCTTTATCTTTAATTTCATAGGGGCCAGGCATGACCCCTATGAAAACCTTTGATAAAAGCGATAATCTGCAAAACCTGACCTCGATTACAACCCCGTAACCGCAAATCTAACCCCGATATCTATGTGCTTCCGACCCGCATTGCGGGGCGGTGTAAGCCGGAGCGGGGAAGCTCTGCGACCCCGCTCCTTTAACCAGCACAGTTTTCGACCCCATGGTTCACCCTGTGATTGAGGGGATGAAGGCACATTTTGGGGGTATATTTTGAAGGGAAAGGTTCTTTCGCAGAAAGCTGCCAAATCCGGTTTTATTTTTGCTGGATGGGCAAACACCTTATGGCGGTTAACAAAACGCGACACAGGCGTACACGGTGGCTCAGGGCGTTAAGCATTTGGGAGCCGTATAACGAGCGTATTTATGAAAATGTAATATGCAGCTTCTGTAGACTGCCGGTAACGAACATATAAACTGGTTTGTACCCCATGGTTCATGGTGAACCATGGATTTACAGGAAATCTGTTCTGTGGTAAAATTTGCGCCAAGAGGGGGTTTAAGGGGGTAACTCTAACTCTCCCTTTTTTCTTTTTCTGCATATGACAGATTTGATACAAGCGCAGAAATGACTTGCAATCCGTTTCAGACAGAGTTAACATCACACACCAAAGCAAATAACCTGTTTGAAACTGTGAGTCTTGCGGTAGATAGGCTGTCGCGCCCTTGCCCGTTCTGAGAACGAAGGCTATCATCTGAGGTTGCCGGTACTCGGGCTTTATGTGGATGGCAGGACAAAAGAAGGGATGATATGCAGAGGAGAGAAAATTACCTCTATGTCGGTATGGACTTGCACAAGGAAACCCATACTGCCGTAATGGTGAATTGCTGGAATGAAAAATTAGATGCAATTGTCATCGAAAACAAGCCCAGCGAGTTCAATAAGCTGGCAAAGAGAGTAAACAAGATGGCTGTAAAACTGGGTCTGTCCCCGATTTATGGCTTGGAAAACGCCTATGGCTACGGCAGGAGCCTTGCCGTTTGGCTGATCGAAAAGGGCTATACAGTGAAAGATGTAAACCCATCCTTGGCTTACGACCAGCGCAAAAGTGCACCCATGATGAAGAAAAACGACGAGCACGACGCATATTGCGTGGCAACGGTGCTGATCAACCAGCTTCATACCCTGCCCGACGCAAAGCCGGAGGACAATCACTGGACGATGTCACAGCTTGTCAACCGCCGGGATACTCTTGTCAAGGACGGTATACGGCTGAAAAACGCCTTGCATGAGCAGGTGTCGGCTGCTTACCCAAGCTACAAAAAATTCTTCTGTGAAATCGACCGGAAAACGGCATTGTACTTTTGGAAAAACTATCCGTCACCCGGCCACTTGAAAAATAAATCAGCGGAGGATTTAATGGCAGAACTAAAAGCTGTATCTGCCAATTACACCAAAAGCAAGGCAGAATTAATTCTTGAATGTGTCCAAAACGATGGCAATACCATCCGTGATTATCAAGCTTCAAGAGACTTCATCACCCAAAGCCTTGTCAGGGATTTAGAGCATCAGGCAGTTGAATTGGCTCAAATTGAAGCAGAAATCGAAAAAATGTTGGCTTGCTTTGAGTACAAACTGACCACCCTGCCCGGTGTCGGCAACGCGATAGCAAGCAAGCTCATTGCCGAAATAGGCGACATACGTCGTTTCCCTAATGCCGATAAACTGGCCTGTTTCGCAGGGATTGCTCCGAAAAGCTTTAGTTCTGCGGGCAAAGGCAAGGATGAAAGCAACAAGCAGGGCAACCGTGAGCTGCACGGATTGTTTTATTTTCTGGCGGTATCAATGGTGTCTGTTTCAACAAAAGGAAAGCCTTATAACCCCATATTCCGCATCTATTTTCTTCGCAAAGTCAGCGAAGGTAAGACGAAATCGCAGGCTTTGGTCTGCATCATGCGGCGGCTGGTCAATATCGTCTATGGTATGATGAAGAACAAGACGGAATACAGACCTTACGAGCCTGAAACGACGAAACAACAGGCATAATGACTGAAAAATGCATATCCTGCCCGAGAGGAGAGTGAGAAATATGCGAAAGAAACTGCCGGTGCTGTTGATTGCGCTGATTATCCTGCTGCAAGCTTTTACCCCTGCCGTTTTTGCCGCTTCAAAAAACAAGGTACAGTCTCAAACAGCATATCTCTGTCCTTTTGATCCTACATCTGAGGGCGCGGGTAAGGCTGTACCATATACTAAGTCTACAATGAAGCTTGGTCAAGAAATGCACAAGGCATATAAGGCTGATCTTGCAGATGGCATAACAAAGTTCAAAGAGTATATTCTTCCAAGTGGCAAAAGAATTGACTTTATTGATTTTGAAACGAAGACGATACATGAGTTGAAGCCTTATAATCCAAGAGCAATGAAGGCTGGCGAGAAACAATTAGATCAATACCTACAAGAAATTCAAGGAAATGTTGAAAAATTTGGTGAAGGATGGAAAGTGCAACTAGATACTTATTAGGAGGCTGTTATGGATAAAAAAGAATTTAAAAAGGCACTTGATAATATACTCTCGCAATATGGTTTTCAGTATATAAATAAGGCATTCTATCACGACAATGAGGAAATAATTACTGTCATAACAACTCAGAAGTCCAATTATGAAAATAGCTATTTTATTAATTTCGGGTTTCTTATAAAACGAGAAAGTCCCGAAGTAAAATATCCAAAAGTAACTGATTGTGATGTTTTCGGGAGATTCGTCTTAGAGTGTTGTGGAAAGCAGTACCAAAGTGTTGATTTGGATTTCTTTGCTAATGAAACACTATCTGCCGCTGCTATTCAGTTCATAGATGCTAATATTAAACCAACAATTGAATGTGGCTTATCAAAGTACTTTGAAGTTAATCCGAAAGCAATTTTCGTTGCGTCACTAAAAGCAAAAAGGTACCTTAATCTGTGACTATTCATTTGAAGACCAAGTATTTAGTAATAAAGATACTGACCGCATAATAATAATTCTGCAGCTAGTTTTTCGGCACAACGATTCTAACAAACAGATGTGTCACAAGGGTCCAGCGAAAAGTCAGCTGGACCCGTTTTCTATTGCAGTGAATTTTGCCTCAGTTTTGCAGTGAGCAAGTCGATGAGGTACTGTTGAAGTGCTATAGTAGAAACAATCTTACGGAAAAGGGCTACGAAGCTTGGCCTTGAGAATTCACGCGTTATCACCTTCTAATCGGAAGATATACCTTAAAAAAGTAAAGGTATCCTTCGCGATTATGGGGAGATTTCGGAAATGTCAAGGGGTTTTGGCTGATTTCCGAAAATAATTTTGTCTAATAATTAGTTCCAGTTATTCACTCTTAATGCTAGGTCCTGTATTAATAAAGACTTTTACAATTCATGGATTCATGGATTGATGTTTTGCGATAATTGCCGCATAATATAATCATGAAGCGAGGTGTAACCGATGAAGGTTTATTTGGACGTTTGCTGTCTCAACAGGCCCTTTGATGACCAAACGCAGGACAAGATAAGAATTGAGAGCGATGCCATAATCGCCATATTAGCAAAATGTGCGTCAGGAGAATGGCAGTTGCTGTCAAGTGAAGTTCTTGATATAGAAATTGATAAAACACCTGATAATTGGAAACAAAATAAGGTCTACGAGCTTTATAAGCTGGCCGAAGATAAAATTATGTTAAATAACACTATTATAAAACGGGCAACCGAAATTCAAATTTCCGGAGTTAAAGCCTTTGACAGTCTACACTTGGCTTCGGCAGAATATGCAAAAGCTGACGTGTTTCTGACTACAGACAAAAACTTGCTACATATGGCAAGGAGGTTAAAGCTGGACGTTACTACAGCAAACCCACTAAATTGGTTTATGGAGGTTGATGAAGATGAGTAGCATAATGCATAAAGATTTAAGCACTATACGCAGATTAGGCATTGAGGCTTTAACGGAAAAGCTTGGGCCTGTAGGTATGGTTGAGTTTATTCGGCAATTTGATTCCGGTTACGGTGACTATACCAAAGAACGTCATGAATGGTTAGATGGTATAGATATTGAGACAATTGTAAAACAGGCGAAATTGGTAAGAAACTGACAAAGATATCTGAGGTGCTCGATAAATAACTACTGGAACCACTATACCCGAACAAGTTAATATTCTTGGCGACTAACCATCGATCTTCAAAGTCTCAGGTTTTTGCGACCTGGACTTTCTTTTTGTTGGCATCACTAAGTAAGGGGTCAGTAATGACCCCTATGTAAACCCTTGAAAATGCGGTAATCCGTAAAGCATGACCCCGCTTGCAACCCCTTCGCACGAAATCCGACCCCGATTCCTACGTGCCTCTCAGCCCGCATTGCGGGCTGATGTGAGCCGTGTCGGGGAAGCTTTGCGACCCCGACACTTTAACCTGCACAGTTTTCGCCCCCATGGTTCACCCCGTAAATTAAGGTGACATAGAACATTTTGCTCTGCGTTTCGAAGGGAAATACTCTTTCGCAGAAAGCCGCCAAATCCGGTTTTATTTTTGCTGAATGGGCAAACCCTTAAGGCTGTTAACAAAACGCGACACAGCGGCACACAGTGGCTCACGTTGCCAGACAACAATATTAGCAAACTTGCCATTGGCATTAAACATTTGTGTGCCGGATAACGAGGGCCTATATGAAACGCACAGCTTCTGTAGACTGCCGGTAACGAACATATAAATCGGCTTGTACCCCATGGTTCATGGTGAACCATGGATTTACAGGAAATCTGTTCTGTGGTAAAATTTGCGCCAGAGGGGGGTATAAGGGGGTAAAGCTTATTCCTGTTCCCCCTCTTTTTCTTTTCTGCATATGACAGTTTTGATACAAGCGCAGAAATGACTTGCAATCCATTTCAGACAGAGTTAACATCACACACCAAAGCAAATACTCGTCTCGCTTCGCTCGGTAGGCGCTCGGTAGGGGACCGCTCGGTAGGGGACTGGTACTTCCCGAATATTGTCGACTCCCTATGGGGGTTCGTTGATGTAGCACTATTGAATATGTCAAAAACAATTGGAACCCAGTACCCAAATTAGTAATTGATTGAACGGTCTCTTAAAGGGATCGAGATCCCACGCCAAAGTGAGCTTCGAGGATGATGAGCTCTATTTAGCGTTTCAGGTTCATGCTGGAAAATACAATTTTATGGCGATTACTGGTTCTAAATGCACCTCAGCAGAATTCCATATAATTTCCATCAAACCGGCTTCTACCAATAAAACGCACCTAGCCCTAGGTGCGTTTTATTGCTTTTTGCAGTTACTTGTTTTCTATGGATTGAAAGATGCAACTTATTAATGGTTCAATACTTTTAACCGCAGTAATCATCGCCTCTAACAAGACTTCACTTGTAATCAAGGACCAATTAATAATATAACCTCTTTCAAATGCCAACTGCCGTATAAATTCCCTGATACTTCTGCCATTTCCTTCTCTGAATGGATGAATCATATTGAGTTCTGACATATAGTAGGCAGCCCTCTTGGAAAATTCTTCAGTACTCAAGTCTCGTAAATGGTTTTCCTTATTTAGTTTACGAAATAAGAATTGTAAGTTTTCCTCAATAAATGGACTATCACAAAAAGGGGTACTTCCCTTTGCGATAAACTCCCTCCTCAGCTTTCCTGCAAAAGGATAAACATCCTGAAAAATATATTTATGAATCCGTAGTAAATGGGTAATACCAAATTTACCTTTTACAGTCTGCTCATTTTCAAGTTCATATTGCCGAATCATTGTAATATCTGCTTCGTACTCAGCCAGAGCTTTTGCATCACGGATGTTTTCCTTGTTAATTAATATATCCGTTCCTTTATAACAATAGATTGACTGCCGATTTTCTAAAGGGTCATAAGTTGAAAAGCCGCTACCCATTTCATCGTCCAAATTTAGCAGAGTGCCTTTCCTTTATCCTCGCAACTGCCTCTCTGCTGGTAATTTTATCTTCAAGGTACTGTTTGCCAAGTGCCTGAGCATGTAAACTCGGTTGTAATCCTTCCATCGCCATTGAAGCCCCAACACTGGAAATTACTCTTTTATGATTCCTTACACCCTTTATATCACTCGTTTTCAAAGCGATTCACCTCTTAAGATTATTATACGCAAATCCATGATATAAGACAATTTATTAACCTACGTTCAGCTCGAAATTAACGGTGCAAGTAATCGACTTGCCAACCAGTGGCAAGTCAATTACGGGGTTAGGCTTATCTTGTGGTCTTTATCGCGACGTGATAGACAGAATCGCGCTGCACCTTAATGCTTACATATACACGAAAGACTCTTAGCAGCTGTAACTATTGCTGGCTTTCCAAGCTAATACTGTGAGCGGAGCCAAAGTAAATTGGCTAAGCCCAAAAAGCCATCGAATGGTATCTGCGTGATGGAAAAACAGCACCAGATTTAATGGTACCCTTCGGAAATAAAAGGAGCTTTAATCGGTATATAGGTTAATGATTCCTACGAAGACAAAATGATAAAATATGGTATAATGTCCTTGGGAATGAGAAAAGACCCCCTATCCTGAAGGTCTTAGAAAATTAAAAGTCGGCATTACCATGCCGACAACTAAAAGTTGTGTTTACACTCCAAAGACTATTTGGAGTATTTCAAAGTATGTTGTACTTAAATTTTAAACCTAAAGTTACTAAATGTCAACTAGAGTAATCTATTAAATGCTTGTTTAATAAGGGAAAAATTCTCATGAGTAATTTTAGCCACAAAAGTATTATCTAATCGTTTTTTATCAATAGTTCGAATTTGAGCTAAATTAATGTATCCGGTAATTTCGGTTTTATAGTTTGGTTCTAATTCCACTGGTATTTCATAATAATCTAATTTTTTGGATACACGTTGCCCTTCATCATTTGTAAATTCAATCGTATAATTGTCTCCAACTTTCGTTGTTACACAATTATTATGAGTTGATATTGGAGCTACAATAGTAGTGAATGAACTAGAATTACCTTTATCATTTTGTAAAATTACAACAGGCCGCTTGCTGTTTTGTTCACTCCCAATATTATGTCCTAAATTACAATAAATGATATCTCTTTTATAAATATGCTCTATACGCCCTTGAAATTGAATTTTATTCTGTTTGATAATCCAATTTAAATACTTCTCTCTATTTCTAAGATTTATAAGGAACTTTTTAGGATCGACAATTTCTTTGGTAAAAATCTTTTCTATTCTTCCTAAAAGATTTTTAATAGAAGCCATTAACAGCGAGATTTCTTTATTAATATCTTCAGTATTAGTTTCCTTTTGAATAGTCAAACCTATTCCTCCATTTCTATCCAATAATCTTCGGCATAAAGGAGGAGAATCCTTCACAATATGGAAATATTATTCATGACTCAGGGGATATTCTGGAGAAAATCCGGGCCACTTTTGAAGGGTATTGGAATAATCAAGGGCGCAATCCACTGGTACCTCCCGGAATTTGTCGAATACAATTTTCTGTTTTCGTATAATTGAGGGAGAGAAGCTATGATACTTATACTAAAGATCATTTGAGTTCTTGTTCCAAGTTGCGAAAGACATCCGCATTAAAAAAGTCCGGCAGCGAGATTTCCAAACCATCACACAACTTTTTAATCGTTACAATTCCGGGGTTTAAGCTTTCGTCATTTAGGATGCTTTTTATAGTCGATTGTGGTATGGCGGCACGATAGCTTAAAGCATTGGGTGTTATTTTCCGTTCTTTGCAAAGCTCAACGATTTATGTTCGCGGTGGGTCGATACTCGGCGTAACGGATCACTACCGCTCACCGTTCCGCTCAGGCTCCTGGACCCTCTCTTGGATGATGAGAATAAAGAAGAAGCCCGCTCTTAAAGAGTGGCGGGTTTCTTCCCTTTACGATCCGCCGCAGGCTTAAACAACCGCGGATACAATATCTTATGTTATGGCCGGCCAGGTTGTTACATAATAATAAAATCTCGTAAGATTGTCGTAGGCTTACAAGGTTCCAAGAGGTGGAAGCAATCCATCCAGGATGCCAACGAGGTAAGCAGGCCGCTCATGATTTATCTGAGGTGTTCGGGAAAGAAGACAAAGAAGAAGGAGGCGCCTAAAGAACTGGGTGCAGTTCAAAGCCGCCTCCTTTTCTGTGGGCAAATTGCTTACGTCACCGGTGGATCGTAGAGATCGTTGGTGGTCATATCGATCACCCTGATATCTCGTATCGCAGCCAGTTCGCCGCTGGGACTGTTAATAATATTCTTGCCTATAACCGTTTCCATCACAGTCTGGGCCTCAGACAGTGTCAGGTTCTCCCTCGGCTGTTGGACGGAAATAACGAAGGATTTGCCGCCGGTGGTAAGAAAAGTTAGCTTTAACACCTTGCTTGTAATAATCGCCATTTTAATCACCTCCTAAAGATTTACTTTGACTTTTCATAGCTGGTCTTTCAGGCAGATTTTCCCGCTGCTTATTCATTAATAAGCCCCCAGTTTTTGCCGAGCACAACATTCAGCAGCGGATACTGGCTCAGACTTGATAGAGCCACTGCAACATCATAGATGTCTTGACTCGTGGCTGTAGGCTTCACATAATTCAAGCTTTTCTTCTGGGTCTCCGGGCCGCCTGCCGGCGTAGTCCCGGTTTGGTATTTTGTTGAAACTATCGAATCCAAAGTTATCTCTGTCACCGCCATGGTTTATCCCTCCCTTCAGTGGTTTGACAAGCCGAGCTTGTTCGTACTCGACCTTATATACTTTGAGAAAGATTGTCCGGTTGTTAAAGGTTTGGGGGAATGAAAAAAGATACTTAAAAGGGAAGTACCCTGCTGACTCGACCAAACAGCGGGGTACTTCCCTATATTAAAGCCTAACGACTGAGGTTGTCACACTCTTAAGCCTGGCCACATATCCTATGAGTGAAATTAACCCAAGGAGTGTGGCTATCATGACTGATCCAGTAACTGATACAGTAACTGATATCATCAGCGGACGCACGCCGCATGTAATCGCGGCTGAAATTAACATGATCAAATACCAGGCTGAAAGGATCTACCTTGCCGCCGCCATCGAGATCGGAAGGCGGCTGACGGAGGCCAAGGCCCTGATCAAGTATGGAGAATGGGGCAAGTGGTTGGAGGAGTCGGTCAGTTACTCTCAGAGTACGGCCGAAAGATTAATGAAGGTCTTCAGAGAGTACGGGAGCAAACTGCTTGATGCCTCCGACAGCAACTCAGAATCCGCACCAGTGCGGAATCTGACATACTCCCAGGCAGTGATCCTCTTAGGAGTCCCGGAAGAAGGTCGAGAACAGTTCATCATCGATATGGATATCGAGGGAATGACTAATCAGGAACTCAGGAAAGCGGTCAATGAACGGACGCAGGCCCGGCAAGAAAAAGACCAGGCCCAACAGGAGAACGCGGACCTCCAGAAAACAGTGGAAGACCAAAGCGGTATCATCACCGGGCTGACTGCGGAGCTCGCCAATCTGAAGGTCCAATTGGAGAACGTCAAGACGTCCAAAGCGGAACTCGATAAAACGGCCAGGCAGCTGAAGGATTCGCTGGAATCGCTCCAACAAAGCTCATCCGCCAAGGGCTACGAGAAGATGAAAACGAACTTCATTAATACGTCGCTCAAGGTCAGGGCCAACCATATCGCCTTCCTCTGTGAAAACCTGGATAAAACCATTAAGGATGTGAAGCATGAGCTGCTCCAAATCGCCCCCAATGACAAGGAGACGTATATCACTTATAAGAATAAAGTTTACGATCTTTTGAATGTGTGGCTTAAGGACGAGACGTGGAGCAGGCAAGCTCGCCCCGGCGAAGATGCGCAGTAAGGAATGGTGGATGATGAAGAGGAAATTTGTTTTCCCGGCCATTATTGAGCGGGATAAAATAAGCGGCAACTATACGGTTGTTTTTCCGGACCTGCCGGGCTGCGCCTTCGAAGGAGAGGATTTTATCCAGGCTTATTACTGGGCCGGGCCCAGGCTGGGGTTTCATTTATATATGATGGACAGAGAACATGAGCACATCCCCGAAGCTTCGGAAACTTCAGGCTGGGAAATCGCAGCGGACGCTGTCGTTGTTCGGATAGAGGCCGGTCTGCAGGAGTGGTGCCTGGTGCCTGAGAAACCTCCGAAAAAGTACCATCTCCTCGAAATCAGTCTAGTAATAATGCGGGTTTGGAGGCATAAAAACTAGAAAAACATGAGTTTTTCGGAGCCTTCCCTGACACCAACTTATCAATAATCCAAATGAAACACTAATTTGTTCTCATGCGACAGGATAAGCTAAGTTTCACAGCAGGAAAAGAAAACAATTGAAAGGAATTAATAAAAGAGCAAATAGAAGATATTTACTGCCTTTTTTAGGGGGGGAAGAACGTGCTATATTTATAGCTTTTGTGGCTTTTTAGCAAGTTGAATTGAATCCGTGAACATTAGGAAGAAACCTTCTATAAATTGCCATAAATACAATTCTGAAGAAATTTCCAATTAAGAAAGGGTGTTAAAAAATGAGCAATCAAAGTATTGCAGAATTGGTCCATGATTTAGTCAAGAATCCTAAAAGTATGTTCTCGCGAGAACACGGGATACCTTCGGCAGAACTAAAGACTAATGAAATTACTATCATCCAAAGGGTTTTTTCTGAATATGAGATATCTGGGGATGTTGTGACTCTTGGAACTTTACCACTAGGTTTATGGGCATAAAAAGTGGTTAACTTTCAGATGGATCAAGTTATTTCTGCTAAAATTACTGAAATTCTAACAAGGGCCAAACTTAGTCCGGAAATGTTACAAATGATTAATTCCTCGTTGAACGCCGACTGCAATGACGGAGAACTATATAAATGGGCCCACTTAACGTTAATGAATTGTGAGTGTGTTAGCGGAGGGTCAGAAGTCGCGTTGCCAGGAGCAATTGCCATGGAATTATCTGCCCTGGCGGCCGATATTTTTGATGATATTCAAGATCAGGATAATGATGATCTACCTTGGCGTCAAATCGCCACCGCTAACGCTCTAAACCTTGCTATCTGTTTAAGTAATTTGAGCAGTAAGGCTGTTGCGATGTTACCTGATGGTAGAGATAGCAAACTTTACAGGGAAGTTAGCCAAATGCTGAGCCATATGTGGATAACGGCCAGTGATGGTCAATTCCAAGAAGTTCTATTTGACACTCGTGAGCAAATTTCGATTGATCAGTATTTTGAGCTGATCAAGCGAAAGTCAGGAAGTTTAACGGCCTGTGCCTGTAAAATCGGAGCAACCTTAGGTGGTGCGTCCGAATCGTTGGTGCTTCAATTAGAACAGTTTGGGACAAACCTGGGTATCATGAGCCAAATCAGAAATGATTTAAATGACTTTCTAAACTTCGAAAAGAAAAAGGATTTTGTTAATAATAAAAAAACCCTGCCCTATGTCTACCTTTTGAATATTCTTAACGGTAAAAAAGCCGAAAAGTTCAAAGAATTATCTCAAATGAAAGGCAACGGGTCGGAAATGTTCGGGAAGGAAGAACAAAGATGCTTAAAACAACTGGCCATAGGTGAAGGGGCTGTACATTACTGCAGAGTGATGTATGAACTATCTAAGGAAAAGTCAATGGAAATAATTCAGGCAATGCCCGTTCCGAAAAAACGCAAAGAGAAGATGATTAAACTTGTTGAAGAAGGTGTTTAGGCGGCAAGCATATTACATTGCGAGTGCCGCCTTTGTTTTGTTATCACTCTTATATACTATAGCTATTAGTAATCAAGCTTATGTAGGGCTTGATCTTATGACCGTAAACGGAAGATGGATTGTGACTTTAAGTGATCCTCATGGTGAAGGGTACAAATTAGGGATACGAGTCGGGGACCAGATATTAAGAATTAACAATCAAGATACAGGGGAGTACCGCTTTGTTCAAAAATGGAGTCAGGCGGAAGGGGCATCTTCTATACAATACAAAAGGGTAGACCAATCAACAGATAGCATTATCGAAATACCTAAAAGTACAGTTCTTCTGAAATTATTAAGTGAAATGCCTATGATAATCTTGGGGGTTGTTTTTTGGATTATAGGATTTATTACATGGTATATGCGGCCCTTTTTGGATCAAGCGCGTGCTTTATTTTGGTTAAACTTGTTTATTGGTTTGGCAATCGTCATAGCTCCAGCTTCAAGTCGTGATTTGATCTTTGCCAGGGAATTAGAATACATAACCTTGTCGTCAGTACCTTTGTTTCTTATTCAATTATTTTCATTTTTTCCAAGCGAAAATAGAAATCAAATAAATAAGTTTGGACGGCTTGTGTTTGCCTCGGTGTTGATATTAATATTTATTCTAACCATTTTGCAATCTGTCAGTTTAATACATTTTGATAGTCCATTAAAAAGACTAGTGTTGTCAAATTTGATTATAGGCGTTTTATTAGTTCTTTGGAATCTGGCTACGTTATTTAAGTTGCCAAACGATAAACCGGAAAAAAACCAAGTAAATATTTTACTTTTGGGCCTGGCGATAGGGTTCTTGCCGTATTTTCTATTAACGGCGGTACCTGTCATATTTGAATTTCAACCAATTGTGAACACAAAGGTTAGTTATTTATTTATTTCTGCTGTTCCTGCAACTTTGTACTATGTCATCGTCCATAAGTATTTACCAGATAGTCGTCGGCTCTTAGGTTTAATAATTTCATTTTTTGTTACGGGAGTAATAGTTAGCATTGTTGTCTCGTATATTCTCCTTACTTCGAAATTAGTAACTACCTTAAATCTGGAAGTGTATCTTGCCACACTAACTTTAACAATGTCGTTCATTATTTGTTCTAGCTTTATTAGAGTTGCGATCAGTAAGCAAATTGAAAAATTCGCACCTTTGGAAGGAAATCGAGGTATTAAAAGAAGTGTACTCAAGCTGAACGAAAGACTAATTTCTATTAATGAAGAAGACCGGCTATTAGAAGAAGTGGTGAAGAGTCTAATGATCGAGGGGGCTTTAATTGTTGTAGAAGATGACAAAGGAGGGTACCATAAGAAAGCTGTAGGAATATTCTTGGAAAAACCAAGTGAACAAATCGAACTGGAGGAGTATTTTCAAGCTGATCAAAGGATTAATTTAGAAGTAAAAAGATTTCCTGATGATTCTTCAGTCGAACTATATATTCCCTTAGTTTCTAATAATTTTACTTGTGGAATATTTTTAGGCCACCGTAATTCCCGCGTCAAATTTGAATATAATGAACTTCCATTAGTTACGTTGATTTCGAGTCAATTGGCTCAACGCCTAATGACTACGTTTGTTATCAAGGACTTATCGAAAGAAATTATTGATTTGGCCCAAAGATCTCTTGACTTACAACGAAGAAATCAGAGGCTTCATGGAATAACTGGTTCTTTGTTTAAAAGTATTGAGCAAGAGAGGAAATCATTGGCTCGTGATCTTCACGATGGCGCGTTGCAGTTAGCCTTAGACCTAAACCGGTGGCTGGACGATATTGCCGAGGAATGCCCAAGCGCAAAGTGTGACAAACCTATCAAAGCAATTGCTCATATGCGAGAAGTAGTTAAAAACTTGAACTTTGAACTACGTTCAATATGCAGTGATTTACGTCCACCATCCTTAAACGATTTAGGATTGCTGAATGCCATCCAAATTTTGTGCGAAGAGAAAATGGAAAATGAGTCGGTGCTTATTTCTCTAGAAACAGTAGGTATTAGTGAAGGAGTACGACTGAAGGAAGAAGTAGAATTAGCCGCTTACCGCTTTATACAGGAAGGGATAACGAATGCCGTAAAACACTCAGGTTCGAGCAAGACAAACATTTACATCAAGCTCAGCGATTCTGAGATTGAATTGAGCATTAGAGATTTTGGCAATGGGTTTGATATTCGCAAGATAGATGAATGGCCAATATCAAGTGAACATTTTGGTTTGATTGGTATGAAAGAAAGGTTCCAAGTCATTGGTGGTGAGCTTCAGATCAATTCCATAATTCATCAAGGAACTATCCTGAAAGCTTCTATTCCGAGATAAGGAGATAAAAAATGTCTATGGGTAATGAAAAATCAGAAAATATAAAAGTATTAGTAGTTGATGACCATACCCTTTTTGCGGAAGGCACTGTTTCTTTACTCTCGTCGGAAACGAATCTGGAGATAGTGGGAATCGCAAACGATGGAAATCAATGCCTAACCCTCTTAAGATCAAAAACACCTGATATTATATTGCTTGATATTAGCTTGCCGGACTGCTCAGGAATCAATTTAATAGACGATATAAAATCTATAAACCCGAAAGTAAAGATTATTATGCTCACAGGTCTTAATCCCAAAGGGTATCTTACAAAGTCACTGCAGAAAGATGTTCATGGATTCCTATTAAAAGAATGTAACAAAAAGGAAATGATCGAGGCTGTTTTTTTTGTGGCACAAGGAAAAGAATACTTTTCAAAAGGTTTGGCCCCTTTTTTGAAGTTTGCATTTGTAGGAAGTAATGGAGATAAGCAAGCTTTAATATCACAACCTATTGATATTGGCGAATTACTATCTTCCAGGGAAAAAGAAATCATGGATCTAATTGTAAAGGGTTTCAACAATCAAGAAATTTCCTCGACATTAGATATAACAATCAGGACTGTAAAATACCATACAAGCAATATCCTTTTTAAACTCAGTGTAAAATCTCGCTCAAAAGCGGTTGCAGTTTGGACTGAGATGTCGATGAATGAGGTTGAAAGACATTGAAACATATATTAAGAAGTTTAGATAATTCAGAAGGAAAAATGCAACAAATTATCTCTAATCAAGCCTGTATGATTATATGCCTGTACTTAGGTACAGGCATTTTTTAATTGGTACCTGTACTTTGGTACGTGGTTAAAATTATTGCAATAAGTTATAATCTAGTAAACCAAATGACAATAGTTTTCAAGATAACCAGATTTTAGTCGTTGCCTAATAGATTGTTAACAAGTATTTGAATGGCTTTCGCTATTTAAATAGAGACGCCCCCAGATCATCAATACCTGCAAAGTAACAAGTGATCTGAAGGCGTTCGCCCCTACACAAAATAGTAGGTATTTTTATACTACACCTACTGGGGATATTTGTGAAGGGAGATTTAGAAAGGGAGGGAATTATTTGTTAGTTGTCCCTTGAGCAAAGACTTGGGCCTGATTACCCGTGCGTACTCCGAGTGGCTATATTGCAAACTGACCTTTCTTTTCATCCGGACAGTGTGCTAACCACTGCACCACATACTTCCCAGTTATTCTAAAAATGTTATCAATAGAAGATTCGTTAAAATTAGAATGTTATGACATATTTCGCCAGATAAATAATTGTACAATTTGAATTGGTCGAATAAATATGGAAATAGGAAGGTGTATAATGAAAAAGAGAAGTTTTTTTGTTGTATTGGGACTTTGTTTGGTAATGCTTCTGTCTGTAATTCCTGCGTATGGTGCTCAAGCAAATTCTAGTAAATTAAATGACAAAGAAATTAGTGAGTTAAAGGCGAAACTTAATTCTGAGGGACTAGCAAAGGATAAACAAGAATTACTTATACAAAAAATTATGAATGGGGAATTAATTGATTCAATTAACCCGGAAAAACTAAAAGCTATACCTAAAGATTATTTTTCTTTGTCGAACATTGATTCGGAAAAAAAATATGTTTTCCCTGACGGTTCATATTGCAAAACATCTACAATTAATATTATTCCTGAAAATGAACAAAAACTGTTAGATGCTATTGGCGATAAAAAAGTTGTTGATAAATTAATCAACAACAAAGATAAAAACTCAGAACAAATTGTTCGGACAAGTGGTTTTAACAATTATAGTATATGGATACAACATGACTTTATTGTAACTGGCGGAGGATTTCAATGCAGCTTTACAACGGCGTCGGATTTTTATAC
>Ga0209347_1003660_pt1 | contig 17429 bp, 17 predicted proteins | sample AutmiccommuBRH23_FD_187382 | JGI IMG/M metagenome (GOLD analysis project Ga0209347, IMG submission 187382) | Deep subsurface microbial communities from Mt. Terri, Switzerland - Autotrophic microbial communities BRH/23 (SPAdes) (version 2) | ecosystem: Environmental > Aquatic > Deep subsurface >...
ATCTGAAAAGCCTCATCGAATAAAATCCCAATCCGGTAGCCAGCAAAGACCCGATCATGTGGGCGATCGCAATCGCACCGCCAGTCACCCAGAGTCCGCGCATCAACGCGGTAACGACTTCCGCAGAAAAGGTAGAGAAGGTGGTGAGGCCACCGAGCAGGCCGGTGATCAGAAACAGGCGCGCTTCCGGTGGCATGCCGGGATGTTCGGAAAACCAGGCGATAACCAGGCCAATGAAATACCCCCCTATCAGATTGGCTGCCAGCGTGCCGAGCGGCATTGCGGGAAACAGGGGGTTAAGCCACAGCCCCAATCCCCAGCGCAGCCATGCGCCAATGGCTGCGCCCAGGCCGATGGCGAGAAAAGCGGTCATGACAAACAGGCTGCGGCGGAATGCATGTGCGCATTCTAGCCGACAGCCCGAGCGCGGGGTATTTACAGCGCGTCTTTGACGATCTCGGTCAGCAGGGTTTCCACCTCAGCCAGCGCTTTTTTGAGCGCGGGGTTCTTCGATGCCGGTGGCTTGCGGAAGGCAACATAGATATTTTTGTCGTTGGGGATCTTGTATACCGACACACTGTACGGGCACAGCACAATGGCATGCGGATCGGCTTCCATCATCGCGCGGGAAACCGTGGCGCTGCAAAACTCCATCTGTTCGGCAAATTCATAAACCTGCCGCGTCGCGCCGAGATCCTTTCCGGTACGCTCCAGCATGTCGGCGATGTGATTGCTATGGGTGATCTTCAGTCCCTTGCCTTCAATCGCCAGAGCGACCATATCCCGTACGTCCTTGAATGTCCCCTGCGTTTTGAACTTGACTGTGAATGTATCTGCGGCCATCGCTGAAAACGGCAGGCAGAGCATTGCGCACAGGGTCAGAAAAGCTTTCATGGCACGCTCCTTCGATTGCAAAGCCATATTTTCGGTCCTTTCCCGCCATGCGGCAATGGTCGTTTGCTACACTCGCCCCATGGTGCCTCCCTTCCCCACAGCACGGCTCAAGGCCGATGGCCGTTTCTGGCTCACCCTGGATGGGAAAAATTTTCTGGGCCGCGGACGCATCGAGCTCTTGCATCGAATTCGGGAAACCGGCTCGATCTCCAAAGCCGCCAAAGCCATGAAAATGAGCTACAAAGCGGCATGGGATGCGGTCGATGCGATGAATTCAGCGTGGCAATCACCCTTGGTTGAAAGCGGCCCCGCTGGCAGCCGCTTGAGCGAAGACGCTGAGCGCTTGATTACCGCGTACCAACATGCTGAGACGCAACACACTGCATTCATGGCGAATCTTGCCAAGTCACTCACGCTCAAATCAGCGTAAGTGCTTCAGCGCATCAGGGCCGGGCTTTATAAAACGTCAGCGGCAATGACGTGTCCTTTGTCACCGCCGGTTTCATTTTCCCCACCACGTGCATTTCGCATGGTTTACAGTCAAAGCGCAGCGTGAGTTTTTCGCTGCCGTTGATCAAGGTCAGCGGTTCGGCGCGCACGGTGCCCTGCACCCCGGTGACGCCCTTGGCCTGTTTGGGACACAGGCTCAAGGAATAGCGCACGCAGTGCTTGGTGATCATCAGCGAGACTTCGCCGGCTTCTTCGTGGCTTTCATACGCAGCAGCGATCACTTGCACGCCATGTCTGGCGTAAAAATCGCGCGCCTTGTGATTGAAGACATTGGCCAGATAGCTGAGCGTGTCCTCCGGATAAGTTGCGGGTGGGCTGATTGCCGGTGCGCGCAGGGGGCGTTTGTATCCCTCCACGCGCGCTGTTTCCAAGGCGATAACGGCGTCGCGCCGCAAGGCATTGATAAAAGATGCCGGCACAAACCAGGGCTGCGTCCATTCCAGCGCGATCCCCATCGGCGCAAATGACGTGGTGCCCAGTTTGCCGAGATGCTCGCGCAGGCTGGACTCCGCCTTGACCGTGTCTTTGGCTGGCTCTTTGGCGTGGTCTGCTGCCACAGTGACGGAATGGCCGTCCTCGTCGGCCAGCGTCAGCGAGAATCCGGTAGCGGTTTCATCCAGCCGCATCCACACCCCGATGCGGCGTTCGCTCGATTGCTTGTCGAGCATGCGCACCCAGTTCATGTCACGGTTGCGGTTCACTGCCGTACCTGCACGCAGATCCTTGAAGCTTGAGATCGGTTCGCGCGGAAATACGCGCCACACGCCCTCGCCTGTTTTCTCGGCACGGTTGATTGCCAACCCCGCCAGTTCTTTCTGCAACGTGTAGTAACACAGGCCATCACCATTGTTCAGCGCAATGTCGGGAGACTCGGTGTGCAGTTCGACCCATTTGTCGCCCACCTTGCTGACATAGCCCACCGGCAAACCGGGGTTCTTCGGCGTATCGAACGCGCCGATGTCGGCCTTGCGTCCGTCGACAAAATAATCGGTGAACTCGCGGTTGAAGTTCTGGTTCGGATCGGGCGTGAAGCTAAACGTGGTGCGGCCCGAAGACGCGCGCGCGAATTGCGGGCGGCGCTCGATGATTTCATCCAGCAGCGTGCGGTAATGGGCGGTGATGTTCTTCACATAGCCCATGTCCTTGTAGCGGCCCTCGATCTTGAAGCTGCGGATGCCGGCGTCGATTAATGCTTCAAGGTTATCGCTCTGGTTGTTGTCCTTCATCGACAGCACGTGTTTGTCGTGCGCGACGATGCGGCCTTCCATGTCGTTGACCTGATACGGCAGACGACAGGGTTGCGAACAATCACCGCGGTTCGCACTGCGCCCGGTATGGGCGTGACTGATAAAGCACTGGCCGCTGTAGGCCACGCACAGCGCACCGTGGACAAAAAACTCCAGATTGCAATTTGTGGCGGCGCGAATGGCCGCGATCTGCCCGAGGTCGAGTTCGCGTGCCAGCACGATCTGCGACAGCCCAACGTCCTGCAAAAAACGGGCTTTTTTCGGGGTGCGGATATCGGTCTGTGTGCTGGCGTGCAGCTGGATCGGTGGCAGATCCAGGTCGAGCAGGCCCATGTCCTGGATGATCAGCGCATCGACGCCGGCTTCGTAAAGCTGCCAGACCTGCTGGCGTGCCGGTTCGAGTTCGTCGTCTCGCAGAATGGTGTTGATCGTCGTGAATACGCGCGCGTTGAAGCGGTGAGCGTGGGTGACCAGCCGGGCGATGTCGGCGACGTCGTTGGACGCCGAGGCGCGCGCGCCGAACGACGGCCCGCCGATATAAATGGCATCGGCGCCATGGTTGACGGCTTCGATACCGATATCGGCGTCGCGCGCAGGCGCGAGCAATTCGAGTTGATGGGGTTCCACGGCAGACTATCCAAACAGCAAAACGCCATTTTACGCCAGCGCACCCCGGCAACCGGAGCACGCCATTCCTTTATTGCTCGGAAGCCGGGCCTTTATTGCACCGGCGCTTGTTCCTTGTAGGCCTCAATCGCCAGCGTCAGCGTGACCTCATCGCTCACATAGGGCGCGTTCTTGCCCATATTGAACGCCGAACGCTTGATCTGGGTGCTGGCATTGGCGCCGCAGGTTTCCACTTTCTTCATCGGGTGCGGCATACATTTGAAATGGGAGAGTTCGAGCGTCACCGGCCGGGTCACGCCCTTGATCGTCAGGTCGCCCGCCAGGCTCGCCGGCTGGTCGCCCTTGAACGTCATCTGGCTGGATTTGAAGGTAATCGTGGGATAGGTGGCGGTATCGAAGTAATCCGCCGCCTGAATGTGCTCGTTGAACAGCGCATAGCCGGTGTTGACCGACGTGGCGTCAATGGTCACGTCAGCCGAGCCGGTTTTGGCCGCACGGTCGATCACCACCTTGCCGCGGGTCTTGTCGAACTTGTGGGTCTGGTTGGAAAACCCGAAATGGCTGTAGGTGAAATGTGGGTAGGTGTGGCTGTTGTCGATGACGAAGGTTTCAGGTGCGGCCTGAACAGAGGTGGACAACGCAACAAGCACAGACAGGGTGAGCAGACGATTCATTTGATACTCCATGCGGTTGATAGGAACAACGGGTTATTTGCCGGTGGCGGCAATGCGGAATGTGACCTGGACTTCATTGGCGACCGTGTCGAGATCGGCCCACATGCCTTCGCCAATGCCGAAGTCCAGCCGTTTGAGGATGAAGCTGCCGTCAAAGGCAGCGGCCGTTTTGCCGGGGCTGAACGTCACCGGAACGACCAGCTCGCGGCTGCGGCCCTTGAGCGTCAGCGTGCCGCGCATCTCATAGCGGTTGTTGCCGAGCGGGCGAATCTGGCTGGAAACAAACTGCGCCCGCGGATACACGCTGCGGTTGAACCACAGCCGCCCGGCAGATTCCTCGCCTGCCTCGGACGAACCCGCGTCGATGCTGGCAAGATCGATATCGATCTGTGCGCGGGCCGCCTCGGGTTTGGCCGGGTCGAAAACCATCTGGGCGACAAAGCGCTTGAACCCGCCCTTGATCGACACGCCCATCTGGTTGAACGCAAAGCCAATGGCGCTTTGCGCGGGCAACACCGTGCGATATTCCACCGCGCTCGCAGCGGGCGAAGCCAATGCGACGAGCAAGGCCAGTGCGTTCAAAGTCAGTTTCATCAAAGCTCCTTCTTACCCCATCCCATGCGCTGCATGAATGGCCGGCGTTCCATGAAATGGTGTTTGAGTGCTGCGCCCACGTGGAGGATGACCAGGGCAAGCAGGGTGAAGTTCAGCGCCTGATGCACCCCGGCCAGTAGATCACCCAGTGCCTTGTCCTTGCCGATCAGATCGGGCAGCGGCAGCACGCCAAACCACACCGTCTGGAACCCCTTGGCCGAACTCATCAGCCAGCCTGACAGCGGAATCGCCAGGATCAACAGGTAAAGCAAGCCATGCACAACCTGACTCGCGAGGCGCTGCCAACGGGCCATGTCATCCGGCAAAGGCGGCGGGGTATGCGTCACCCGCCACATCACCCGCAACGACGCCAGCAGCAGGATCGTGATGCCGATCCACTTGTGATAGCTGTAGAGCTTGAGCTTGTCGGGCGATAGCGGCAGCTCGTGCATGTATACGCCGAGCGGAAACGTCACAAAAATCAGCAACGCCAGCAGCCAGTGCAGCACGATGGCGGGGGGCGAGTAACGCAGTACGGCGCTCATGCAGCCCCTTTTCTCAAAACCTGTTCCAGCGAGCGCAAGGTTGTTTGCCAGTGCGAGTGTTCGGCCGCCGTTGCACCAGCAAAGCAGGTGCCCATGTGCGCCATATGCGCAGGGAATACTTTGGCAAACAAGGCTTCGCCCGCTTGCGTCAGCCGGATGATCTGGCAGCGCCCATCGCTTTCGTGCGCCACGCGCTCCACCCAGCCGCGCGCTGACAAGCGGTCGACCACGCCGGTGAGCGTGCCCTTGGTGATGAGCGTCTTCTCGCCAAGCTCGGTGGCGGTCATGCCGGCGGTGTTGCCGAGCGTGGCGATGATGTCGAACTGCGGCGGCGTCAGCCCCAGCTCACGCACGTGCGCAGCAGAATAGGCTTCGAAGGCCTGGTAGCACTGCACCAGGGCTTGTACGGTTGGGAGAAAATTGGTTTGTCGTGGCACGGGACGTCCAGTTGGTTCTAACACGGACTAATTTAGTTCGTGTTAGAACCAATGTCAAGTCTGAAAAGGATGAAGGCTGCACCGCCTCGTTGGCAATGCCTGATTGATCATTAACGTTTGGGGGCTTTAACCAATGTCCAGCGTTCTGACCAAGGATATCGACGTATTTTTTAGGTGGGGCTCCTTACGGCCAGAAGCTGTCACTCGGGAAGGCTCACCTATCCGAATGGTGTTCGGCCGAAGCCGCCGGTGGCGTTCTGAGCAAACCAGGACTGCTATGCGCTGCACATCAGCCGTTTTCTCACGGTCATTCATGCCGCAAAGCATCAATCGGATTCAGGCTCGCCGCCCGGCGCGCCGGGAAATAGCCGAAGATGACACCGATAGCTGCCGAGAACATGAAAGACAACAGGTTGATGGTCGGATCGAACAGATAGGGGATGCCCATCAGGCTGGACAGGGCGATGGACGCGCCGGTGGCCAGGGCAATGCCGGTCAGTCCGCCCAGACTTGAAAGCACAACGGCTTCGATCAGGAATTGCAGCAACACTTCGCGTTCCAGCGCGCCGATGGCCAGGCGCAGGCCGATCTCCTTGGTGCGCTCGGTCACGCTGACCAGCATGATGTTCATGATGCCGATGCCGCCCACCAGCAGGCTCACCGCGGCCACGGCACCGAGCAGCGTCGTCATCACCTTGGTCGTGCCCGAGAGCGTATCGGCCAACTGCTTGGTATCGAGGACGTTGAAGTTGTCTTCGTCGGTGTCGGCCAGCTTGCGGCGCTCGCGCAGCAGTTGCGTCAGGCTGGCCTTGACGCGCGTGCTGTCGCTGCCGTCGGCCATGGACACGAGCAAATCATTGACCTGGGTGTTGCCGGTGATGCGGCGCTGCAGCGTCTTGATCGGTACAAGGACCAGGTCGTCCTGGTCGTTACCGAACGATCCCGGGCCCTTGGCACCGAGCACGCCGATGATCTCGCAGCTGATCTGCTTGACGCGCAGCGACTCGCCCAGCGCCGGGCTGCTGCCGAAGAGCTCGCGGCGCACGGTTTCGCCGATCATGCAGACCGCCGCGCCGGCACGCAGCTCGGCGTCGGAGAACTCGCGGCCCTGGGCCAGGGTCCAGTTGCCGATGGTGAGCCACGCGTTCGTGCTGCCGGTGATGCTGCTGCTCCAGTTGCGGCCGTTGGCCACCAGCGTGCCGCTCGAGCGCGACTGGGGGGCAGCGGCCGCGACGCCACCGATCTGGGTGGCAATGGTCTCGGCGTCGCCCTCATTGAACAAGGGCGCGCTGGAACTGCCGCTGCCCGGACCCATACGCTGACCCGGTCGGATCTGCAGGAGGTTGGTACCCAGCCCCGAGATCTGGTTTTGCACGGACAGGGTCGCGCCATTACCGACCGTGACCATCGTGATGACCGCGCTGACGCCGATCACGATGCCCAGGATGGTGAGGAACGAGCGCATCAGGTTGCGCCGGATCGAACGCATGGCGAGCAGGAGGGTGTTGAGCCACATGGTCAGCCCGCTCCCATGGCCGTAGCCACGTGTCCCGACTGGAGCCCCACCGGATCGGGGTTGCGCTCGTCGCTTTCCACCACGCCGTCGACGAAACGCACGATGCGCCGCGCGTAGGCGGCCATCTCGGCTTCGTGCGTGACCATCAGCACGGTGATGCCCTGGTCGGCGTTCAGGCCCCAGAGCAGCTCCATGATCTCCTTGCTGCGCGCGGTGTCGAGGTTGCCGGTGGGCTCGTCGGCCAGCAGCACGGCCGGCTCGGTGACGATGGCGCGTGCGATCGCCACGCGCTGCTGTTGGCCACCCGAGAGCTCGCCTGGTGTGTGGTGTTCCCAGCCTTTGAGTCCGACCTGTTCGAGTGCGCGCGCGGCCATGGCATGGCGCTGGACAGCAGGCTCGCCGCGGTAGATCAGCGGCAGCTCGACGTTTTCCTGCGCTGACGTGCGCGCCAGCAGGTTGAACCCCTGAAACACGAAGCCCAGGAAACGCCGACGCAAGCGGGCGCGCTCGTCGCGGCTGAGCGATTGCACCTGCACACCCTCGAACGCATAGGTACCGGTGGTGGGGGTGTCCAGGCAGCCCAACATGTTCATTGCGGTCGACTTGCCCGAACCGCTGGGGCCCATGATGGCCACGAAGTCGCCCTTCTCGATGTCCAGGTCCACGCCCTTGAGCGCCTGGAACGCCGTGTCACCCGTGCCGTAGACCTTGGTAATGCCGCGCAGACGGATCAGCGGCACGGGTCCCGATTGCCCCGTGGGGGAAACGGCCGCCGGATTCATGGCGCGGCGCCCGCACTGCGCTGGTCGGTAATGACGGCCATGCCAGGCGTGAGTCTGTCGCCGCTGACCTCGGTCATGCGGCCGTCGCTGATGCCGGTCTGTACCTGCAAGGCCACCGGCTGGCCTTGCTGTAACACCCAGATCTGGCGCGTACCCGGGGCGTTGCTCTCGTCGCCGGCCACTTTGGTGCCGCTGCTGCGCGGCGGGCGCGGCATCATCTTGGACAGGATGCTGGTGCTCCCGGAGGACTTGCTCGCCACGGCTGCTGCGGTGGGCGAGAAGCGCAGCGCCGTATTGGGCACCAGCAGCACGTCGTCGCGCTCGGTGGCAATGATGGTGGCCACAGCCGTCATGCCGGGGCGCAGGCTGAGGTCGCTGTTGTCGACGTCGAGCGTCGCCACGTAAGTCACCACGTTGTTGGTGGTGGTCGAGCCGAAGGCCACGCGGCGCGTCGTGGCCGGGAAGCTGCGCGACGGGTAGGCGCTGACGGTGAAGCTGGCTTTCTGCCCCACCTTCACGGCGCCCACGTCGGCCTCGTCTACGCTGGCTTCGAGCTGCAACTGGGCCAGGTTCTCGGCCACGGTAAACAGGGTGACGGCCTGCAGCGAGGCGGCCACCGCGTTGCCCGGGTCGACCGAGCGGCTGAGCACCACGCCGTCGATGGGCGAGCGGATCGAAGCTTTGGAGAGATTGGTTTCGTCCGTCGAGAGCGTGGCCCTGGCCACGCCCACGTTGGAGACAGCGCTGGATTCGGCGGCTTCGGCGCGGGCCAGCGCGGCACGCGCGCTGTCGAGCTCGGTGGCCGACGGCACCTTGCCGCCCGAGAGCTTGAAGACTTCGTCCAGACGCGCAAGGCTGGCGCGCGTTTCGGCGACAGTGGCCTTGCTTTGCGCGAGTGCGGCGCGCGCGGCGGCGACCGACGCACGCGAGCGGGTCACCTGGTCGCTGAACTTTGAAGTGTCCAGCTCCACCATCACCTGGCCGGCCTTGACGCGGTCGTTCACGTCCACCAGCACGCGCTTGACCGTGCCCGACAGTTCGCTGCCGATATTGACCGAGCGCGTGGGCTGCAAGGTGCCGTTGGCCGACACGCTGAGCGTGATGCTTCCCTTGCGCAGTTCGGTGGTCACGTAGGCGGGCGCGGCCTTGCTGGCGTTTTGCGCCTGCCAGTAATAGACGGCGCCGGCCGCGATCAGCAAGGCGACGAGACCGGCCCACAGCGATCCGCGCTGCCACCATCGCGGCGGATGGTCTTCGCCTAGCAGGGACTGCAGGTCGGCGGGGGGGGCAGTGTTCTTGTCGTTCATGGCGTAGCGGTGTCTTGTGTGGCGGTGATGGGGGCGCCGGTTGCGCTGTCGGGCGTCCAGCCGCCGCCGAGAGCCTTGTAAAGCTGGATCTGGGCGTTGCTGGTTTCGCCCGTGCCGGTGGCCAGTTGATCTTCGAGGGTAAGCAGCGTGCGCTGGCTGTCCAGCACGGTTTGGAAGTCGGCCAGCCCCGTTGCGTAGCGGTTCCGCGCGATCTCCAGGGTCGAGTGGGCGGAATCGGTGGCGCGCGCCAGTTGCGCCTGGCGCTGGCGTGCGTTGGCCAGGCCGGTCAGGGCGTTCTCGACTTCCTCCAGCGCGGTCAGCACGGCGGCCTGGTAGCCGAGGCGGCTTTGCTCCAGCAGCGCATCCTGCACCGCGATGTTGCTGCGAATGCGGCCGGCGTCAAAAATCGGCGCGGTGATGCCGGCCAACAGTGTATGGGTTGCCGCACTGCTGCCGATCAGGCTGCCCAGCGTCAGGGATTCCAGACCCAGCGAACCGCTCAGCTTGAAGCTCGGATAACGCGCGGCCTCCGCCTCGCCGAGTCGGGCCGTTTGCGCCGCAAGCCTGCGCTCGGCAGCACGCACGTCAGGCCGTTGGCGCAGCGTGTCGGCAGGAATACCGGTTGACATTGCGTACGGCGCAACGGGCGTTCCTGTATTCGTGGACAGGCGCGCGTCCAGTTCGCCGGGCGCGCGACCCAGCAAGATGGCCAACCGATTGCGGGCTTCTGAAATCGCGGTGCGCAGGCTGGGCAGTGCGGCCTGCGTCTGTTCCAGCGCGGTCAGCGCCTGCGCCTCGTCCAATTGCGAGACCAGCCCGGCCTGCTGGCGCCAGCGGGTCAAATCGTAGGTTTCTTTTTGCGCGGCCAAAGTGGCCTCAGCAATCGCCAAGCGGCGTTCGCCGGTGCGCAAGTCCACGTAATTGCGGCCCACCTCGGCCACCAGGCTGACGCGTGTGTCGCGCAGGGTTTCTTCGCTTGCCTGCAGATCGGCTTCGGCCGCCTCTACGCCGCGCCGCGTTGCGCCAAAGATGTCTGGTTCCCAACTCGCATCGAAGCCCGCGCTATACAGATTGCGTGTGGCGCCGCTGCCTGTCTCGCGGCTGCCGTCGCTGCGGCTGGCCGCGCCCGATACGTTGACGGATGGTCCCAGGCCGGCACGCGATAAATCGCGCCGGGCACGGGCCTCGCGCAGTTTTGCCTGGGCGGTTGCGAGATCGGTATTGGCGGTCAGTGCGTCGGTAACCAGGCCATCGAGCACCGGGTCATTGAACTGTTGCCACCATTGGGCAAGCAGCACCGCATCGCGTGCGCCCGTATCTTGCGCACCACGCCATTGGGCCGGCGCCGACGGCTGCAGCGGTTGGTAATTGGATCCCACGGCTGCGCATCCGGACAGAAGGAGCGCGACGAGCATCACGGTGATGAATGCCGTGGTCGTTGCGGTGCGTTGACGCGGGCGGAGCATCAAGCTGTTCCCCGCGGCGAACGTGAATCGTTGCGTCGATTTAATGTAAATCCTCGCAAACTCTATTTTGTTGAGCATTCGTTCATCCTATGATCTAATTAGTTATCTGTAAAGATAAATAATTAGATCTGGCCGATGACGCGAAGGGAGCACCTCGTTTGACCGATACTCATTTTGAAATTCTCGACAGGCACAGACTCAATTGGCCGGAATCCTTTGATGAACTCTGGATGTCTTATGCGTTCGCGCTGCACCGTACCCATGAGGTGGATCGGCAACACGCCGACGCGGTCATCGCAAGACATGACCTGTCCCCCACCGAGTTTGATGTGCTGGCCACACTTCGCCGATCACCCCCCCCAGGGGAACTGACCCCATCGGAGATTCAACAAGCGATGCTCATCACTTCGGGCGGGCTGACCAAAGTGTTACAACAACTTGAAACCAGAGGGCTGATCACCCGCTCCACCTCAGTGGCGGACCGCCGCAGCAAGCCGGTTCACCTTTCTCCTGCGGCCGTAGAATTGATCGAAAAGGCGATGTCTGAATTGGTGGCCGTAATGAGCGCCGCGGTAAAAGAGAAATTGTCTGAAAAGGAAATAAAGGATTTGGTCAGACTGCTAAATAAAGCACGGCTTGCGTGAGATAGTCATGGGCGCCTGCTGAGCCAGTTCTCCCGAAAACCGTGTAGCCAAATAGCAGACGTAGGACAAGCCTTAATTACAGCCGCATAGGCAATCAATAAGCTGCCGTTCCGTGGATTCCCTTGCTTATATCCGGTAACGAACCCTAAGCGGAAGTAGTCGGACCAAAGCGCCAGCGGCTGCTTCGGCCGATCTCCGGCCGTCCGTGGCTTCCTCTCCGACCGGCCGCGTCGGGTCGGGTCGGGTCGACAAGAGCCAACCATCAAGCATCCATACCCAACAAAGACTCTACCAGATCGCGGATCACTTCCTCTTCGTTTGCCGTGATCCGCAACACCGGCCTGGACCCCTCCGCGTGGATCAAATGCTGATTGCCCCGATTGACTTCAGCGTCCAACGCGAAGCCCATAAAGCCCAACGGCTCGCAAATACGGGCGCGGATTTGTGGTGAGTTCTCGCCGATCCCGCCACTGAACACAAGTGCGTCGATGCCGCCGGCCTTGGCAGCGAATCCACCTATGGCAGCCCGTACCTGACAACAGAAATACTCCACCGCAAAACGGGCCGACTCGCTGTTGCTTGCCAGCAGCGTCGCCATGTCGCTGCTTTCTCCATCAGAGAGCGCAAGCAGGCCCATCTGATGATAGATGAGGTCGCTCAATGCCGCGTGATCATGCTGCCGGGCCAGTTCGAGCATGACGCCGGGATCGAGGTCGCCGCTGCGCGTGCCCATCGGGATGCCGCCTGCTGGCGTATAGCCCATGCTGGTGTCGATCGAACGCAGGTTCTCCAGCAGGCACAGGCTGGCGCCGGAACCCAGATGCGCAACGACGATACGGCCGCGCGCGCCCTCCCCCAGCAAGGCCGGTAACCGGGAAGCGATGTACGCGTAGTTGAGGCCATGAAAACCGTAGCGGCGCATACCCAGCGTCTGCGGGATGGGCAGACGACGTGCCAGTTCCGGCAAGCTGTGGTGAAACGCGGTATCGAAACAGGCGATCTGCGGTACCTCAAAACGTGCCCGGCACAGCGCCACCCCGAGCAGATTGCCCGGCAGGTGCAACGGAGCCAACGGGATCAGACCGCGCAGCCGCTCGATCTCGGCCTCATCCAGAATCCGTGCTGCGTCGGCCACCTCGCCGCCATGGACAAAGCGGTGGCCGATTGCATCCGGCACTTCGCCGCCCAGGTCTTCCAGCAGCGTGTCGAATGCCTCGCTCTGCTGATACGGGTGAGACGGATCGGTTTGCTTGTAGTGCCAATCGCGGCACGATCCGTCAGCACGAAACAGGCTGGCCTTGAGGCTGGATGACCCGCTGTTGATTGTGAGAACGGATCGCCTCACTGCGGCCATTTCCAGTCGCGTATCTCGGGCATGTCCTCGCCATGCTGATGGATGTATTGCGTATGCGCGTTGAGCTTGTCGCGCATTTTCTGCTTGATGTGGGCAGCCTGTCCCTGCAGCTGCGGCACCCGGTTGGCGACATCCATCACCAGATGAAAACGGTCGAGGGTGTTGAGCACCACCATGTCGAACGGCGTGGTGGTGGTGCCCTCCTCTTTGTAGCCGCGCACGTGCAGGTTGCCGTGGTTGGTACGGCGGTAGGTGAGCCGGTGGATCAGCCAGGGGTAGCCGTGGTACGCAAACATGATCGGTTTGTCGATGGTGAACAGGCTGTCGAATTCCTTGCTAGACAAGCCGTGCGGGTGCTCTTCCTGCGGTTGCAGCGTCATCAGGTCGACCACGTTGATGAAACGAATTTTCAGCGTGGGCACAAGCTGGCGCAGGATATCGATGGCCGCCAGCATTTCCAGCGTGGGCACATCGCCTGCTGCGGCCAGCACCACATCCGGTTCGCCCCCCTGATCGCTACACGCCCATTCCCACATGCCGATGCCGGCGCTGGCGTGGTTGATGGCGGCGTCCATATCGAGCCATTGCTGCTGGGGTTGTTTGCCGGCGACGATGACGTTGACCAGGTCGCGGCTTTTCAGGCACTGGTCGGCAACATACAACAGGGTGTTGGCATCCGGCGGCAGATAGACGCGGATGATGTCGGCCTTCTTGTTCATCACATGATCGATGAAGCCGGGGTCCTGATGCGAGAAGCCGTTGTGGTCCTGCCGCCAGACGTGCGAAGTGAGCAGGATGTTGAGCGAGGCGATGGGCCGCCGCCAGGGAATCTCGCCGCACACCTTGAGCCACTTGGCGTGCTGGTTGAACATCGAATCGACGATGTGGATGAAGGCCTCGTAGCAGGAAAACAACCCATGGCGGCCGGTCAGCAGATAGCCTTCGAGCCAGCCCTGACAGGCATGTTCGGAGAGGATTTCCATCACCCGGCCATCGGGCGCGAGATGGTCGTCGTAATCGAAACGCTCGGCCATCCAGGTTCGATCGGTGACCTCGAACAACGCACCCAGCCGGTTGGAATTGGTTTCGTCCGGGCCAAATACGCGGAAATTATCGCCGTTGTCCCGCATCACGTCGCGCAGAAAATTCCCCATCGTCCGGGTGGATTCACCCATCACACCGCCGGGTGTCGGCACCTCCAGCTTGTAGTCACGGAAGTCCGGCAACCGCAGGTCGCGCAGCAGTTTGCCGCCGTTGGCGTGCAGGTTCGCCCCCATGCGCCGTTCGCCGCGCGGGGCGAGTTCGGCCAGTTCGGGTAGCAGCCGGCCGTCGGCATCAAAAAGGGTTTCAGGTTGATAGCTGCGCATCCATACTTCCAGCAACTGCACATGTTCCGGTTTGCTCATGTCGCTGAACGGCACCTGATGCGAACGCCAATAGCCCTCGCTGCGCTTGCCATCCACTTCTTTCGGACCAGTCCAGCCCTTGGGTGAGCGCAAGATGATCATCGGCCACAGCGGACGGCTCAGATCGCCGCCTTCCCGAGCCTTGCGCTGGATCTCGCGTATGTCGGCCATCGCCTGGTCGACGGTGGCCGCCATCAACTGGTGCATGACTTCGGGCTCATCGCCTTCCACAAAATAAGGCCGGTATCCATAGCCCACGAACAGGCTTTCCAACTCGGCGTGGGGAATGCGGGCCAACACCGCTGGGTTGGCAATTTTGTAGCCATTCAGATGCAGAATCGGCAACACCGCGCCATCGCGACGCGGATCCAGAAACTTGTTGGAATGCCAGGACATGGCCAGCGGTCCGGTTTCCGCTTCGCCATCGCCCACCACGCAACACGCGATGAGGTCGGGGTTGTCGAATACCGCGCCATAGGCATGCAGCAGCGCATAGCCCAGCTCGCCGCCTTCGTGGATGGAGCCGGGGGTTTCCGGCGCAACATGGCTGGGGATTCCACCGGGAAAGGAAAACTGTCGAAACAGCCGCCGCATGCCCTCTTCGTCGACAGAGATATCGGGGTACACCTCGCTGTAGGTGCCTTCGAGATAGGTATTCGCCACCAGGCCCGGGCCACCGTGGCCGGGGCCTGTGACATAAATCATGCTGAGATCATGCTGCTTGATCACCCGATTCATGTGCACGTAGATGAAGTTCAGCCCGGGCGTGGTGCCCCAGTGGCCCAGCAGGCGCGGCTTGATGTGCGCCCGTGTCAGCGGTTGTTTGAGCAGGGGGTTGTCCAGCAGATAAATCTGCCCGACCGAGAGGTAATTGGCGGCACGCCAATAGGCGTCCATCCGGTCGAGTACTTCGGGCTTCAGGCCGTCAACGGGCACACTCATGTCGTTTCCTCACGATCAAAGTATCAACTCTGATAGTAGGATACTCGTCACCCCATATTGGTGGGCTACCCGGTCACGAACACCCTCATTTGGTCCAGCGCGCCGCTGCTGTGTCGTCGCTGCCACGTGCGTCGACCCAGCGCTCGCCTTCTGCGGTTTCTTCTTTTTTCCAGAACGGCGCACGGGTTTTGAGCGCATCCATGATGAATTCGCAAGCGGCAAACGCTTCGCCGCGATGGCTGCTGGCCACCGCCACCAGCACGATGGAGTCGCCCGGCAGCAAGCGGCCAACCCGGTGGATCACCGTTACATCAAGCAGCGTCCAGCGAGCATAGGCGTCTTCAACCAACCCAGCAAGCGCCTTCTCGGTCATGCCGGGATAGTGTTCCAGCGTCATCGCCTGCACGCCGCTGCCCTCGTTCATGTCACGCGCCAGGCCGACAAAACTCGCGATGGCGCCAATATCGGTGCGGCCCTGGCGCATCGCGTTGACTTCGGCACCCAGGTCGAAGACTTCTGTCTGAACAACAATCTTCATTACCTACCCTCCGGTGACCGGTGGAAAGATGGCGACTTCGACGTTGTCAGTCAGCACCGCATCGAGTGCAACAATCTCCTGATTCACCGCCACCCGAAATGCCCGACCCGCCGCCAGATCTTCTGCCCACACGCCGCCGCGCGCCTGCAACTGCGCGACCAGATCGGCCGCCGTAGTACCTCCCAACTCCAGGTTCTCTTCAGCCAGGCCAAACCGCTCACGCAAGCGGGCGAAGTACAGTACGCGTACTTTCATTTAAGCAACTCCGAAAAGGGAATGAACCGCACCGATTCACCCTGCTGCACGGTCTGCCCCACCGCCAGATCGACCAGTCCGTCGGCCCAGGCGCACGAGGTCAGCACCCCCGAACCCTGGTTGGGGAACAGCGCCAGCTTGCCGTTGGCTTGCAGGCGCGCGCGTAAAAACTCGCGGCGCGCTCCCGCTTTCGTCCAGGCAAAATCCGCCTGCACCGCAAACGCGCGATACAGCACATCGGCCACGCCCATGCGCTTGAGCAAAAAAGGCCGCACGAACAGGCAGAAGGTCACAAAGGCCGAGACCGGATTGCCGGGCAGGCCGATGAAGTCGGCGTTGCCGACCTGACCATAAACCACCGGCTTGCCGGGCTTCATCGCCACTTTCCACATCTCGACCCGGCCAAGTTTCTCAACCGCCGTTTTCACGTAATCCGCCTCGCCCACCGACACGCCGCCGCTGGTGACGATGACGTCGGCTTCGCGCGCGGCGCGACTCAATGCCTCTTCAGTGGCTTCCAGCGTGTCGGGCACGATGCCGAGATCGATCAGTTCGCAGCCCAGGTCGTTGACCAGTCCGGTCAGGGTGTAGCGGTTGGAGTTGTAAATCTGGCCGGGCGCCAGCGGCGCGCCGGGGGTCACCAGTTCGTCGCCAGTAAAAAAGCACGCCACTTTCAGCCGCTTGAACACCGGCACATCGGCCAGTCCAACCGAAGCGGCCAGTCCCATTTCAGCTGCGCCAAAGCGCGACCCTGCAGCAATAATCTGCGCCCCGGCTTCAATATCTTCCCCGGCACGACGAATGTTCTCGCCCGGCCGCGGCAATTTATTGATGACCACCAGTTCACCATCAGCGATGCAGTCTTCCTGCATCAACACGGCATCGGCACCCAGCGGCACCGGCGCGCCGGTAAAAATGCGTGCGGCTGTCCCCGCTGTAAGCGGTTGTCCCACTGTGCCCGCCTGGATGCGCTGCGACACCGGCAAGCGCACACCCGGCATGGCCACATCGGCCAGGCGTACGGCATAGCCATCCATCGCGCTGTTGTCGAGTGGCGGCACCGTGATCGAAGAGGTTTGCGGCGCGGCGAGCACGCGTCCGAGCGCCGCGGAAATGCCCACAGTTTCGGTTTCAGTGACGCCGCGTGCGCGGTCGAGCAGGTTTTCAAGCAGTTGGGTGGCTGAGAGCATGGTTCACAATAAAGTCGGTGATGAGTGGAATCGCATCGATATCGATGCGGGGGAAATCGCTGGGCGCTGCAACGTCGGATGCAACCGCCAGAATATGCGGATCGTCTGAAAACAGCCAGGGTTTATCGGTTTCGACGCGATGCACCTCGAGCTTGGGAATGGCCTCGCGCTTGTAGCCTTCAACCAGCACCAGATCGCACGGCGGCAGCGTGGCCAGCAGATCGGCCAGGGTCGGCGGGGTGTCGCGATGTTCGGTCAACAGTGCCGTGCGGTGGTCGGACGACAGCAGCACCACCGCGGCCCCGGCCGCGCGCGCGCGCCAGCTGTCCTTGCCGGGACGGTCGATATCGAAGTCGTGGTGGGTATGTTTGATCACCGCCACATTGAGGCCGCGCGCCACCAATTGCGGCAGCACGCGCTCTATCAGCGTGGTCTTGCCGCTGCCGCTATACCCTGCGATGCCGAATATTTTCATGCTTGCGTTGTCAGCCTGTTCCAAAC
>Ga0209347_1003662_pt1 | contig 17415 bp, 19 predicted proteins | sample AutmiccommuBRH23_FD_187382 | JGI IMG/M metagenome (GOLD analysis project Ga0209347, IMG submission 187382) | Deep subsurface microbial communities from Mt. Terri, Switzerland - Autotrophic microbial communities BRH/23 (SPAdes) (version 2) | ecosystem: Environmental > Aquatic > Deep subsurface >...
TTTTTGTTACTTTTTCCCATAACATTTTGGGAATGAGACGGTTTCTTATTGCCTTTTTTACCCGCTGATTATTAACTTACTGAAAAATTGACTCGCTTAGGGTCTTGACATATTACCGAAGGACTATTTATCTTTTGATTTGGTCGGTAAAATGCTATCTGTCATCGATTGACCCAGAAGTAAGAAATAGTTAGTTCCCACCTCATCCAGTTTAATTTGATCACCCAAACGGATTCCTAGTTGCCCCAACTCTTGAATCAGCATTCGTATCTCCTGACTCTTCTCTGCCTCATAGTATAAGAGTTTTTCACGAATATTTATATATAACTTTGGAAGATCCTTTCCTTTAAGCGTGAGGCGCTTCAACCAAGTTAGTGCATTAGCACTTACATTCACTCCTCTAGCCCCCTGAACTTGAAGCAGCTTACCATAGAGCACCCCTAAGAGAAAAGCATAGGATTTTTCCGGCGAATCAATTCCACTTTCAGGTCCGAAATAGGGTTTCAAAGCCTCCATCATTGGTTTGTATAATTGTTTGTTCATTGGAAGTACACCTACCTCTTTACTTCTAAAATAATTGAGATACCAATTAAAGTGTTTAATCCATGCAGCTGCGGAAATCTCGTTACCACTTTTACTCACAGATTCGTATAATAGGCTCCGATAACCGTCCTTATTAACTCCTGCCTCGGCAACATAAAACCTTGCTGTAGTCAGCACCTCATCCCAAAATCTTTTTTCGGATATGATATTCCTATGATAAACTCCTTCGGCTAAAAGCCGCTTGAGCTGAAACAACTGTTTGCTTACATTGGAGTCTTTAACCTTTTTACCACCTGGACGAAAAAACAAGGGATTTAAAGAAGATAGCGCTAATTGTGGTTTAAAGTTAAATCTTCCACTCCAAAGAGGTTTCTTGGGGAAAAGTGGGCTAACCCAATCCTGTGTTAAAGCATTGAATAGAGATAATTGCCGCAATCGACTTGGAAGAACCTGCGTAATCATCCCGGTAACATTTTGGATATTTTGCCCAACTTCCGCCCAAAGAATGGTCAAGTTGAAAATCCCTTCTGAATCTTTCATGCGGTCAAGTAACCCTTCCTCAACCTCATCCGCCTCCACATCTTCATCAAATCTTTGGATATACTCTTGAACATCGCAAAGACAGCTTTGACGCGTAACTAAAGGGACTCCCGGAAAAAACTCAGGGATAACCAGAGCATTTTCTCCTGCGACCTTTGCCCTAAAGGGTTGTCCCTTCTTATCAACTCCTCCATTCTTCAGGACGTGGAATTTAAAAACATAAAGAAGATCAGCGCAAGAAGCACACAACGCATATCCCTTCCAGGCCTGTAACGGATCGATTCCCGGAAAGACACCCAAACGATCTGTATTTAATAGGTTAACTCCTGCCCCTTTAAGCGCATTAGGAAAGACAGTGACATTCTCTTTTCCACATAACGGACAACGCGCTTTTTCTGAGGCTGGCGATCCTCCGGTCACATAGCGTTCACCTGCTAGCTTAGCCCTTAAGAGATAATCGGTATAAACCGGCTGCTCCCCTGGGAGTTTCCCCTGGGCGTCCCTAATAGCAATGAACACAGTGTTTTTCTGTGGACCAATACGTTCTACCACGCAGGCTAACATCGTTGAAAATCCCTCTTTTTTCCATTCAATAACCAACCCGTCAGTCCATCTAATCTTTGGTCTCTCTAAGTAACCAAGGATTTCCGCAAAATAACCGGACCATGGTTTTTGCTCAACAGATACCTTACGAAAGTACTTCATGGTGTTATTCAAAACATTCTCTGTTGGGCCGTCCCCTTTCTCTTTGGCATATGATCTCTTAATAACTGGCCCTACTGCAGGACTCATATTTCCGGACGGTTTAATAAATGGCAGTTTGTAGGCCGGACACCCTCTACTCCCCGCCTGTCCTTGCACCACATCTTCCATGGATAATCTCACGGTATTAAGGGATTCATGTTCTAAAATATAGACCTTATCTACCTTACCGCTATCCTCAACTAAATAGGGAAACAATCGGCCTGGTGAATTCATTCTGATGTTCTGATACCATGTCTCAATATTTTCCGGCAGGTTCCCCTCATTTAGATTTTCTAAAAGATAATCCAATGCTAATTCGCGCATTGATGCGATCATTCCATCACTCCTTTTAAGCAGAACTTTATACGCAATATTTTCTTATCGTGTTATCCTCTCCCCATCAACTCCAAGCATCCACACCCTTGAGAGTTTTTACTTCCGAGTCCTGCATCTAAAGCAACTTGCAGTAATGGAAGAGGCCCAGAAAGCTCCATCATTCCCGAGTATCCTTTGATTATTCCCCCTTTATACTCCAGAATATGTAATCGGGGAGTTTTAAGCATATGAATTTGAACATCTCCTTTTTTGACATCTAATTGACTATTTGCCTGACTTAAATGCAGAGAAAGTTCTTCGTTCTGATCAGTTTGGTTCCATGTTCTAACGCCATCAGATTTCTTCTGAAGATTTTCATTCACAATGCGCCTAAATTCTGGTTCACCCGGCTGAAGATAGACAGTATATTTATTACCATCTCCACGGAACATAGTGCTATAAGCAACGACAGGAGAGAGAGTACGCACCCGAATGGTTTCGCGGTAAACCTTAGGGTTAGAAACCTGAACCCCTGTAATATCAACGCTCATACCGCCAATTCTGAGAGTTAATTGTTTTAACAGGCCCCCTGCAATAGACCCCAAAATATCGTTTAAAGGAGATGAGATAATCCAATTTGCCCCTTCTGGAAAACGAATAAACTTTTTATCTTTGGAAAGCTCATAACGTCCTAATAACTTAGAAAATGTAAAAAGCCGAAAAGTCCGTCCATTTCCTTTAAAGCCTTGTGTATGGACGTGGTCAGCAATTTCTCCTTCCATAACATGATAAATTGCGCTTTGAAGCCAATAGTGATAGTGAATTGGGAATCCATCAGATTGTGGAAACATTAGGCTTATGCTTAATCTCACTGCTGTTCCTCCTTGGAATATCCCTCGATGTTTAACCTTGATTTCATAACTATAATTAATGATCTGACATTTAGTTTTAAATGGATAATACTTTATACAATGAGTATTCTTCCCAAAAATTAAGAAATCCTTTATTTATCAAAATATTCACAAAATTCTCTCTCTAACACCTTCTGAAAATATTTTATTTAAATAAAGATACCGAACAAGTAATGATAAGTTTACTTGTTCGGTATCTTCTACTGTGACGAGTTTTAAGCAGTAATGGACAAAGAGTAGGGTACCCATGTGGGGTGCGACAGGTGTTTCAATAGCGGCTTCAGTGGCTATTTTCTGTTTCAATCCACTCAACCGCATGGGGTGCAACAGAGATTTTCTTGTCTGGGTCCTCTTCATTCTCGTTTCAATCCCGCTCCCGCACGGGGTGCGACTACAAGGGTGTTGTTAGAGTTTATGTTGGATAGTTTCAATCCACGCACCCGCACGGGGTGCGACGGCCAATCTAAGATTTGATATGCGATTGTCCAGTGTTTCAATCCACGCACCCGCACGGGGTGCGACTTAAAAGGATTGCCCGAAATGGAGGGGGATTTATGTTTCAATCCACGCACCCGCACGGGGTGCGACATGCGGGTATATAATGTTAAAACTAGTCGCCTGTTTCAATCCACGCACCCGCACGGGGTGCGACTACCTCCCGATCGGTATTTTTTACCCCGAGAGTAGTTTCAATCCACGCACCCGCACGGGGTGCGACGGGGCAGATGGACGCGACTCTTGCCCAGGACGTTTCAATCCACGCACCCGCACGGGGTGCGACAAGTTTCCCTGTTATGGTCTTCATCGTCTTTATAGTTTCAATCCACGCACCCGCACGGGGTGCGACGCCCCGCCATCGTTGGGGTATTTGCGAGATGGGAGGTTTCAATCCACGCACCCGCACGGGGTGCGACTAAGTATATCCACGGCTTGCTCATCGCCTTTGCGTTTCAATCCACGCACCCGCACGGGGTGCGACTGCTTTTCCTCGCAATCTCTCGTAAAGCCAATTGTTTCAATCCACGCACCCGCACGGGGTGCGACAAATCTGAAGGTGTTAGATGGAGTAAAAATATCGTTTCAATCCACGCACCCGCACGGGGTGCGACGCTTAGTAAGATTAAACTACATCCTTTACAAGAAGTTTCAATCCACGCACCCGCACGGGGTGCGACAACGCTAATTGATTAAGTCAAGAGAGTGGGGAAGTTTCAATCCACGCACCCGCACGGGGTGCGACCCTCTGTGGGGTATAAATTGTTGGAATTGTTTGTTTCAATCCACGCACCCGCACGGGGTGCGACGAAACTGGTGAGCCTTTATTAACTAAATCTGGTGTTTCAATCCACGCACCCGCACGGGGTGCGACATAAAAGGTATCAAAGACCGAATTGCCAGCCTTGTTTCAATCCACGCACCCGCACGGGGTGCGACCAGCCACAAGTATTGGCCGTACTTGAACTACCGTTTCAATCCACGCACCCGCACGGGGTGCGACCATCGAGCCAAATGAGGGATAAAAGCTAAATGAGTTTCAATCCACGCACCCGCACGGGGTGCGACGCGTTCAGACTTTCCTTTCCTCCTTGATCTGTGAGTTTCAATCCACGCACCCGCACGGGGTGCGACTTGATTTACCGGGAGTGTGCCAAATCCTATGTGTGGTTTCAATCCACGCACCCGCACGGGGTGCGACTCTCGTTAATTGCATTGACGCCTTTTGAGCCTTGTTTCAATCCACGCACCCGCACGGGGTGCGACTGCAATCGGTGTAAAAAGACATTGCCGCTAGGTGTTTCAATCCACGCACCCGCACGGGGTGCGACCAAGGGTTATGGATGTATACAATGCTGTAGCCGAGTTTCAATCCACGCACCCGCACGGGGTGCGGCGGGTGAGGGTCAAGACCTAACACCTTTCCATACTCGTTTCAATCCACGCACCCGCACGGGGTGCGACAAAGGATTTCATTGCTTGCCTTAAAATTACGAAGTTTCAATCCACGCACCCGCACGGGGTGCGACGGCGCCGACCAAGTTGCAAAGCTCATAATTGTATTGTTTCAATCCACGCACCCGCACGGGGTGCGACCGCAATACCAAGTGCAAGTATAGGCCAGATCTGAGTTTCAATCCACGCACCCGCACGGGGTGCGACAGAGGATACAGAGAAATTATGTGTTCCAGTAGGGGTTTCAATCCACGCACCCGCACGGGGTGCGACGGTCCTAAAATAAGCCTTTAAAAACAAAGCCTTACAGGACTTTGTTTTGCGAAAGCCTTTTTTGACATGTAAATTATTCGATGTTACAGACAAAAAAACCATTACACCCCTTGATATTCAAGCGATGCGAAACTACCTGTGAATCTATGACCGCTAGGGGTTCGCATCCAATATTAGAATGCCTTCAGGGTCATAAGCTTCCTTTGCTCCATAATGTTGCACATTCTTTTTCTAGTTACTACCAAGTAAATAGTATCGCAAACTATCTGTATTCGGATCTACAATACTCTCTAAACGATGTTTTAGTTCAGAAAACTGCGTGGGATCTAGTAAGCACTCAAATACAGAATTCTGTACTCTCTGTCCATAGTTTAAACATTGCTTAGCAACTTTACGTAAACGTTTCTTTCCTGTGTCACTCGTTACGTTTACATCATAAGTAACTAACACCATCATAATAGAACCTCACTTCCAGAAAAACGGTGGATAATCTTCGAGATCACCTCTAATGTGCCTTGCAAGAAGCATTGCCTGGATATAAGGTACCAATCCCAAAGATACTTTCTCCTCCAAAAATGGATGCATAATTTCTTCTTGCTTGCGTTTCTGCCAAGCTATGAGCAACTCTTTTCTAGTCTTATCGTCCATAATGACAGCACCATTTTCTTTAATAATAAACCCACTAGGATTAATCTGGTTACGGTTTATGAGTGTCACCGCGAGCCTATCCGCAAAATGAGGTCTAAGTTCTTCCATTACATCCAATGCAAGACTTTGCCTACCTGGTCTGTCCCGATGTAAAAACCCAGCTTGTGGATCAAGACCAACACTCTCTAGGGCAGCAACTACTTCATGTGTTAATAAAGTATATAAAAAAGATATCAAGGCATTTACTCGATCTAATGGTGGACGTCTGTTTCTTCCTGTCATAAAGAAGTCATCTTTTTGGTTAAGTATCAGTTGATTAAAACCACTGAAATACAAATTTGCTGCCTGTCCTTCCAATCCTCTGACTACATTTAAATCGTCTGTCTTATCTAATTTTTTGGCCATTATAGCCATATTTTTCATAATATCTGTTAGCAGATTAGTATCGACCGTTTCTGGATGGTCCCTTACCGCACGATGTAATACAGCTCTACCGTTGATTATTTTTGCCAAAATAAAACGTTTTGCTAATCTTACCGTTATGATATCGTTTTCTGTCCATCGATACTGTTTTTTCCTTAACAAGATATTACCGGAAACCTTACCAGTAATACGCCCCATGAACTTTCCATATTCCGTTAAGAATGACAGTGCTACACCTCTTTCACAACACAAGTGCATCAGGCCCGGGCTTGCTCCGGCAAAACCAAAACAAACTATGCCCTCCAAGTTATGAACCGGAATACGAAATTTGATTTCATTCTCCGTCTTAATTAGAACATTCTCCCCATCACGAGCTAAGTATGCATCAGGCATCGTTACATAAAGGGTATTCAGAAGCTTTCTCAAAAATCCTTCACCTCCGAATCAATCATTCGTGCTAAATATTCTTTTACAGAATGATTGCGGCTGGTGAGGTTTGGCTGGCATATTTCTATCAGTGAGCACATAGTACAATGCTTACCTTTCTGTGCTTTCGGGGTAGTCCCTTCCGACATCATTTTATGCATTTTTTCTGACAGTTCTTCGACCCGCACACGCAATGATTGATTGATAAAGATGGTTTCCCGTCGTCTAGTCTGACCATAAAAGAGATACCCTAAATCAATCGAAATATTCAACATTTCTTCCAGGGCTATCGCTTGTGCGCAAAGTTGAACTGCATCACGATCGTCAGGTTTTGCTCTTCCACGCTTATATTCTACGGGATAAGGCCGCCACCATCCCTTACGCTTGTCTAGTCGCAGCGTAATCCCCTCCATGGCCTCTTCCACTCTGCAGAATTCAACGACATCAGCGACGCCACGAAGACCCAATTTTTGAGATACAAGTGGCATCGCCCTGACAACTCTGATATCTTTACGTGTTTCATCCTCAAAAGGGTCATCGGTGCGCTCATGAAGGTGTTTCCCATCAATTGTACGCACATTTTCTGCCCAAGTCTGTTCAACATGGATAAGCGCCCACTGACGCTCGCAAAACGCCATATGTTGGATACCAGAGAGCAGGAGAAAATCTTCTTCCTTATAAAGGCCTATCATATTATTTCTCAATCAACGTTATGCGTTTAGGAATCTTATCTTTCTCGATCGAAACAACGTAGTCACTGAAATCTCTCGCTGGCTTGCTTTCGTCTTTCCGTTTTACCGTAACTGTATCAAAAAGTTGTTGAACTGGGGCATCACCCATTTTGGACGAGTGTTCAAAAATGATGAGTTTTCTAGTCCCCATTAAACCACGAGCAGCAGAACGGTCATGCTCGAACATAGTTACAAGTGCTTCCCAGAGAAGTTCCAAATCATCTTCTGAAAAACCAGTTTGATTGGCAAGTGGTGCAGAAATAAAACCATGAGCCCGGTAAAGACCATAGGGAACCGTGAATTTTCGCCCCATCGTGCGGTTATCGCCCCCTTGTTTTTCGGCTTCCACCTCAGTCGTAACAGCCATTCGCGTGATGCTGTGTTCAAGTGAAACAATGGGGTCAACTGACCGTGCGAAGGTAAGTTGCACTGGACCACGAACTTGTCCTGCATTCGCTCCCGTTGATAGAACAGCACCAAATGTTCTTATATCAAAAAAGTTTTTACTCATAAACTGCTTTGCTCGATCAATTTCTTTGCCTTGACCCTGTCCAGTCTTAGTACGTTTTTTCCCATCCCCTGGGTCACTTGGTGGCTCGGCTAAATTAATCTCTAGGCTGATATAAGCCTGCTCTATCGTATTGTTTAATACAGCCTTTTCTTTTATAAAAATCCCATAAGGCGCTTGCTCTTCCATCTTTAGTCCTACGTAGTTTCGTACTTTCCTCTTTAAACAAACATCCGTAATCAGCCCATGCCCTGTCTCAGCATCGACCCTCGGTAAATTTCCAGCATCTGGATCCCCATTCGGATTTCCGTCCTTCACATCAAAAAGTATTATAAAATCATAACGTTTTTGAATAGCTACATCTTTACTCATTATACCTACTCCCTTTCTCTCTTTTACTTCTGTACTTGATTTGATTCACTCTCGATAGTATTTTTAGTGGTAAAAAACGCTTGCCGTTGATGATAATAACCAATAGCGAATAGCCCTTGTTCATGTAAATCAAGATGAGCCGGAAAATCTCTTAAGTGCCCCATGATTTCACCAAGCAATCTTTCGAAATTCACTACTCTACCTTTGCTTTCAAGTTTGGCAAGGTGATGGTTTTTTAGACGAAGCAAATTCGCGAATACGGTGACTGGTGTTGCACAAGCTGACCCATAAAATCTTTCTCGAATTGTTGCATTAATCCCCGGATTAGCTTCTTCTTGAATCTTTTCTAAGGTAGCAAATAATCTCCCAAGTTGGTAGCCAACGGATGGTTGATTCATGTCTAACTCCATATTGACCTCCTTATAGTTTTGGTTGGGATGGAAACGATAATAACGGTTTAAATAGGCCTTAATCAAAGCGGCTCGAATAGGTTTAACTCGATTTTCTGTATCGCTGCGAATCCGCCGCAGGGCAGCCTGCAGTAAGGTGGCAGGGTAAGGCGTTCCCTCCAAGATTGAGCGCATAAAATCACCCGCAAGATTAGGGGGGATATTTTCGCTCTTGTCTTGGGTTGAGATATTCACCAAAATACGCCAAATAGAATAGTATTCTGGCTCCTTAGGTGGTTTAATGATAGCAAAATCCTCAAAATATTGTATGATCTTAAACGAAAATTCCGAAATAGTCCCGACCTTCCAAAAACGGATGGAGATTCTTGCGGCATTAGGTGATAGTCCTAAAATATAAAATTGATTATTGCGATCATCTTCCTCGTAGGCACCACTATTCACAGATTCGAATAATGCTTTTACTCTTTGAGTTCCTGCATCAGGATCATCCTTTTCAGGCTCTTTGAAAAATAATGCGAAATCAGATTCAAATGATGAAGCTTTCTTTGACCAAAATACCGTCGAAGCATCGCCGATCTGAATTCTTTGATTCTTTGTTTTAAGCAAAGTATTGAGCGCAGTAACATAAGCAAATTCTGTCGATTGTATGATGGGTGCATTATAACCTTGCTCTTTCCCGTAAGAATCATAGCCACTATTTCTTTGAATTCCGACCAAGCACTTTGTATCTTTGTCAATCGAGGTTCTGCTATGCGTTCGTGCAATAACACCACTTTGACCAGTGACGAGACATATTCCTGTTTTTAGACTTTTATCAGCTCCTTCATCACCTTCTTCAGCTCCAATTGGTTTCAAGTTATCTCTAACAAATGCTCGAACTTTCTCTCGACATGGTATAGGTATGTCTGAAGCCAAGCGAAAGGCCATATTACATTGAGGAGCTTTTAAGCATTCCTGAATCTGTGGGGAGGCTATGGCCTTATCAATCTCATTATTCTGATAAAAGTTAAGGATAGCCTTAACTCCCCTATCACCCACTAACTCTTGTGGTAGTTCCTTTAATGCCTTGAGCCAGGTCTGATGTTGTTTGCTTGATTTTTCATCCTCAGTTGGTAGCCCTAACAAGTACCCAATGTGATCCCAAAGTAAAAAGGTTTTTTCGTAAGCCCTACCACCACTTCTCCCTACAGACCTTGGCAACAGAAACGTTTTTCCGACAAACTTATTTCCAATTTTCTCTCTCGTGTCTTCTATGTTGATAAATTTCCCCTCTTCATTAATGACAATCAAAAATTGTAGCTCTTTTTTCTCAAAGCCCTCAGGGGCAATATCACTTTCCGGATCATCAGCTTTTCGATCATAATACTCCTTTAGTGCCTGTAAGATCATCCCCTCACCTCCACTTCCCTCCGGTCAGTATTCACTACCCCATGATTGATTTGCGCCCTAAAAAATAACGGTGGTGGTTCGTTGGCATTTTGCCCAAAATCCAGGTCATACAGCATATACCCTAAATCCCGCGTCTCGCTAATTGGTTTTGCTAATTCCTCATCCGGATTTTTAATCAATCTGAAGTCACAGGCAAATTCCCGACAACCTAAATAGGGACGGTGAAAACACTGGCCTTTTTTTGCCCGCCTTTCGAACATCGCTGCATATTTTGCTTCAGTTTCATCGAATCGGACTATTTCAGCATGCTCTTGTTCGTCTGCCCAAAATTCGGGTGAACTCGATCGGTTCGTTAATCGTTTGTCCAGAGGTATAAAGTCAAAGTATCCATAAATACGATACCTGACATCTCTTAAAAATAGCCCTGCACGTTGCTGTCGTTCCTCCTCAATAAAAATGCCCATGGGAGTGCCTAGTACTCCCGCCATTTGATTTGCCGTCGGTGACGATAATCTTTTGCCAACCTCATTTCTTCGGATGGAAATCCATTTGATTGGATTAAGTACTTCAATTTTCGTAACATGCCACTGAATAGCAGGTTTCCATAAAATTGATTCAAAAATAGACCTGGCTGCTGACGGTGTCATGACATCATAGCTCACTCGTTCCACTTTCATTTCTGGACGCGTAAAGCAGGCATAATCGCCCCATACTTCTAAACACCAGTTGTGCAACGTTATCAACTCCTTTCTAAAGAATAAACTGTTCAGGATTAAATGGGGTTTCATCCACTAAAAGCCCTGTATCCACGGAATAATCGAAGTTCGTCGCAAGTGCAAATATTTCAGGTGATATTTCTTCGATCGAACCCCGCTGCCTCAATTGACTAAAGTCATGATTATAGACATTCACCGTATATCTTTGCAGTTTTCTCATTATCCAGCGATCAGGTCCTTTTGCTTTCAATAAATCGATTAATCTCTCTCCATCTTCATAACGAACTAAAATGGTCTTCTGCTGGGATTCGTCAATAATATGGAATTTTTCTGCCGCTGTCCGAAAATTAATGCTACATTCTTGTAAATCGTTGTGGTAAGGATCTAGCAAATCCAAAATATCCTTGGTATCTAAAGAATTAGCTTTCCAATATAATTCAGAGAAATATCTTTCAAACATTTCAAAGCATAAGGGATCTGACTCATTTAACGAAACAAGACTACGGGTGGTGTCTGCCGCTTTTCTCAGCATCCCTATAGGCGGTTTCTTGGGCGGATTAAAAACGATCACTCGTCCCTTTTCCGGCAGTTTGCCTTCTCGGTTACAGCGACCTGCAGCTTGGGCAATTGAGTCTAAGCCCGCAAGAGCTCTATAGACAACAGGAAAATCAAAATCGACACCTGCTTCCACAAGCTGAGTACTAATTACCCGAATGGGCTCTCTGGTTTTCAATTTTTGCTTGATCATTTTGATGATTTCACTGCGATGTTGTCCACACATCAAAGCTGACAAATGATAGGTTCCTTTGGGCATCAATTCATGTAAATCACGGCAACTTTTACGGTCAGAAACGACGCATAAGACCTGATCATATTGTTTTAACTCTACCGCTATTTCCTCCCAGCTTGAAAGACTATGAAGATCCTCTGGAAATTGTACGAGACATCTTTTTAACGATTGATAAAGCAACGTCACCGCTTCTTTATCCCCCATCATCTCCTTGATATCTTTAAGCCCTGGAAATGGTTTTTCCCCAACTGTGTGTTCCTTAAAGGCTGGCTGGGTTGCGGTTGAAATGACAAAACTGACCTGATAACGATCGACAAGAAGTTGCATTGTTTTAAGAATCGGAGCCAAGAAATCGACAGGTACCAACTGAGCTTCATCTAAGATAACTACACTTTTCACAATGTTATGCAATTTACGGCAACGGCTGGACTTTGCTGCAAACAGAGATTCAAAGAATTGCACGGAAGTTGTCACAATAATCGGGGCGTCCCAGTTTTCTGATGCCAACCGGGATTTTGGAGTCGAGTCATTTTCCTCTAAACTGGAATGATGTTCTATAACCTGATCTTTGCCGACTGCCCTACGAAACACATCGGCATTTTGTTCGATAATACTGGTGTACGGTATCACATAGATAATTCGATCGAGATGATGCTCTTTTGCGTGTTCCAGAGCAAATGCAAGGCTAGACAATGTTTTTCCTCCGCCAGTCGGTACCGAAAGAGAAAAAATCCCTTGTTCATCACTCGCCATCTGCACACATCTTGTTCGAATAGATCGTCTGATTTCATTGACTTTTGTATCTTCAGATGTCTCATCTAAAAGTTTATTATACTGATTGAATCGATCCAGGAGTTCTGACATGGAGCGATAACCACCCCTATCAGCCGACTGGTCCTGATTCATATAAGACTCTGTATCCAGAAAATCAGCGTCCACTAAACTTGAGTATAACATTCGTATCCACAGAGAAACATCCAGCCCTTTGCCGAATCTCCATGGAGGATTGGTTGGCTTTGCGGACTGTATGTTATCCACAATTCTAGGATCAACGGTATCAAGATCCTTCACTTGTGATTGCTGAAACTGCAACGAGGCTCGTCCAGGTCCCTCCGAGCCCGACCAGTTCGGTAGTCCCGCATGATGCCCCGCAATACAATATGCTAGGAATCTTCCAATACCTTTGCCGAGCAAGTCTTCTACTAGTTTCGCCCCATGAATAGCATGAGGTATTTTACCTCGTTTGCCTTCTAAATGTGCTTCTTCATCGTACCCGTACCCACTTTTCAATTGGAGATACTTCTGCCACACTATCCTTCCTTTACCTGCATCATGAGCCAATCCTGCTACCTTGCCCCAAGCTCCGGAGTGAAACTTAGCCGCATTAACTTCTGCTCTCTTAGCTGTTCCGTCTGTATGTTCTGTTAGTTTGTGAGGAGAAGCCCATGTGCCATCTTCATTCTGGCGAACATGTGCAGTAAGTGCATCAATCTTTTCCAATTTCAAACCACCTTCACTTCAATGCAGTTTTGAAGCAATGCCCTTCTATAGGCGTTAATTCATATCTGGGAAATTCTTAATACTATTGTTATAGTTAATTACTAGCTTTTCGATTTCTCGCTTAATCTCCTCCCTCAATTCTTCAGGCTCCAAACAAATAGCACCGACACCCCAGCTTAGAATCCATTTTTTAATTTCCCAGGTTCCCTCTACGCAAACAGTCAAGATAAGGCTATCTCCCTCGATCTCCTCAATTTTCTGCGTTTGATGCCAGATGTTTTCTCTGATCAGCCTCGACACCGGTGGATTGAAGTGTACTTTAACGATTATGGAATCACCTTTACCTAAATTCCAACTATTCTTGAAGAAGTCTTCGAGTGAAAACTCTCTGGCAACTTGAAATTTCGTGTTTTTTATTTCTAACTTCTTTATCCGATCAACGCGAAAAATCCGAATTTCCTCACGCAGGTGGCAGTATCCAACGAGATACCAAAAACCTTCACGAAACAACATATGATAGGGGTTAACTCCTCTAGCAGAAAGAGTATGGCTGGAATATGAGTCATAATTGATTTCAACCGATACTTGATCCAAAATCGCTTGATTAATTTGTGAAAAAATTTTTCCCCATGGATAATAGTCTTTAATCTATTTTATTACAATACTAGTCCTAGGTTCTAGTCTCTGAAAAAATTGCTCATCCTTCTCGCAAATCACTTGAGAAACCTTTCCTAAGGCTGATTTCAAATCGTTGGTATACGGAAATCCATTCTGTTCCAATAACACTCTGGAGGCTACGAAAATAGCCAAAGCCTCCGCGCCCGTGAAAACCAGTGGCTTTAAGTAGTAAGAACCCCTAGATGCAAACCCTCCGGCAGCTCCGGTTGATGAGGAGATGTTAAATCCCGCTTTACGAAGGTTACCAATATCTCGTTGAATCGTCCGAGTTGTCCTCCCAAATATCTTAGCTAATTCTCCGGCTTGAATCCCTGGAGATTTCTGAATCATATACACAAGATTTAATAGCCTTTCCGTGTGATTCAAATTATCCATCTTAATCCTCTTTCCTCAACTTTACATGAATATGTAATTCTTTACAAAAGTTAAACGACATATGTTTGTCATAATAGATGTATTTACAAAGAATTTTGCAGGTCCTCTGCCTTTTAGATGATTTTCAAATCTCCCAGATAATTTACTTCTAAAAGCACCTTCCACATCTTTCCTGTATTTCCTCCTAAGATTTCTAAATTAATCCAATAAAAACAAAAAACCAGACCGTTCAAAAACGATCTGGTCTTCGTACCCATCATATATCCAGCTTATATAATATTTACATCTGGACTAGCTATAGAATACTAGTGTTGGATTACTTTACAAACGTACAATGGAATCACTTAATTTCTCAGTAACATATAGCCATTACACATCAAAACTTTAATTCTTGCCCATGATCCCTAAGCCATTTTTTCCAATGTGCGTATTCCGGCATAAATGCCGCTACCCTCTGCCAGAACTGCTCCGAATGATTGAGATGCGTCAAGTGCGCTAGTTCATGAATAACAATGTAATCGATTGCTGCCTCAGGGGCCATGATAATCCGCCAATTCAAATTAAGGTTTCTTTTACTAGAACAGCTTCCCCAGCGTGTCTTTTGTTCCTTAAGCCGAAAAGTCTGAAAGGTAACCTGCATTCGCTTCGCCTGTTTATCAAGCTTGTCCTGAAGCACCTTGCGCGCTTGCGCTTTATACCAAGTTAAGAGCGCCGCCTGGACATTTGGCGCGCAGTCCTTATCCTGCAAGTCTTGAGGTAAATAAACCTCAAGCACCTGACTTTCCAGACATACACGCATCATTTGGCGCGAATGCTTTCTGATTTTCAGCTCAATAGTATTCCCTAGATACAAGAAGTGTTCCCCATTGATGTATCTCACTGGGCTTTTCAGTTTATCTTGCTTGGCGAGCCAATTCTTTAAGATCCATTCCTGTTTGGCGAGTAATAATTCTTGCAGTTGCTTGGCAGATACATTCTTAGGTACTGAAATGCGAAGGCGATCCTCAAGGATACTTAGAGTAATCCTTTGAAAACGTGCGCTCCGCCGTTCTTCATACGGAATCGTTTGATCTCTAATTCTAAGTTGGTCCATTTAAGGATCCACCTACCTCCCCGCTAAAAAGCATTCTCCCAATTTCAGCTGTATGTCATGTGAGTTGCCTGACGTATATTTGTTGAATCGTGTTAATTGCAACAAAAAAGAGAGCGCGCGTCTCTCCATAAATTCTTGTCGATATCCTCAGCCTTGCCTTTTTCTAATCTTTTAACGTTCTCTCATGTTTAATGGCAAAAAGACTCCAGAATCATTTAAGCAGAAACATAATCTTTGTCAAGAGCTCGCTCTCGGGTACTTCCATAGGCGAATTATAATAAAATTCATAAACTACTCCTGTCGGCTGATGTCCATTGTCATTCATCCATTTTGTCATTGCTTCATAAGTAGGCCCCATGTCCTTATATGCCCCTTTATACATACATGTAACCTTTTTTCCCGCAGGGACTTGATTAGCGATAATCTCACCTTTGCCAGCCAATTCCTTGTTCACAGGAAACCCCATCTCAACCTCAAGGTTTTCCATGTCCATATTGTAATAAGCTGCAAAAGCGGCATCAGCCACTTGTTCTCCGATCTCTGCAAGGTAGGCAATAATTGAATTGTATGCCTTCCCCAGCTCGTGCGGCAAATTACCTACAGAGGTAACAGTTCTTACAGAAAGCACTGGCTGTACAGTAGTCTCAATAACCTCGAACTTGTAATCCATGTTCAAATTCCTTTCTGGTTTTTCTTCCATTATAACACTCAAATCTTCAACAATCTTCCATATTTGGTCTTAACGAATAACTTTTTAATAGTTACCATATATTTAAATATTGAAACTTAGCACTTAGTAACATGAAGACAGTGAAAAGTTTCTGAGATTGGCAAGATGAAACAGGATCCTGTTCCCTATGCTTTCCCCCTACTTTATATTTTTTTGTAGCTTTTTATAACCGTATTAAGGTATAGTTAAAAGCAAACAATTTGCTTCACATTAAATTTAGAGGAGGATACGAATTGAATTCTGAAAAAGTTGTCAATATGGTTCCTAAATTGAAAATGAGTAAAAATCTTATTACGTTTGGCATTATGGTTCTAATCATTGTTATCTTGGCGCTCAATGCCTTTGTCATCGTGAATGCAGGTCAAAGAGGTATCGTTCTTCAATTAGGGGCAGTCCGCCCGATCGTCTTCACTGAAGGACTCCATTTTAAAATCCCCTTCATTCAAGAAGTGATCCATATTGATGTACGAGTCCAAAAATCTCAATCCGATCAAACGGCTGCTTCAAAAGACCTCCAAATCGTTACCACAACCGTTGCTGTTAACTTTCACCTCGAGCCCAGTGAAACCAATAAGCTTTATCAAGATGTAGGTTTAGCTTATGGAGAGCGAATTGTTGATCCCGCCATCGGCGAAGCAGTAAAAGCTGTAACAGCCCAATACACTGCTGAAGAGCTGATCTCCAAACGTTCAGAAGTTAGTGCTAAGATCAAAGAGACTCTCTCATCAAAACTAGCTACTTATTACATGATTCTTGATGAAATTAATATTACAGAATTTAAATTTAGCCCAGAGTTCAACAACGCGATTGAGCAAAAGCAAATTGCTGAGCAACAAGCTTTAAAGGCTAATCTTGATCTTCAAAGAATTGAAATTGAGGCTAAGCAAAAAATTGAACAAGCTAAAGCAGAGGCTGAATCTCTACGACTCCAAAAACAAGAAGTTACCGCTGAACTTGTTAAACTAAGGGAAATTGAAGCTCAGATTAAAGCCATTGAAAAATGGGATGGTAAACTTCCAAATGTTACCGGTGGCGCTGTTCCTTTTGTCGATGTCAATAACGGTCAATAACTGTGCGATTGCCGTAGTTGCACTTCTGCTTCACAAAGTATGTAACGAAAAAGTTATACTTTCCCTGCCCTGAAGAATCAATAGACCCGAAAGGGAGCTTCTCGCACAGGAGTGAACGAATCGTGCGGAGGGGCGGTACGGCGCACAAAGCATTCGTGGGAAGCGTAGCCACGGGTTCACATCAGGTACTACCCTGAGGTTTGGCGAAGCTCCCACGAATGCGCGTGTGCGAGCCCCGGAGCGCTGAGTGAACGGACGTGCGAGAAGCTACCCGACCCGA
>Ga0209347_1003663_pt1 | contig 17415 bp, 12 predicted proteins | sample AutmiccommuBRH23_FD_187382 | JGI IMG/M metagenome (GOLD analysis project Ga0209347, IMG submission 187382) | Deep subsurface microbial communities from Mt. Terri, Switzerland - Autotrophic microbial communities BRH/23 (SPAdes) (version 2) | ecosystem: Environmental > Aquatic > Deep subsurface >...
GGCGATCTGCGCGCGGTTCTTGTGGATGGCCGGGGCGATGATGTGGCTTGGCGGCTCGTGGGCGAGCTGAATGATGTACTCCCCGAGATCGGTCTCGATGGGTTCGAAGCCCGCCTGCTCCAGCGCATCGTTGAGGCCGATTTCCTCGGCCGACATGGACTTGCCCTTGGTGACCTTGTGCGCGCCATGCTGGCGGCACAGGGCGACGATCTGCTCGCAGGCTTCCGCGGCGTCCGCCGCCCAGTGCACCTGGCCGCCGGCGGTGGCGACCTGCGCCTCGAAACGCTCGAGATGGACATCGAGCGCCTCCAGGGTGCGGTCCTTGATGTCCCGGGCGCTCGCGCGCAGCAGCTCGAATTCCGGCAGGTCCTGCAGCGCCAACCGGCGCTTCTCGATGAAACCGGGGCCAACCCGTCCCAAGGCGGTCTGCAACTGACGATCCGCCAATGCGTTGCGGCTGTTGGCGACGAACTCCGTGGCCGTGGATTTCACTGCGCCTCGCCCTCGCCGATGGCCGCGCCGTCGGCCATGTTCGCCAGCAGCTCCGCCACATGGAAGGTGCGGACCACAGACCCGGTGCGCTGCAGCCGCCCGGCGATGTTGAGCAGGCAGCCGAGGTCGCCGGCCACCAGCGTCTGCGCGCCGGTAGCCTCGATGTCGTCCACCTTGTCCTGAACCATGTGGGTGGAGATATCGGGATACTTCACGCAGAAGGTGCCGCCGAAGCCGCAGCAGATCTCCGGCGTGGTGAGCTCGCGCAGCTCCAGACCGGCGACGCGCCGCAGCAGCGCCCGCGGCTGCTTGGCGACCTGCATTTCCCGCAGGGAGGCGCACGAGTCATGGTAGGTGACGGTGCCGTCGAAGCGCGCGTCGCCGAGGCCGTCGAAGCCGAGCACGTCGGTCAGAAAGGCGGTGAGCTCATGGGTGCGCCGCGCGAGGTCGTCGGCGCGGGCACGCCACTGGGGATCGTCGGCGAACAGTGTCGGCAGGTGCAGGCGCAGCATTCCGGCGCAGGAGCCGGAGGGAGCCACCACGTGATCATAGCCGGCGAACGCCTCGATCACATTCCGGGCGATGGCCCGGGCGGTGTCCAGGTCGCCGCTGTTGAACGCCGGCTGTCCACAGCAGGTTTGGGACTCGGGTACCTCAACCTGGCAGCCGCCGGCTTCCAGCAGCCGCACGGCGGCGAAGCCGACCTGCGGGCGCATCAGATCCACGAGGCAGGTGACGAACAAAGCGACGCGCATGACTCCCCATCCGGCGTGTGCGGCGGACTAGCGTGCTACCGGACACAGGGAGTAACAGACAACCGTACTCCAGCGCAATCCCGATTTACTCCAGGTGTTCGTAGGCGGACAGGGTGAGGAACTCGGCGAACTGATCGCTGGCGGTGATCTCGTCCAGGAGGCGCGCGGCGAGCTGGTAGTTGCCGCGCTCGAAGCGGTCGCCGCCCAACTGCTCGCGCAGCGTGTTCAATTCCTCGGCCGTCAGCGCGCGAAACAGATCCAGCGTGACCTTACGGCCATCGTCCAGGGTGCCCTTGGGATGGCGGATCCACTGCCAGATCTGGGCGCGGGAGATTTCGGCGGTGGCGGCGTCCTCCATCAGGTTGTGGATCGGCACGGCGCCGCGCCCGCCGAGCCAGGCGGCCATGTACTGGATCGCGACGTCTATGTTGTTGCGCAGCCCCCGTTCGGTGATGGTCCCCTCGGGCACCGCCAGCAGGTCGTGGGCATTCACGTGCACGTCTTCGCGCAGTCGGTCCAGTTGGTTGGGTCCGGGCATGTGTTCGTCGAACACCTCCAACGCAACCGGGACCAGTCCCGGATGGGCCACCCACGTGCCGTCGTGGCCGTCGCCCGCTTCCCGTTCCTTGTCGGCGCGGACCTTGGCGAATGCGGCTTCGTTGGCGGCGGTGTCGTTCTTGACCGGGATCTGGGCCGCCATGCCGCCCATGGCGTGGGCGCCGCGACGGTGGCAGGTCTGGATCAGGAGCTGGGAGTAGCTGCGCAGGAAATGGGTGGTCATGGTGACCTGATTGCGGTCGGGCAGCACGCAGCGCCCGTCGTTGCGGAAGCGCTTGATGAAACTGAAGATGTAATCCCAGCGTCCGCAGTTGAGGCCGGCCATGTGGTGGCGCAGCTCATACAGGATCTCGTCCATCTCGAATGCCGCCATGATGGTTTCGATCAGAACTGTCGCCTTGATGGTGCCCCGCGGCAGCCCGAGCTGTTGCTGTGCGAACAGGAACACGTCGTTCCAGAGCCGTGCCTCACGGTGGCTCTCCATCTTCGGGAGATAGAAGTATGGTCCGCTGCCGCGCTCGATCAATTCCTTGGCGTTGTGGAAGAAGTACAGCCCGAAATCGAACAGCCCGGCGGGCATGGGCTCATTTGCCACCAGGAAATGCTCTTCGTACAGGTGCCAGCCGCGGGGACGCACCATCAGCACCGCCACCTGGTCATTGAGCGTGTATTGCTTGCCTTCCGGCGAGGTGAACTCGATGGTTCGGCGCACCGCATCCCTCAGGTTCATCTGGCCGTCGAGGGTTGCGCTCCAGGTGGGCGAGTGGGAGTCCTCGAAATCCGCCATGAACACCTTGGCCCCGGAGTTCAGGGCGTTGATCACCATCTTGCGGTCCGTCGGCCCGGTGATCTCCACACGCCGGTCACGCAGATCGTCCGGCACCGCGTCGATGCGCCAGTGGCTTTCGCGGGTGTGGCGGGTCTCGTCGAGGAAGTCCGGGCGTTTGCCGGCGTCGAGCAGCTGTTGGCGGCGCACCCGCGCGTCCAGCAGCGTCGTCACCCGGGGGGCGAAGCGCGCGTGCAGTTGGATCAGGAAATCGATGGCCTCGGGGGTGAGAATCCGATCGTAGCCTTCGATGGGCGCAGTGAACTGATACCGGATGTACGATCGGCCGGCGGTGCTGACGGGCATGGCGGTCTCCTCCGCAGCGGGACGGGCCGGAGCGCGCTGGTCGCGTGGCCGGTGCCCGTGTCGTGTCGTGCTGTTTTCCCTTACGGTAGGAAGGTGCAGGCGGATTGGCTAGGTCGGCCCGCCAATAATGACTATTGCATTTACCAATGGAGGAAAGTCCGCACCGGGAGTGCGTGCGGAGCGTCGCGTCGAGAGGGGGAGGAGGGCGCTTGCGCGCCGGTGATCAGAGCGGCTTGCCGCTGCGGATCACACCCACGCCGACGCCTTCGATGACCAGATCCTGGTGCTTGAGGTCGACCACAATGGGTTCGAACTCGGGATTCTCGGGCAGCAACCACACCCGGCTGCCCCGCTGGCGGAAGCGCTTGACGGTCACTTCGTCGTCCACGCGCGCCACCACGATCTGGCCGTTGCGGATGTCGGTGCTGCGATGCACCGCCAGCAGATCCCCGTCCAGGATGCCCGCATCACGCATGCTCATTCCCTGCACCCGCAGCAGATAGTGTGCCCGCGGCTGGAACAGCGCCGGGTCCATCTGCACGTGCCGCTCGAGGTTCTGCTCCGCCAGGACGGGACGTCCCGCGGCGACCCGCCCGACCACCGGCAGACCCGTGCCTTCCCGCAGGCGGATGCCGCGCGAGGAGCCCGGGACCAGTTCGATGGCGCCCTTGCGCGCCAGGGCCTTGAGGTGACCTTCGGCGGCGTTGGCGGAGCGAAAGCCCAACGCCTTGGCGATCTCCGCCCGGGTCGGAGGCATCCCGGCCTCGTCCATATGGTTGCGGATGAGCGTCAGGATCTCTGCTTGTCGGGCGGTCAGTTCACTCATTGGGCACCGGTGCGGTTCGGGATGTCGCTGTGATTATATACACCTGTGGCTGGATTGCCAGCGCCGGCCCGGCGTTCCACCCGTATTGACCGCGGCCCGGGAATCACGGATGGTGACAGCCCAGGAACATCGGCAGGCCAGGGCGGCCGGACGTTGGCGGACCCCCGGAAGCATATGGCAGAGCAAGACCCAGCCGCGCAGGTGAGCGGCCCCCAGCGGCTCTCGTTTCCTGTCGAGGAGCAGGCCCATCAATGGCTGCCCATGCTCCTCGATGCGTATCACACTGCAGATGCCGGCGTGGCCGAAGGCATTCGCCGCGAGGCGCTCCAAGGCCGCACGCTGGCCTGCGCAAAGGGCTGCTCGGCCTGCTGTCGTGCCCACACCACGATTCCGGTTTATCCCTTGGAACTGGTTGGGATGAGCTGGTTCGTCACCGAGAAGCTCGCGGGGCGGCTGCGCGAGCCGCTCAAGCGCCAGCTGCGCGCCCACCGCAACGGCCAACCCTGTCCCTTGCTGGTGGACGGCGTCTGCTCCGTGCACCCTATGCGCCCGCTCGCATGTCGGCACTTCAACGTCTTCGGCCGCGCCTGCGCGGAAGGGGAGGACGCCTATTACACCCGCCGCAAGGACGTGCTCACCCCGATTCCGAAGTACAAGGACGACGCCTTCTTCGTCATGCTGCCGTTCTACGGTGTCACTCGGAAATCGGAACGTCGCAAGCTCATCAAGAGCGGCGCCATGCACCAGATGGCGCGCGTGCTTCAGGAATGCAACTGGGACGGACTGGCGAATCGCATGGACGATTTCGACCGCAAGGGATGGCAGAGCCCACGGGATCAGGACGGCAGCGAACGGCGTCGGTAGCGAATCCTACTGCCGATCCCGCAGTTTCGCCCACGCGCGTTCCGATGCGTCGGACAGGTCGTCCAAGGCGCGCTCCAATCCGAGCTTGAACTCGTCCCATGCGGGGCCGCTCTTCTCCTGAAGCTCGTCCATCCGCGCACGTGACTGGGCCCACTGGTCCTCCAGCCGGGCGATCTCGTCGTCCATTCGCGCCCTGGTTTCGGCGCTGGCATCGTCGGCCTGGGTGCGCAGGCGCTCGATCTCCGCCTCCAACCGGGTCAGGCGGTCCTGGGCCTCGGCGGCGAAGCGCTGCTGTTGACCGCGGGCATAGCCGGCGAGGGAATCGGCCGCCTCACGGGTCTCGCGACCGAGGTCCTCGGCAGTCACTTTGGGGGGATCGGGCTCGGCGTCCGGGGGCTCGCAGCCCACGAGCAGAACGGCAGCGGCGAGGGCGAGCAGGCGCAGCATGGTGATGGTTCTCCCTGATCTGCGCCGGGCGCAGCGCGTCATGTGACTCTAAACTGTAGAGCGCCCGAGGCGCAACGCACACCCGCGGGAGGGTCCATGGAACCGGTGCAACGCATGCTGCGGGAGATCGAGCGCGAGGTGGTGCTTACGGCGCCGATGACCGGTCGTGCCCGCCTGAACCCGCGGGTCGCAGACGCCCTGGTGCAGGTCCCGCGCCACGAGTTCGTGCCCGAGGACATGCGCGACCTGGCGTACATCAACGAGCCGTTGTCCATCGGCCACGGCCAGACCATTTCCCAGCCCTATATCGTCGCGCTCATGACCGATCTCCTCGATCCCGAGCCCGACGACGTCGTCCTGGAGATCGGCACCGGCTCCGGCTATCAGGCAGCGGTTCTGTCGCGGCTGGTAAAGACGGTGTACTCCCAGGAGATCGTACCCGAGCTCGGCGCCGAGTCCGAGCAACGCCTGCAGCGGCTCGGTTACGACAACGTGCACGTGCGGGTGGCCGACGGCTACGACGGCTGGGCTGAGCACGGACCCTTCGACGGCATCGTCGTCACTGCGGCCGCAGCGCAGATTCCCGAGGCGTTGAAAGAGCAGCTCGCTCCCGGGGGCCGGCTGGTGATTCCCGTCGGCAAACCCTATTCCCACCAGGAGCTGATGGTGGTGATCAAGGAACGGGACGGAGAGATCCGAGTACGGGACGTGCTCGCGGTGGCGTTCGTTCCCCTGGTGCACGAACGCCCGTCATCCTGAGCGGCACATGCTCCGGGCGTGCGGCCTTCAGCGATAGCGACGCATCTGTCCCACCAGCACACCCTGGATACGGACCCGGTCCGGGGGATACTCCAACACCTCCATGGCGCCGTTCGCGGGGTGCAACAGCACCCGTCCCGGGTGTTGTTCGATGCGTTTCAGCGTCGCCTCGTCGTCGTCGATGAGCGCCACCACCACCTCACCGTTGCTGGCATGCCCGCGCTGCTCGATCACCACCCAGTCGCCATCGAGGATGCCGTCGTCGATCATGGAATCGCCACGCACTTCGAGCACGTAACAGGGTCGTGCGCTGCGCAGCGCCGTAGGGACGTCGATGGTGCGCGGGTTCTCCATGGCGAGGATCGGACGGCCTGCGGCAATGACGCCGAGCAGCGGCAGGCCGACCGAGTCCGTCGGCGCAGACGACGCGGCCCGGACCGTGAGGCGAATGCCCCGCTGTCGCCCCTGCAACGGTTCCACGAGTCCGGCATCCACCAAGGCCCGCACGTGCTTGTGCAGCGAGCCGCGTGAACGCAGGCCCAGGGCCCGGCAGAGCTCCTCAAGGGTCGGCGGCTGCGCGAACTCCCCGCGGTGCTGGCACAGGTACTCGTACACTGCCCGCTGGCGGCGGGTGAGGGCTGCGGAAGGCTGGTGCAGTGATTCGTCCATGGACGGGAGGCTATCACAGGGGAGAACCGCGAGAGAACGCCGGTGGGTTTAGGCACCGCCTCTGGGGCAAAACACCCGCAGCGGGGGGCATCGCCTGGGTGTATATCCCCGCTTGCGAGGGAGGGAATACCGTACCTGATTGAAATTATTAAATTCATGAAATCGGCACGGGTCTTGCGAGAGGGGCCGTACTCCTCGCCCCGGCCGCGTGGTCTCGGGGCGATCAACGACGGAACGTATCCACAACGTCCACGGATAGGAAGGCCACTTTCATGAAAGGACAAGCAACAATGCGCAAGCACACCTTGGATCAAGGATTTGGGCCCGGCGGCAGTCTCAGCGGCGAGAGTGCCCCCCGACAGGACGTGTGGGCCGAGGAGAGCGATTCGTTCGATGCCGATCCGGCCCGCTACTACTTTCACGACATCCGTGGTCATGCCCTGCTGACGGCCGAGGAGGAGTTGGAGCTCGGTCGGCGCGTTCAGAGCGGCGACCAGGCGGCGCGTCACCGGATGATCGAAAGCAACCTGCGCCTGGTGGTGAAGGTCGCCAAGCGCTATACGAATCGCGGGCTCGCGCTCTCGGATTTGATCCAGGAAGGGAACCTCGGCCTGATTCGCGCCGTGGACAAGTTCGATCCGTCCCGCAAGCTGCGGTTCTCCACCTATGCCGTGTGGTGGATCCGCGAGGCGATCGAGCGCGGCATCATGAATCAGCGCCGCACCATTCGTTTGCCCGTACATGTGGCCAAGCTGCTCGCCCGCATCCGCCGCGCCCAGCGCGAATTGGGTCAGGATGGCAGCGTGGACGTGTGCGCCGACGATGTGGCCGGGATGGTCGACGAGGAAACCGATCATGTACGCGATCTGCTGGACATGGACCAGCCGCTGCTGTCCCTGAATCGTCCGCTCAAGGAGGACAGTGAGCAGACGCTGCAGGACGTGCTGGTGGACGAGGACCTCGGCCCCGACGAGCAACTCGACCCCGACATCGGCCGGCGTCACCTGGACGACTGGCTGGCGGAGTTGGATGACCGCGAGCGCCAGGTGATCGTGCGTCGGTTCGACCTCGACGGCCATGGCACCTCCACCCTGGAGGAGTTGTCGGACGTCATCGGCGTGTCCCGTGAGCGGGTGCGCCAGATCCAGAACCACGCGATTGCACGGCTCGCCGAGCTGTGCGAACCGCATCTGCAGGGCAGCGGCCGCGCCGCGGCCTGAAGCCCTGCCGCCGCCGTCCGGGTCCGACTCCCGGCGGCGGCCGCCTTCGATGGGGGCGGTCTCAGGCGATCGGCGGCGCGTTTGTCCTCCGCGCCAGTTCTTGTTCCGCCGCAGCTGATCGACCTGAGGTCGTCCCTTTGGGGCGGCGGCTCCTGGGAAGAATCGGATTCGCACTGTCGGGCGGCCCTAAGCCGCCCGTTCTCGTTCCCGGGCCGCGTCAATGGCGCAACCAACCACGGCAGGTTGCGCCACTCACCTTGTCTGTTCTCCATCGGTTCTATATGCTCGCGGGGACGTGCCACGCCGCCGCGCCCCTGGAGAACGCCCATGAGCAGCCCCGCCGAATCCCTTCCCCAGCACGGCGACCCGGTGGTCGGCCTGACGCAACATCTGAAGACCCGTTACGCCCGGCGCATCACCGGCGAACTGGTGATTCCCGCGCGCTCGGGCCGCTACTCACCGCTTCCCGATGGGCTGGACGACGGACTGCGCCGCGCCCTGGAGCGCCGCGGCATCGCCCAACTCTACAGTCATCAACGCAAGGCCTGGGACCAGATCACCGGCGGACGCCATACCGTGGTGGTCACGCCCACGGCGTCGGGCAAGACCCTGTGCTACAACCTGCCGGTGCTGCACGCAGCCCTGACCCGACAGTCCAAGGCCCTGTACCTGTTTCCCACCAAGGCGCTTTCCCAGGATCAGGTGGCGGAGATCATGGAGATCAATCAGGCGGGCGAGCTGGGGGTGCGCGCCTACACCTTCGACGGCGACACCCCGGGCGATGCCCGCAAGGCGGTGCGCACCCGGGGCGACATCGTGGTGTCGAACCCCGACATGCTGCACCAGGGCATCCTGCCCCATCACACCAAGTGGGCCCAGTTCTTCGAGAGCCTCGAGTTCGTCGTCATCGACGAGATGCACACCTATCGTGGCGTGTTCGGGTCCCACGTGGCCAACGTCATCCGCCGCCTGCGCCGGGTGTGCCGCTTCTACGGCTCCGAGCCGGTGTTCGTGCTCTGTTCGGCCACCATCGCCAACCCGGCCGAGCTGGCGAGCGGCCTCATCGGTGAGGCGGTTCACGCGATCACCGACAGCGGCGCACCCCAGGGCGAGCGCCATCTGCTGTTGTGGAATCCGCCGGTGATCAATCCGGACCTGGGCATCCGTGCCTCGGCCCGTTCCCAGACCACCCGCATCGCCCGCATGAGTGTCAAGTCGGGCCTCAAGACCATCCTGTTCGCCCAGACGCGCCTCATGGTGGAGGTCCTGACCAAGTACCTGAAAGACGTCTTCGACGCCGATCCGCGCAAGCCCTCTCGGGTGTCGGCCTATCGCGGCGGTTACCTGCCGACGGAGCGGCGCGCCACGGAGAAGAAGCTGCGCCAGGGGAACGTGGACTGCGTCATTGCCACCTCGGCCCTGGAGTTGGGTGTGGACATCGGCGCCTTGGACGTGTGCGTGCTCAATGGCTACCCGGGCACCATCGCCGGGACCTGGCAGCGCCTGGGCCGGGCAGGGCGCCGACAGCGTCCATCCCTCGGGGTGCTGGTGGCCAGCAGCCAACCGCTGGACCAGTACATCGTGCGCAATCCGGATTTCTTCCTCGGCGGATCTCCCGAGCATGCGCGCATCGCCCCTGACCAGTTGCTGATCCTGCTCGACCACGTGCGCTGCGCCGCCTTCGAACTGCCGTTCAAGGACGGGGAGCGGTTCGGCGGCGACGACTTGCTGCAGATGCTGACCTATCTGCAGGAGGAGGGCGTGCTGCACCGGGAGGGCAGCCAGTGGCATTGGACCGCGGACAGCTATCCGGCCAACGCCGTGTCCCTGCGCTCGGTGGCCGAAGGCAACTTCGTGGTCATCGACACCACCGAAGGCAAGCAGAACATCATCGCCGAGGTGGATTACTCCAGCGCCGCCGAGACGATCTACGAAGGCGCCATCTACATGATCCAGGCGGCGCCCTATCAGGTGGAGAAGCTCGACTGGGACGGGCGCAAGGCCTTCGTCACCCGCACCCGCGCCGACTACTACACCGACGCCATCGACTACACCAAGCTCAAGATCCTGGAGACCTTCGAGCGTGAGGGCAGGGCGCAATCCGAGACCGCCTATGGCGAAGTGCACCTGGTGCGGCGCATCGCCGGCTACAAGAAGATCCGCTACTACACCCACGAGAATGTCGGCTACGGCAACATCAACCTGCCCGACCAGGAGATGCACACCACGGCGGTGTGGTGGCAGATCCACCCCGACGCGCTGGAGGCTGCGTTCCCGTCCCGGCAACAGGCCCTGGACGGCTTCCTCGGCGCCGCCTACGCCATGCACCACGTGGCCGCGCTGCAGACCATGTCCGAGGCCCACGATCTGGGCCGGGCCGTGGGCGACGGCGACGCCACCTGGTTCGCCACGGTGGGCGCCAACGGCCGCGGGCAGATGCGCCGCTCCGACGGCGGCGAAGTGGATCCGGAGCGGATCGAAGGCGACGGCGGCCGCTTCCGCCCGGCGGTGTTCCTGTACGACAACTACCCCGGCGGCGTGGGCTTGTCGGCACCGTTGTACGACCAACGCAGCCAAGTGGTGCAACGGGCCCACGCCATGATCGCCGCCTGCGCCTGCAGCTACGGCTGCCCGGCCTGCGTCGGCCCGATCCTGGCGTCCGACGAGCAGCGGGGGTTCTCGCCCAAGGGGGCGGCGTTGCGGGTGCTGAACTTGATCGGTACGCAGTGCCCAGGCGGCTGATGCGGCACCTAAGGATCCGCGATCCGTACCGTTCACTGTTCACCGGTAGCAGTTCGCCAATGGCAACGACCCCGCGGCACAAGGTAAGGCCATGGACCTGAAACATCGTCTCAGCACCCTGCGCCGGCAATCGGGTTTCACTCCTGATGAACCGCCGATGCCCGGGGTGATGGAACGCCTCGAGCGCTATCGCCGCGGCGGGCGTAGCGGCTGCGCAGGGCGCATCGGCGCCGAGGCACTGGCCGCAACGTTGGGGGGCGCGGTGCTCGAGGACGGGGTGATCCTGATCGAGCGGCGCATCGGCCTGGATGAATCCCACGGCCGCATACCGCTGGCGCGTCTGCTCGAGGACTACGACCCGCTGCCGGACGCACGGGGGCGAGATCCGCGCCAGTTTCTGTTTCTGGACACCGAGACGTCCGGGCTGGCGGGCGGGACGGGTACGGTGGTCTTTCTCCTCGGGCTCGCCCGCATCGAGGGGCAGGCGTTGGTGGTGCGCCAGTATCATCTCACCCGCTTCGGTGCCGAAGGTGCATTGCTCAGCGCGGCCGGCGATTGGCTGCGGGAGGCGGGCTGCATCGTCAGCTACAACGGCAAGTGCTTCGATATCCCGCTGCTCGCCGCCCGGCATCGGTTATGCGCCGTGCACGACCCCTTGGAGAGACTCGCGCACCTGGATCTGTTGCACGCCACCCGGCGGGCCTTCAACCGACGTTGGGGGGACTGCCGCCTGGTCACCGCCGAACGCAAGCTGCTGGCCTTCGAGCGCTGCGACGACGTGCCGGGTGCTGAGGCGCCCGAGGCGTGGTTCGCCTGGGTGCGGCGCAACGATCCCGGCCGGCTACCGGGTATCGCCCGACACAATCACTGGGATGTGTTGTCTCTCGCCGCCTTGGTTCCGGCGCTGGTCGATGCGCACGCGCAGCCGGGGGCGTGGGAGGCGGACGTGGCGGCGCTCGCCCGGGGGCTCATGGCGCGCGGGGAAGAGCAGGCGGCCCGGAAGCTGCTCGCCGAGCATCGGGAGATGCTCGATGGCGACGGGCTGCTGGCGCTGGGCCGCCTGCATCGGCGCAGCGGCCATTGGTCCGCAGCGCGCGCCATCTGGGAGCCGCTTGCCGCCGAAGGTTGTCAGCAGGCAATGGAATGCCTGGCCAAGTACCACGAGCACGTGGCCCGGGATCCCGTCCGCGCGCTGGACTACGCGCTGCGCTTACCGGCGGGCGCCGAACAGGATGTCCGCCGCCAGCGGTTACGGCAGAAGCTCGGCTTACAGCCCGCGCCGGCGCTGTTTCGCTGAGGGATTCTCCGCACTGCGTGCGCCGCGTCCAGCTCCAACCTGAGTATCGGTGGCGGAATTGCGCCGGCTCGAGCGCGTTCTCCGTGCCGGATGCAGCGGTTCGGTTCTGCTGATCTGTCGGTTTTTGGGTCGCCACCGAAGGCGTGTGCGCCGGTGCACGGGATGCGCATGGACAGTGGCAGGCCGGGCCGTACAGGCCTACGGTGGGAGCACAGCGGCATGGAAGTCCCCGGACGGCGGGGGAATCGCGTGGCGCACGCGCTGCCGCGCCGACGCTGCGGGTTTCGCGACCCGCCGGTCCTGCGCCCCGGCATGAGCTCGAGCGCCGGTACGCAGGCCCTTGCGATCGTACCGGGCGCTGCAATCAGATTGCGCGCGGAGCGCGCCCAGAGGAGGCGCACGGACATGGACCTGCGAACGCTCACGACGGCGGTGCATTGGCGGTGGAATGCCTTCCGTCGGTCGTATTCGACCCGCGCGCGGACCGCCGCCACCTTCCTCTGGCGCAGGATGATGGTGCGCACAGTCTTCATCGTCATTTCCGGGAGCGTCGGCAAGACCACGACCAAGGAACTGCTTCGGGAAGTCCTCAGTCCTCACGGCGGTGCGGTCGCCACCATCGGCAACTGGAATCATCGCAAGAATGGTGGACTGGAAAATACCGTGCTGCGGGTCCGGCCCTGGCACCGCTTCGCGGTGATCGAGGCGGCCATCGAACGGCCGGGAGACCTCGCCCCGGTTGCCCGCCTGGTGAAGCCGGACATCGGCGTCATGCTCGCGGTGAAGCGCTGCCATACCAAGATGTTCCCCACCGAGGAGGCCATCGCCCGCGAGAAGGGCGAGTTGATCCGCAATCTGGGCCGACGCGGCCGCGCGGTGCTGAACCTGGACGATCCCCGCGTCGCGGCCATGGCCGCCGCTGCGCCCGGGGAGGTGGTGTGGTTCGGGTCCGGCCAGGAGGCGCGCATCCGCCTGCTCGAAAGCCGGTCGCGGTGGCCCGATCGCCTCCGCCTGCGGATCGCTGCGCACGGGCGCGAGTACCAGGTCCACACCCGGCTGGTGGGGACCCATTGGACCACGGCCGTACTGGCCACGTTGGCGACGGCCGATGCCTGCGGGATCGCCCTGGAGGATGCCATCGCCCGGCTCGGCGACGTCGAGCCCTTCTGGGCCCGCATGCAACCGGTGACCCTGCCCGGCAGCGGTGCGGTGCTGATCCGCGACGAATGGAACGGGTCCTTCGATACCTTCGAAGCGGCTTTCAACGTCATGGAAGAGGCCGATGCGGTGCGCAAGGGCGTGATCGTGAGCGACTACTCGGATACGCCGACCAAGATGCGCACCCGGGCACTACGGCTCGGGCGATGGGCGGCGCAGTTCGCGCAACTGCTGGTGTTCGTCGGCGACTACGCCGAGCGCTCGGTGGCGGCGGCCGTCGAGGCGGGCGTGCCCGGGGAGAGTGTCCACGGATTCGCCACCCTGCCGCCGGCGATCGCATTCCTGAAGCGGGAACTGCGCCGGGGCGACCTGGTGCTGTTGAAGGGCCAGACCAGCCATCACCTCTCGCGGATCTACCTCGGGCTGCTGGGGGAAATCGACTGCACGGTGTTGTCCTGCGGCAGGCAGCACCTGTGCGACAAGTGCGAACGCCTCGGGCTGGAACGGCGCCCCGAGCTGGACGGGCTCGTGGCGGCGACGGATTCCCCGAGATAGGGCCCGCGCCGCTCGGTGACGGCGCAGATGCGCCTTCCGGGCAAAAAAATCCCCGCACAGGCGGGGCACGTCATTCGGCGGGCCGAGTTTATTATTAGTCGTTCGTATGCCGCCGCAGCTTTGCGCCGGCCATGCGGCCGGCGACTGGAGAGTTGTTGTTCTTCTCCCTTGTTCTTCTTCTGGCCAGCCGGATGCACAAGCCATGCCCGGTGGCGCAAGTGATGGAACGTGGACGGAAAACGTCCGCGGGCGCCGGGTCCGCGGCCGGAGGCTGTAAAGATCGCTGACGTGCGCTGCGGCAGCCGCTGCCAAGCTCAGGACCCGCGTGCGGTGCCGTGCAGCACCGCCGCGGGAAACGTCGACAGCAGGCGCTCGAGATACAATGCGGTCGGATCGGTGTGCGGCAGGTCCACGGCGTTTCCGGTCAGCACGTTGGTCCAGCGGGCGGGCAGCACCGACTCAGGCAGCTGAACCGCGGTATCGTTCCAGGCGCCCCCGAGGGGCGGTTCGCCCGGGGCACTCATCAAGCTCGCCATGCGCAGGGGAACGACCACCGCCAGGTACTCGTCTCCCCGCGTGCGCAGGAAGCCGCACACGTGCTCCTGCCGCTCTCCGAGGATGCTGAGGGGCGTGTAGTCGCCGTCGCGAAACAGCGCGGCGTGGCGGCGCCGAAAGTGCAGCAGCCGCCAGGTCAGATAGAGCTTCGCCCGGCCATCGGTGAGGTTCTCCAGTAGCTCCGACTGCAACGCCTCTTGGCCGCCCTCGGCGGCGCGGCGTTCCATGTCCTCCACCAGCCGCGCACGTAGCGCGTAGTCCACCGGTTGGCGGTTGTCCGGGTCCACCAGGCGAAAGGTCCACAGTTCGTTGCCCTGATAGATGTCCGGCACGCCCGGTACCGTGAGCTTCAGGGCGGTTTGCACCAGGCTGTTGTACAGGCCGAGGCGGGCGATCCGCTCGGCCAGGGGAGCGAAGTCGGTGAGAAAGGCAGTGCGTGGCGCGCGCAGCAGGGCGGCGACGAAGTTCAGTATCCCTTGTTCGTACTCCTCGTCGGGATTGATCCAGGAGCTGCGCGCCTTCGCCTCGCGGACCGCTTTGATCATGTAGTCGGACAGGCGCTGGCGCAGGCGGTCGAGTTCCTCCTGGTCCGGGTCGTGCAGGGGCCAGACGCCGAGCAGAGTCTGGTAGATCAAGTATTCGTCATTGCGGGAAGGCGCGCGCCCGGTATCCAGCTCGGCGGCCTTGGCCCGATTGATGCGTCGCCAGCGGCCGACGTGGCGCCGCCACTCCACCGGCAGTTCCGAGAGCGCGTTCAGGCGCGCACGTACATCTTCGCTGCGCTTGGTGTCATGGGTGGAACTCGCCAGCATGGCGTGCGGCCAACGCTCGCAGCGCTCCCGGTTGGCGTGATGGAATGCATTCACCGACAGCGCGAAGTGCTGGGGTTCACCGCCCACTTCGTTGAGCGACACCAGGCGGTTGTAGCGATAGAACGCCGTGTCCTCCATCGATTTCGCCATCACCGGTGCGGTGTATTGCTGCATCCGCACCGAGAAGCGGCGCACGGCGCCGCGCAGGGCGCCGGGGCCCTCGCCGAGCATCAGCTGTTGGAGGAAATCGAAGATCAACGGATCCTTGGCCTGATTGCGCTTCTTGGCCCGCGCGACAGCCCAGTGTATGTAGCGCCGGTCGTCGTCCCCCGGACCGTCGTCCCCGACGTAGGTCCGGTACACGGGAAAGTTCGCCACCACCTCGATGAGCGCGTCGCGCAGGCCGTTGAGGGTGAAGTCGCGGGTGTGGCGGTCGGCCTGGGCAATGCCGTCTGCCAGATTCGACAACACCGTGATCTCGCTGGACAGCTGGCTTCGGATGATCAGCAGCTTGCAGTCGTAGAGCAGTTCCTCGAAACCCGCGGGCTCGCCCAGGAAACGCTGATAGGTGCGGGTGAGCGAGGTCTCGCCCCCGGGATCCAGGAGCAGGTGGTCGGTGAGGTAGGCGAACTCGTAACCGGTGGTGCCGTGCACCGGCCAGTGTTCGGGCAGACGTTCGTACGGCGCAAGGATCTTTTCCACGACCAGATAGAAGTCCTCCGGCTGGCCGCGACGCAGGCGCTCGCGCAAGGCGCGCAGATAGGACGGCGGGTCATACAGACCGTCCGGGTGATCGATGCGCAGTCCGTCCAGGGCACCGGCCGCCAGCAGTTCCCCCACCAGCCGGTGGGTGTCCTCGAACACTGGCGGGTTCTCCATGCGCAGCGCCGCCAGATCATTGATGTCGAAGAACCGGCGATAGTTGATGTCGTCGGCCGCCACCCGCCACCAGGCGGTGCGATAGGCCTGCGATTCCAGCAGCCGGTGCAGGGCGTCGAAGCTGCTGCTTTCGCCGGGGGTGCCGTTCAGGGCCCGCAGCCGCGCAGGCAGGAACTCTCTCAAGGTCTCGGATTCCGCGTACAGCGCGGCCAGCCGCCGTTTGCAGTCCGCCGCCTGGCGCAGGCGGCGGGAGCGCTGTCCCGGGTCGGGGTCATTGCGGCTGGGAAGGTTCTCCAGGGCGCCGAGGAGGGCGTGCCATTCGCTGTTGAGCACCGCGTCCCGGGCCAGCGGCGTCTCGTCGCCATTCAGGATCAATGGGTATGTGCGGGGGTCGATGGGCAATCGATGCTCGTAGAACCAGACGCTGAAGCTGCCTTCCCCGGAATCGAAACGCACCTCCAGACCGCCGCTCTCGAGGGCGGCGCCATAATGGGCGTCGAGCACCGGGACCAGGACCTTGTCGCGCAGCTCCTCCTTGACCGGGTCCCAATCGATGTCGAAGTATTCGGCATAGGGCGACGATTGCCCGTGCTCCAGCACGTGCAGCCACCAACCGTTGTCGGCACCGCCCACACCCATGTGGTTGGGAACGAGGTCGAGGATCTGACCCAACCCGTGGCGGTGGAGGGTCTCGAGGAACCGATCGTACTCGTCCCGACTGCCGATCTCCGGATTGAGCGCGCTGTGGTCCACGATGTCGTAGCCGTGGGTGCTGCCGCTGCGCGCCTTCAGATAGGGGGAGGCATACACATGGCTGATGCCCAGAGCGGCCAGGTAGGGCACCAGGCGTTCGCCGTCGCGGAAGGTGAATTCGGAGTTGAACTGCAGCCGGTAGGTGGCATCGGGTATCGGGTGACGGTCCATGTCTGCGGCCTAGGCCGGTGTTCGCAAATGGCACACGGCGGACCATTCGGGCAGCGTGCCCGAGTCCAGCGCCTCGGCCGCCGCCTCGGGGCACGCGAACAGCCGCCGTCCGTCCGGGCGCGGAAAGCCGCTCTGGGGCTCGGCGCCGAGATTCACCGCCAGCTGCAGCACGCTGCCGTCGGCCAGCCGCCAGCGGGCGCTGACGCCGGTGTGCCCCACCTGCTCGGCGTGGCTGTCGATGTTGTCCATGCCCGACAGCCGCGGCACGATCTCCTGGTGGCGCAGCGCCAGCAGCGATCGGTGGTAGTCCCACCAGCTGCGCCCCTCGTCGCTCGCCCAGTCCTCGGGATGCAGGATGGCCTCCTGAAACGTGGCCAATGCATTGGGATCGGGAATCTGCTTGCGGGACTCCGGGTCGGCGAATTCGGGGAAGCGCTCGAATTCCCGGCGTCGGCCTTCCGTGACCAGCCGGGCCAACTCGTCGCCGAAATCACAGAAGAAGGGAAACAGGCGCTGTGATCCCACCTCCTGACCCATGAACAGCAGCGGCGGCGCCGGCGCGAGCAGCAGCAGGGCGGTGGCGGCACGGATCGCCTGGGGGGGCGCCAGGCGGCTGATGCGTTCGCCGAAGGCGCGGTTGCCGATCTGGTCGTGGTTCTGGATGAAGCCGACGAATGCGGCGGGCGGCAGGTGGCCGCTCGGTTCGCCCCGGGGTTCGCCGTGGAACTCGGAGCGCTCGCCTTGATAGGCGAAGCCGCTCTCCAGGCAGCG
>Ga0209347_1003664_pt1 | contig 17413 bp, 17 predicted proteins | sample AutmiccommuBRH23_FD_187382 | JGI IMG/M metagenome (GOLD analysis project Ga0209347, IMG submission 187382) | Deep subsurface microbial communities from Mt. Terri, Switzerland - Autotrophic microbial communities BRH/23 (SPAdes) (version 2) | ecosystem: Environmental > Aquatic > Deep subsurface >...
GAGCTGGGGAGGGTCGGGCGGGTCGGCCGGGCCGGGCGACGCGCAGGCTGACGGGCCGGTACTGGGCCCGTTCGACCTCGCCCTGTCGCCCGGCGAGACCGTTGCGGTCGTCGGGCCGAACGGCAGCGGGAAGTCCACCCTGCTCGCGGTCCTGGCCCGGCACCTCGACCCCCGTGCCGGACGGTACGAGACTGCGACGGACGGGCGGCTCCGCGACGTCCTCACCGAGCCGCTCGACCGGGCCCGCGCGCGGGTCGCCGTCGTCGACGACGAGCCGCACGTCTTCGCGACCTCGGTGCGCAACAACCTCACGCTCGCCCGCCCCGGCGCGACTGACGAGGACGTGCTCCGGGCCCTGGACCGTGCCGGCCTCGGCCGACTCGTCCCGAGCCTTCCGGACGGACTCGACACCGTCCTCGGGGCGGGCGGCCGTGGACTGTCCGGCGGTGAGCGAGCCCGTCTCGCCATCGCCCGGGCTCACCTGAGCCGTCGACCCGTGATCGTCCTCGACGAGCCGGTCGCCCACCTCGACCCCCCGACCGCCCGCAGTGTGCTCACGGACCTGCTCGCACAGCGGCGCGACACCGGCGACCGCGGACACCCCGCTGTCGTTCTGGTCACACACCGGCCTGAGGGGCTTCACCTCGTGGACCGCGTTTTCACTGTCACCCATCCGCACAGGTAGATTGGAAGCATCATGGCCAGCAACCCACCCACCCGACTCGGTGACCTCGAGCGTGCCGTCATGGAGCACCTCTGGGTCTCGACCGAGGCGCACCCCGAGGGTCTGACGGTGCGCGATGTCCATGACGCGATCGGCGTCACGCGGGGCCTCGCCTACACCACGCTGATGACCGTCCTCGACCGCATGGCCAAGAAGCAGCTCGTCACCAGAGAGCGAGACGGCCGCGCCTGGCGCTACCTGCCCGCCTCCTCCCGCGACGAGCTGACGTCCGAGGCGCTCCACCACACCCTGGGTGAGCTCGCCGGATCCCAACGTCGCAGCGCGCTGCTCCGCTTCCTCGACCAGTCCACCCCCGAGGAGCTCGATGAGCTCCGTGCGGCGCTGGCTGACCTCGAGCAGCGTGAGGGCACGCACCAGACCGGCTAGCCCTCGAGTCGCCCATGGTCATTGCGGCCCTGCTCACCCTGACGATCGCCCTCGCGTGGCCGGTGCCGCGTCTCATGGCTGGCATGACGACGTTCCGACGCGCCCCGCGGGCCGCCCTCGTCGTCTGGCAGTCGACCACGGTGGGGGCCGTGCTGGCCGCCCTCTTTGCCGCACCCGCCGCGCTGCCCTACGTCATCGGGCCGACCGCCGCACTCGCTGACAACGCCACCCAGATCGCGGTCGCCGTCGCCGTGAGCGGTCTCATCGCGGGCCGGCTCATCGTCTCCGGCCACCGGGTCGGCACCCGATTGCGCGCCCATCGCCGGCGCCACCGGAGGCTCGTCGACCTCCTCGCGGTGCCGGTCGGGGCGGACGGGTCCCACGCCGCGCACATGCGCGTCATCGAGCACCCGACCCCGACCGCCTACTGCGTGCCGGGGATGCGCCGCCGCGTCGTGCTGACGCAAGGCACCCTCGACTCGCTCCCCGAGGACCAGCTCGTCGCCGTCCTCGCCCATGAGCGGGCGCACCTGCGGGCCCGGCACGACCTCATCCTCGAGTTCTTCACGGTCATCCACGAGGCCGTGCCCAGCTGGTTCCGGTGCGAGATGGCCATGCATGAGGTCAAGCTGCTCATCGAGGTGCTGGCCGACCGCGCGGCCGTGCGAGCCACCGGCGTCGTGTCCACGGCCCGCGCCATCGTCGGGATGGCCACCGGGGCCGTCAAGCCCGAGGGCATGCTCGCGATGGGCGAGTCCCCGTCGGCAGCCCGGCTGCGACTCGAGCTGCTCCAACCCGGACCCGTCGCGGGGCTGCCCGCCGGGGTCGCGGCGACGGTGATGTACCTCTTCGCCACGTCGGTCGTGATCATGCCGGTCGCCCTGCTCGTCGTCGCGTGGGCCACCGCCTGACCCTCCCCCTCTGACCCTCCTCCCGGTCGATGTGATCGACCGGTCCGATGCTCGATCGATCACATCGACTCGAGTCCGAGGGTCGGACGGGCCTGTTCCATAAGTCATGGTTATGGTTTCAGTGCAGGTCGAAGCGCAGTTCCGCCCCCGAAGGTCCCCACCATGACCTCGCTCCGCCTGGGCGACGCCGCCCCCGACTTCGCGGCAGATACGACCGAGGGCCCCCGGCCTGAGCCCACACCCCTGAGCAACACACCCGGCTAACGGCTGCTCCACCGGCCTGCAGCAGGGGGAGGCACGCGACAGACGGGTGTGTTGCGGCGTCGATAGGCTCGCTCCATGCGTGTACTCGTCTCCGGCGGCGCCGGCTACATCGGCTCCCACATGGTCGTCCAGCTCGTCGCGGCGGGGCACGACGTCGTCATCGTCGACAACTTCGCCAACAGCAAGCCGACCGTGGTGGCCCGGCTCGAGGCGCTCACGGGCACCCACCTGCCCGTGCACGCGTTCGACCTCGTGGACCAGGAGAAGACCGAGCACCTCTTCACGCAGGAGCCGATCGACGCCGTGATCCACTTCGCCGGGCTCAAGGCCGTCGGCGAGAGCGTCGAGAAGCCGCTCGAGTACTACGAGAACAACCTCGGCACCACCTTCTCGCTGATCCGGGCGATGCGCCGCCACCAGGTCCGCAAGCTCGTCTTCAGCTCCTCCGCGACCGTCTACGGCAGCAACGAGCCGCCCTTCACGGAGGACATGCCGACCGCGGCCGCGAACCCGTACGGCTGGACCAAGGTCATGATCGAGCAGGTCCTGCGCGACGTGGCCCGGGCCGACCCGTCGTGGCGGATCGCCCTGCTGCGCTACTTCAACCCGGTGGGCGCGCACGAGTCGGGGACCATCGGCGAGGACCCACAGGGCATCCCGAACAACCTCATGCCCTTCGTCGCGCAGGTGGCGGTCGGGCGACGCGAGCGGCTCCACGTCTTCGGCGGCGACTACGCCACCCCGGACGGCACGGCCCTGCGCGACTACATCCACGTCGAGGACCTCGCCGCCGGCCATCTTGCGGCTCTGGACCAGCTGGCGAGGACGGCCGCCCCGGTGTCGACGTGGAACCTCGGCACGGGCGTCGGTACGAGCGTCCTCGAGGTCATCCAGGCGTTCGAGCGTGCCAGCGGCCGGCAGATCCCCTACGAGGTCGTCGGTCGGCGAGCCGGGGACCTGCCTGCGGCGTTCGCGGATCCCACGCGGGCCCAGCGCGAGCTGGGCTGGCGGGCGCAGAAGGACATCGACGACATGTGCGTCGACACCTGGCGGTGGCAGAGCCAGAACCCGGAGGGCTACCCCGAGGCCTGACGGCGCCAGCCACCAAGCGCAGGCCGTATGCCGCTGGGCTGGCTTCCAGCGCGACATCACGCCGCCGCTGGGCTGGGCTCCTGCGCAACCCTAGGGGCGGGGGTCGAGCGCGTCGTAGTCCCGGAAGCTCGGCACTCTCGCCACGGCGAGCAGGACGAGCCCGACCACGAGCGCCCCACCCACGACCGGTGGCACCCAGGTCACGGTGAGCGTGGCCAGCGACCCGGCGAGCATCTGCCCGAGGCGCGGCCCGCCGGTGACGACGACGGTGAAGATGCCCTGCATCCGGCCGCGGAGCCGGTCCGGGACCGCGGCCTGCAGGATCGACTGGCGGAAGATCGAGCTGACGTTGTCGGCTCCTCCGGCCACGGCCAGGCAGACCACCGCGGCCACGAGGGCGGTGCGGTCGGCGTCCCCGAAGTCGCGGCTGCTCACCGCGTGACCGCCCAGCATGACGACAGCGAGGACCATCCCGAAGCCGAGGATCGCGACGCCGTACACGATGATCGCGTTGCGGATGGCCCGACCCTGCCACCGGGCGCCGGTGACGCGCCCGGACCCGAGGCTCGAGAGGATGCCCCCGGCAGCGAACGCCGCGAGGAGCAGCCCGGCGGTGACCGGTCCCCCACCGATGACCACGGCACCGACGGCGGGGAAGAGGACCATCGGATGCCCGAACGTCATCGCGATGATGTCGACGACGAAGCTCATCCGGACGTTCGGCGCCGTGCGCAGGTGCGCGAGCCCCTCCACGACCGCGCGCAGCCCGCTCGCCGGTGGTGCCCCGTCCTCGTCGAGCTCTGGCCGGATCCGCGGCAGCGTCCAGAGGCCGAACAGCCCCGCGACGAAGAGCAGGACGTCGACGGTGTAGGTCCACGCGTAGCCGACCTGGGCCACGAGCACGCCGGCGAGCCCGGGGCCGGCCGTCACCATGAGGCCCATCGAGATACCCGTCAGCGCGGCGGCCTGGGGCAGCAGGTGCAGCGGCAGCAGCCGGGGCGTGATGGCCTGTCGCGTCGCCGACGCGATGGTGGCGGCGACGGCGTTGACCGTGGTGATGACGTAGAAGGCCCAGACCGTCGTGACCCCCGCCCACGCGATGGCGGCCAGCGAGACGGTCGACGCCCAGGCCACCACCGACGCGATGAGCGCGACGGACCGTCGGTCGAAGCGGTCCGCGACGGCGCCGCCGTACAACCCGGAGGCAATGACCGGCCCGAGGGCGAACCAGGCGACGAGGGAGACCATGAAGGTCGAAGCCGTGAGGTCGTAGATGTGCAGGGCGACGGCGGTGGCCGTGACCTGCGCCCCGATGCCCGCGAGCGTGTTGCCGGCCCACAGCCGCGCGAACGGCGGGCTCGCCCGAAGCGGCGAGATGTCGACGAGGTGCGACCGGCGCACGGTGGCCCCCTCGCGCGTCTCGCTGCCGTCCACCACACGAGGAACCTACGCCACGTCGGACAGGCCCGCCCCGAGCGCGGCCTCGACGTCGCGGAGCATCGACCCGTCGCGGACCCAGGCCCAGCCGTCCTCGCCGAGCCAGGCCACCATCGTCCGGACTGCACCGTCGGCGCCCGTGAACGAGACCATCGACAGCGGACCGGTCTCGATGACCCGAGCGGACTCGACGAGCAACTCGAGGGCGGCAGCGTCGTCGGCCCGGCCCACGGCGAGGAGCGCACCCCCGGCCAGCGCGGCCGCGTAGGCACGCTCGATCGCCTGGGACCCGGCCGCCTCCCGACCGCGCGGCAGGCTGACGACGGCGTCAGCGGCATACGCCCCGGCGATCCCGGCCACGTCACCGGCAGCCACCCGTCCCACGAAGGCGGACAGCAGCTCTCGGGGGGTCCTCGCACCACGGGTCGTCGTCATGGGCACACCGTCTCACCGACCGCCGACAACGGCTCGGCGACACGGCGCCGGGGATGTGGTGGACGGGTGTTGAATGGGGCCATGCCGTCGCCTCGCCCGTTCCACGTCACCTTCGTGTGCAGCGGCAACATCTGCAGGTCGCCGATGGGCCACGTCATCCTCGAGCAGCTCGTCGCGGAGGCCGGCCTGGCCGATGCCGTGACGGTGTCGTCGAGCGGCACCGGCGACTGGCACGTCGGCGAGCGCGCCGACCCACGCACCGTCGATGTCCTGGCCCACCACGGCTACGACGGCTCGGGCCATCGGGCGAGAGAGTTCGACGCGACCGCGTTCGACGACATCGACCTCGTGCTCGCTTCCGACGACGGGCACGTCCGGCACCTGCGCCGGCTCGCGCCGACATCGGACCACCGCTCTCGGATCCGCCTGGTCCGCGAGTTCGACCCGACCGCGGTCGCGGCCGGGACGCTCGAGACGAGCGACCCCTGGTACGGCGACGAGGAGCACTTCCGGCGGTGCTTCACCGAGGTCGAGGCCGCCTGCAAGGGTGTCCTCGAGCACATCAGGGGAAGGCTGGAGATGGAGCACCCCTGATCGCATGAGAGACCTCCACGTGACCGTTCCGCACTACCCCTATGGGGCCCCCTGCTGGGTGGACCTCCTGGTCAGCGACGTCGACCGGGCCCAGCACTTCTACACCGAGCTGTTCGGCTGGCGCTGGTTGACGGGCGACGCGGCCAGCGGGGGCTACACCATGGCGCTGCTCGCGGACCAGCCCGTCGCCGGAATCAGCCGCCGGCCCCCGACCGCCCCGGTGCCGAGCCAGTGGACGACCTACCTTCGCGTCGGCGACATCACCGTCGCAGCGCAGGCCATCGCCACCTACGGGGGACGCCCCCTCGGCCGCCCCGTCCAGATCGGGGCGCTGGCACGCACCATGGTCGCGGTCGACCCGGGGGGCGCCTACTTCGGGGTGTGGGAGCCGGGCGACCTGCCCGGCAGCGGCACCCTCGACCAGCCGGGCTCCCTGACCTGGAACGAGCTGCTGACCCGCGACTACGACGTGGTGCTCGACTTCTACGAGAACATCTTCGCCCACGGCTTCATCGACGAGACCGAGAACGGCGGCCCCCGCTGGTCGACGGCCCACACCGGTGACGGCAACCCTGCGTACGGCCTGGCCGAGATCGAGGCCGACTGGCCGCCCGAGATCCCAGCGCACTGGGTGGCCCACTTCGCCACGGACAGCGTCGTGACCACCGTCGCCCACGCGCTCGACCTCGGCGGCACGCTGCTCCAAGGACCGTTCGACGGACCCTTCGGCCTCGGTGCAGTGCTCAGCGGCCCCGAGGGAGAGGTGTTCTCGGTCCTCGTCCCCGAGCTGGACTGACCGCCCCTCCGCCGCAACACACCCGCTTAGCGCCCGGTCCCCCCAACTGCAGACGGTAGGACCGCACGACAAGCGGGTGTGTTGCGGGCAGGTGAGGGCGGCAGGAGAGGGCCCGGCACGTGGGCACCCGGCCAGCCCAGCGGCATACGGACGGCTCGGAAGCACGCCACGCGCTCTGGGAGGATGGGCGCATGGCCTCCCTCGCTGCCGCAACACCCCCCATCGCGCTCGGCGCGCTCGACGGGCGCTACCGTGCCGCCGTCGCCCCGCTCGTCGACCACCTCTCGGAGGCCGCACTCAACCGGGAGCGGGTGCGCGTCGAGGTGGAGTGGCTGATCCACCAGACGTCCCACGGCATCGTCCCCGGGGTCCGCCGGCTGACCGACGAGGAGATCTCGGCGCTGCGCGGCATCGTCGAGACGTTCGGGCCGGTCGAGGTGGCCGAGCTCGCCGAGATCGAGCGGGTCACCGTGCACGACGTCAAGGCGGTCGAGTACTTCCTCAAGCGCCGCCTCGCCGAGATCGCTCCCGCCGAGGAGGACAAGGGTCTCGCCGAGCTGGTCCACTTCGGCTGCACGAGCGAGGACATCAACAACCTCGCCTACGCCCTGATGGTCAAGGGCGCCGTGGCGGACGTCTGGCTGCCCCGGGCACAGGCCCTCGTCGAGCAGGTCTCCGCGCTGGCCCGCGACCTCCGGGACGTGCCGCTGCTCGCACACACCCACGGCCAGCCGGCCACCCCGACGACCATGGGCAAGGAGCTGGCCGTGCTCGCGTTCCGACTGGGCCGGCAGCTGCGCCGGGTCGACCGGCAGGAGTACCTCGGCAAGTTCAACGGGGCCACCGGCACGTTCGGCGCCCACGCCCTCGCGTTGCCCGACGTCGACTGGCCGACCGTGTCGCGCGAGTTCGTCGAAGGGCTCGGGCTCACCTGGAACCCGCTGACGACCCAGATCGAGAGCCACGACTGGCAGGCCGAGCTCTACGCCGACGTCGCGCGCTTCAACCGGGTCCTGCACAACCTCTGCACGGATGTGTGGACGTACATCTCGATGGGCTACTTCGCGCAGGTCCGCGGGCAGGGGACGGTCGGCTCGAGCACGATGCCCCACAAGGTCAACCCGATCCGCTTCGAGAACGCCGAGGCGAACCTCGAGGTCGGCAACGCGCTCCTCGACGTCCTCGGGTCGACCCTCGTCCAGAGCCGGCTGCAGCGTGACCTCACCGACTCGTCGATGCAGCGCAACATCGGGTCGGCCTTCGGACACAGCCTCCTCGCGCTCGACAACGTGGCGCGGGGACTGGCCGGGCTCGACGCCGTCCCGTCGGCGATGGCGGCCGACCTCGAGTCGAACTGGGAGGTCCTCGGCGAGCCGATCCAGTCGGCGATGCGGGCGCTGGGAGCGCGGGGCGTGCCGGGCATGGAGGAGCCGTACGAGCGGCTCAAGGAGCTGACGCGGGGCCGCCGGGTCGGGGGCGACGAGGTCCGCGAGTTCGTCCGTGGGCTCGGGCTGCCGGCTGACGTCGAGGAGCGGTTCCTCGCGCTGACGCCCCAGACGTACACGGCGCTGGCGAGCCGGTTGGTCGACTACCTGCCCTGAGGCAGGGGCTGGGTCGCCCCAGGCCGTATGCCGCTGGGCCGGCTCTCAGCCGGACCGGTCCGCCCGCAGCCTCCCGCCCTCTCCAACCGCAACACACCCGCTTGTCGACTGCTCACCCCGGCTGTACCAGGGGGTCGGAGTCGATGGGCGGGTGTGTTGCGCTGCGGCGGTCAGGCCGCAGTCGCCCGGAAGCCCCTCAGCCGCAGCGAGTTGGACACGACGAACACCGACGAGAACGCCATCGCGGCCCCGGCGAGCATGGGGTTGAGCAGGCCGGCCGCGGCCAGCGGGATCGCGGCGACGTTGTAGGCGAACGCCCAGAAGAGGTTGCCCTTGATCGTCCGGAGGGTGCGTCGGGCCAGGCGGATCGCATCGGCCGCGACGCGCAGGTCCCCGCGCACGAGGGTCAGGTCGCTCGCCTCGATCGCGACGTCGGTGCCGGTGCCCATGGCGAGGCCGAGGTCGGCCTGGGCCAGGGCCGCGGCGTCGTTGACCCCGTCGCCGACCATGGCGACGACCTTGCCGGACTCCTGGAGCCGCTTGACGACGTCGACCTTGTCGGCGGGCAGGACGTCGGCGATGACGTCGGCCTCGGCGATGCCGACCTGGGCGGCGACGGTCCGCGCGACGCGCTCGTTGTCGCCGGTGAGCAGGATCGGGGTGAGGCCGAGGTCGCGCAGCTCCTGGATGGCCTGCGCCGAGGTCGTCTTGATGGTGTCGGCGACGACGAGGATGCCGCGCATCCGTCCGCCCCACGCCACCGCGACCACGGTCGAGCCCTGGGACTCGTGCTCCGTGGCAGCCGCATCGAGCTCGGTGCAGCGCATCTGCCGACGCTCGGCGAGGAACACGGGGCGGCCGACGTAGACGTCGCTGCCGTCGACCTCGCCGCGCACGCCGAGACCCTGCGTGCTCTCGAAGCCCGACACGGCGGGCAGCGCCCCGAGCCGCTCCTTCGCGCCAGCCGCGACGGCGCGGGCGACGGGGTGCTCCGAGGCGTCCTCGACGGCACCGGCCAGGCGCACCACCTCCGCCTCGTCCTCACCGTCGGCGGCGACGACGGCGTGGAGCGCCATGGCCCCGGTCGTGACCGTGCCTGTCTTGTCGAGGACGATCGTGTCGACCTGGCGGGTGGACTCGAGCACCTCTGGCCCCTTGATGAGGATGCCGAGCTGCGCGCCACGGCCGGTCCCGACCATGAGCGCGGTGGGTGTCGCGAGGCCGAGGGCGCACGGGCAGGCGATGATGAGCACGGCGACGGCCGCGGTGAAGGCGGCCGCGGCGCCCGCGCCCGTTCCGAGCCAGAAGCCGAGCGTGGCCGCCGACAGGCCGATGACGATGGGCACGAAGAACCCGGAGATCCGGTCGGCGAGCCGCTGGACCTGGGCCTTGCCGTTCTGGGCGTCCTCGACGAGTCGCGCCATCTGGGCGAGCTGGGTGTCGGAGCCGACGCGTGTGGCCCGGACGACGATGCGGCCGCCGGCGTTGATCGTCGCTCCGGCGACCGCGGAGCCGGGACCGACCTCGACGGGCACGGACTCGCCCGTGAGCATCGCGGCGTCGACGGCTGAGGTGCCGTCCTCGACGACGCCGTCGGTGGCGATCTTCTCCCCCGGCCGGACGACGAACCGCATCCCGACCTGGAGCTGCGAGGTCGGGATCCGCTCCTCGACCTGACCCGAGAGCCCGTCCCGCAGGACCGACACGTCCTTGGCGCCGAGCTCGAGGAGCGCGCGCAGAGCCGCTCCGGCCTGCCGCTTGGACCGTGCCTCGAAGTAGCGGCCGGCGAGGAGGAAGGTCGTCACCCCGGCCGCGGCCTCGAGGTAGATGTTGCCCGCGCCGTCGGTGCGCGAGATGGTCAGCTCGAACGGGTGGACCATCCCGGGCATCCCGGCGGTCCCGAGGAAGAGGGCATAGAGCGACCAGCCGAAGGCCGCGAGCACCCCCATGGAGACGAGGGTGTCCATCGTCGTCGTGCCGTGCCGGAGGTTGGTCCACGCGGCCTTGTGGAACGGCCAGGCGCCCCACACGACGACCGGGGCCGCGAGGGTGAGCGAGGCCCACTGCCAGTAGTCGAACTGCAGGGCCGAGACCATCGCCATGGCGATGACGGGGAGGCTGAGCACCGCCGAGACGACCAGTCGGTCACGCAGAGCACGAACGCGGTCGTACGCCGCTGGGCTCGCTTCCCCGCCGGAGGGACCTTCCGCGCCTTCCGCCGTCACCGGTGGCGCGGGGACCGTCGCGCCGTAGCCGGCGGCCTCGACGGCCTTGACGAGCTCCTCGGCGGAGAGCGTGTCGGGGAAGGAGACCTTGGCCTTCTCGGTGGCGTAGTTGACCGTGGCCGTCACGCCGTCGAGCTTGTTGAGCTTGCGCTCGATCCGGTTGGCGCACGAGGCGCACGTCATGCCGGTGATCTCGAGCTCGATCGCCCCGGGTGCCGAGGGCAGGCCGAGCGAGGCGCCCCCCGGTGTGGTCGTCGGCGTCGTGGTCATCAGTGGTCATCTCCGTGGTCTGAGGTCGTGCCGCTGGAGGCGGGGGCCGGTTCTGCCGGCGCGGCGCTGCCGTGCGCGGTGACCGAGAGCGGCGCGGTCCGCACGACCCCGTCGTGCTGGAAGTCGAGGTACAGCCGGTAGGCGCCGGCACTCGGCACGGACGCGTGGAAGACGACGTCGGGGCCGGGTCTGGTGCGTCCGTCCCCGGGGGCTCCGTCCGGGTGGACGTGGAGGTAGGCGAGGTCGCCCTGGCGGAGCGCGACCAGGTGGCCGTAGGCGCCGAGGTACGGCTGGAGGTCGGCGACGGGTGCGCCGTCCTTGCGGACCGAGAAGCTGAGGTCGGCATCCTGGCCGGCGACGAGGTCGCCGGTGATGCTGACCGTGTAGCCGTCGACGGTGACGGTTCGGGTCTCGCCGACGGGAGCCGCGAGGGCCGCCGTCCCCGGGACGCTGAGGTCGGTCCCGAGGGTCAGGGCGCCGGCGCCGGTCGCGGTGAAGTCGGCGAAGAGACGCCACACGCCAGGCTCGAGGTCGAGCGCCGCTGACCACGTGCCGTCGGCGCGCAGCGTCGGGTGGACGTGCTGGTAGCCGGTGAAGTCGCGCCGCACCGCGATGAGGTGCAGCTCCTTCTCGTGCTCGACCTCGTAGTCGGTCACCGGCGTGCCGTCCGGGCCGGTGACGGCGAACGACACGGGCACGTCCCGCCCGGCCGGAGCGGTCGGCGCCGAGAGGCGCAGGGTGTAGCCGGCGTCGCTGATCGTGAGGCCGCCCGGGAGTCCGGCCGCCGGCAGGTCAGCACTGCCCCCGCCACCCCCGCTCGAGCCGGCGTGCGCCGCCGGTGGCTCCCCCACGGGCCCGACCACGCGGCCGAGCCCGAGGGCGAGCACGAAGACGACGACCAGGCCGAGGGCGAAGCCGACGATCCTGGTGACTGTGGTCATGCCGTCGGTGCGAGCGCGTAGCCCGCCTCCTCGACAGCCGCCTTGACCTGGGCCTCGTCCACCGGCGAGCCGCTGGTGACCGTGACGCGGCCGCTGGCCAGGTCGACGTCGACGTTCTCGACACCGGCGATGGCGCCGACCTCCTCGGACACCGAGGCGACGCAGTGTCCGCAGGTCATGCCGACGACGGTGTAGGTGCTGGTCTCGCTCATGGTCGTGCCTTTCCGGTTCGGTGCCGCTGGCGTGCAGGGCACTGGAGCATGTTCGTCCTACCTGTCCAACATACCCCGCTGGGGTATCCATTCCAACGCGGGGTCGCGGACCCCCAAGATTTCGACGCGCCGAATCCGATTTGCCGGATTAACGTGACTTGGGCCACAGGTCCCTACTCCAAAGGGGCCGATGACACGACAGGAGAACCTGTGCGCACTTCTGCGAAATCGATCCTCTCGGCGGCAGCAGCGACCCTGCTCGCCGTCGGGATGGCCGCAACAGCGACATCGACTGCGACGGCCCACCCCGAGCACGACGGTTCCGGCAAGGAGGCCGGGTTCGACCTCGTCATCGAGGACGTCAGCCCGGGCGGCGTCCCCGCGGAGCGGATGACGGACGTCCGCTGCGAGGACGACATGGCCGGGATCTTCCCCTGCCACAAGACCGATCTGATGACCTATGTGCCCCTCAAGGAGATCGGCTCCGTGTGGGCCAACGACGTCTGGGGCTGGACCGACCCGCAGACCGAGCGCGAGTACGCGCTGCTCGGCACCTTCGAGGGGACCGCGTTCTTCGACGTCACCGACGGGCACGACGTGCGCTACCTGGGCACCCTCCCGACCCACACCATGGTCCGGTCGGGCGGCATCTGGCGCGACATCAAGGTGAACGACAACCACGCCTACGTCGTCAGCGAGAACGCCGGCCACGGCATGCAGGTGTTCGACCTGACCCGCCTCCGGGGCGTCACCGAGCAGCAGACGTGGACGGAGGACAGCTGGGTCGGCGGGTTCGGCCACGCGCACAACCTGGCCATCAACGAGGACAGCGACCGCGCCTACGTCATCGGTGCCAGGCGGGACGTCACCCTGTGCCCGGACGTCGCGGGCGGCCCCCTCATCTTCGACCTGTCGGACCCGAAGAACCCTGCGTTCGTCGGATGCTACGGCGGTGACGGCTACACCCATGACGTCCATTGCGTGACCTACCACGGCCCCGATGCCGCCTACACGGGGCGCGAGATCTGCTCCGCCTCGAACGAGGACACGGTCACCGTGCTCGACGCCACCGACCCCGCCGACGTCAAGCAGCTGGCGCGGGTGCCCTACGACACCGCGGCCTACACCCACCAGGGCTGGTTCTCCGAGGACCACAAGTACTTCCTCATGGGTGACGAGATCGACGAGCTCGCGGGCACGGTGGACCGGACGACGACGTACATCTTCGACATGTCCGACCTCGACGCCCCGAAGCTGACGGGCACGGCGAGCAGCGGGCTCAACACCATCGACCACAACATCTTCATCAAGGACGGCCTCGCCTACGAGTCCAACTACACGAGCGGGCTGCGGATCTTCGACGGCTGGCGCCTCGACCAGGGCCGGATGCGCGAGGTCGGCTACTTCGACGGCTACCCGGCCGACGACCGCACCGGCTTCGCCGGCTCGTGGAGCAACTACCCGTGGTTCAAGGACGGCAAGGTCGTCTTCACCGGGACCGAGGAGGGTCTCTTCGTCGTCCAGACGCGCCTCAAGACGGCGGCGCCGGGACGCTGACCCCACGCGGGGAGGACCGAGGGCCCGCCGGCTCGCCCGGCGGGCCCTCGTGGGTCCCGTCCAGGAGCACGGGTCCGGTGGGGTGCCCCGCTCGTCACGAACGAACGAGCCGCGCTATCGCGTCCGAGGCCTCCTTGAGCTTGAGCTCCGCGTCCGGACCACCCTCACGTACCGCGTCGACGACGCAGTGCGCGATGTGCTCGTCGAGCAGCCCGAGGGCCACGGACTGCAGCGCCTTCGTCATCGCCGAGATCTGGGTGAGGATGTCGATGCAGTACTGCTCCTCGTCGACCATCCGCTGCAGGCCCCGAGACTGCCCCTCGATGCGCCTCAGCCGGCGAAGGTAGTCGTCCTTCTGGTGGATGTAGCCGTGCTGGTGCGGCACGGCCTCCGTCCCGTGGTCCATGGTCCTCCTTCGCGCGGCGGTGCTCTTCGGTACAACATACCCCCGGCGGGTATGGATTCCCTCCTGCGAGCGCCGACGACCTGCTCCCGCCGCCCCGTCCGCCGAAGTGCACCGTCGACTCGGCCCTCAGGTCGTGGAAGTCAGGCAGCGATCGGGCTACCGTCACAGAGCATGCAGGGCCGAGACGACCGGAGTCCTCGGGCCGACGAGCTGCTGACGAAGCTGCGCCGTCGCGCCGAGGCCTTGGGCAGCGCCGGTGCAGCGCCGGGCGAGGACGAGCACCCTGCCGCCGCACTCCCGCCGCCGGGGGCGCGCACTCGGCTCTTGGTCGCCCTCGTCCTGACCGTTCCCGTGGTCGCACTGGCGCTCTGGGCGAACGACAGCACGGTCGGACGCTGGGCCCAGGTGGTCCTGACCGCGGTCATCCTCGGCTGGTCCGCCGGCCCGCTGGTCGCGGCTGCAGGGCGCACGCTGAGGGCACTCAGACCGGGGCCGGAGGTGCCGGTCCTGCTCGGCGCCCTGGTCTCGTGGGCGGCGTCCGTGACCGACCTGGTCCGCGGCGCTCCGGAGCAGTGGTTCGGAGCCGCTGCCGTCGCCGCGACCCTCCTCCTGCTCGTCCGCCACGTCGCGGCCCGCGCCCACGCAGCCGCCGGGCCGGACATGCCGCAGCCGACCGTCGTGGACCGCCTCGCGAGGTGGCTGCCCCCGGTCGTCCTCCTCGTCGCGGCGGTCGTTCTCGTCGTCCGGCTCCGCACCGGACACACCGTGGCGGACTCGCTCAGCGCGACGGTCGCGGTCCTGTTCATCGCGTCGTTGCCGGCCGCCGCCCTGGCTGCGCCGGCAGCCCTGGCCGCGGCCCGGGCGCGGGCCGAGCGCCGGCTGGGGTCGGCGCCGGCTGCCGGCACCCTGGCGAGGTCGGCCACCCTTGACACCGTCGTCATCAACCGCACGGGGCTGCTGACGACCGGCGACCTCGCCCTGCGGAAGATCGCGGTCACCGGTCGGCTGTCCAAGAAGGCGGCGCTCATCGCCGCCGCCGCGGTCGAGCAGGGCAGCGACCACCCGATCGCCCGGGCCATCGTCGCGGGGGCGGGGCAGGCCCGGGTCGACCTGCCGCGGATCCGCGACTTCGAGGCCAATCCGGGCGAAGGGGCGTCCGCGCGGATCAAGGACACCGAGGTCACCGTCGGCAAGGCCGCCCTCTTCGAACACGTCGACCCGGACCTGCTCGCCCATGCGGACGGGACCCCGGGCCGGACGGTGTTCGTCGGCTGGGGCGGCCGGGCCCGCGCGGCACTCACCGTCGAGGACACGATCCGGGAGACGTCCCGGCCCGCGATCGCGCGGCTCAAGGGCCTCGGCCTGACGCCCTACCTGCTCACCGAGGACGGGGAAGCCCACGCTCGAGGCCTTGCCGCCGCGGTGGGCATCGACCCGGGGAAGGTCCGGTCCGGATCGCGCGGCAAGGCCGTCACGGATCGGGACCTGGTCTCCGAGCTGCAGCGGCAGGGGCGCCGGGTCGCCGTCATCGGGCGGGCGCCGGCAGACCTGCTCTTCGAGGCCGACGACGTCGACGCGGCTGCGGACACCATCGAGCTGGCCCAGCAGACCCGGTCGGTGATCCGGCAGCACCTCGGCTGGGCGCTCGGCTACAACGTGATCGCCCTCGTCGCTGGTGGCCTGGGCTGGGTCCACCCGACGTGGGCCGCGATCCTCGCCGCGGTGGCCGCGTTCGTTCCGCTCGCCAGTGCGCAGCGTCTCAGATCGTGACGTCGCCGTCCGGGGTGTGGAACGTGACGGACAGCAGCCCTGGGGTGCCGTGTGGCGCGACGAAGGTGAAGTGGATGTCGCCCTTGTCGAAGGTCTGGTCGACGCCGAGCCATTCACGCACGCGCGCCGGGTCGCCCGCGATCTGCAGCTCGCCGATGTGCACCTGCGCCGCAGAGCCGTTGGCCGGGTGGAGCGAGATGTCCTCCCACTGGATGAAGTAGGGGACCTGGGGGTCGGCGATGAGTCCCCTGATGCCGATCTGCCGCCAGCGCAGCTCGGTGCCGTCGGGACGGTGCCGGTTGCCCTCCACGGCCTCGCGGCCGAGTCGCTTCTCCGCGGCGGTCAGGTCGTCCACGGCGACGACCCAACCGAGCCAGCCACCGCCGGCCTCCGAGCGCGCCCGGACCGCCTGCCCGAAGGGGGCCTTGTCCGAGGCGGGGTGATCGAGCACCTCGACGACCTCGACGTAGTTGCGGTCCGCGAGGGGAAGGATGACGTTGCGCGTCCCGAACCGGGGGTGGACCCCGCCGTCGACGGGCTCCACACCAAGGAGCTTCGAGAGCCTCTCGGCCGTTGCCTGGAGGCCGTCATGCTCTGCCGCATAGGACACGTGGTCGACTCGCATACGGTCAATCGTGACACACCGCCAAGGGTGCTCTTGACCACCCCCCGGTCAGGCCGGACCGCCACCTCCGAGGCGTGAGGCACGTTGCCGGACTGCCTCGTAGAGGACGACGGCGGCGGCGACCGAGACGTTGAGGCTGTTCGCGCGGCCGTGCATCGGGATGCGTACCCGATGGGTGGCGGCCACGAGGAGCGCGTCGTCGACGCCGTGCTTCTCGGAGCCGACCGCGATGGCCACCCGTCCGGTGTAGTCCACCTCGGTGTGGAGGAGGTCGGTCTCCGGGGTGGTCACGACCAGGGTGACGGCGCCGTGCGCCAGCCAGGCGAGGGTCTCGGACGTCGTCCCGCTCGCGACCGGCACGGCGAAGAGGGTGCCCTTGCTCGCTCGGACGACGTTGGGGTTGCCCCAGTCCGTGACGGGGTCCGCGGCGACGACCGCGTCGACGCCGGCTGCGTCCGCCGTGCGCAGCATCGCCCCGAGGTTCCCGGGCTTCTCGATCCGCTGCGCGACGAGCCCGAGCCACGAGGGACCGTCGACCGTGAGCGAGGCCAGCGGCACACCGACGTCGTCGACGACGGCCAGCAGGCCGTCGGGCCCTTCCCGATAGGACACCTTGGCGTATGCCGCTGGGCTGAGTCGGACGATCTCGACCCCTGCCGCTCGGAGTCGTTCGACGAGCTCCGGTTGCGTGCCGATCTCCTGTGACCCGGCGCGGCCCGACGGGCTGAACAGCTCCTCCGCCACGTAGAGCGTCCGGGGGGTGACTCCGGCATCGAGTGCCAACCGGATCTCCTCGTGCCCCTCGACGATGGTCTGGCCGGTCTCCTCCCGGACCCGCCGGCGGCGCAGCGCGACGAGCGCCTTGAGGCGGGGGTTCGACGGGGAGGACACGGAGAGGTCGCGAGGCAGGTTCATGGCACGGCCAGCATCCCACTGTGCGCGTCCTGCCGGACCGTGACGGCTGTCGGTGCCGTGGTCTAGCGTCGTCGTGGTCAACGGAACCTGGGGAGAGGACCACCATGGCCAGCTTGGAGAACCGACCCAAGAGCGCCCTTCTCGTCATCGACATGCAGAAGGGCGTCGTCGCTGACGCGCACGACCGTGAGCGCGTCATCGCCAACATCGGCTCCCTCGTGGCGAGGGCCCGCGACGAGGACGTGCCGGTC
>Ga0209347_1003667_pt1 | contig 17404 bp, 15 predicted proteins | sample AutmiccommuBRH23_FD_187382 | JGI IMG/M metagenome (GOLD analysis project Ga0209347, IMG submission 187382) | Deep subsurface microbial communities from Mt. Terri, Switzerland - Autotrophic microbial communities BRH/23 (SPAdes) (version 2) | ecosystem: Environmental > Aquatic > Deep subsurface >...
TCTGTGCAATCCAGATTGATTGATTACGTTGTATAATTGTCTGGCTGATGTATGCGGAGAGATGATTTATTTTTTCCAGTAATTGTTTTATGGGAAGATTACGTTTGACAATAAAACTTTTGTTTAGTCGTACAATATCAGCAACCCAGGGAATGAAAAGCAGATTATCACCGATGGCTATCTCGACAGTTTCTCTTTTATTGAGTAGCATAAGTATATTGAGAATAGCCGCATCCAACACAATATCCCGATGGTTCGAAATATAGAGCTGACTTCTTTCGCCTTTTGTGAAATTCCAGTTAGAACTGTTTATCTTAGTTTGTGTTACATCGAACAGTTTCAACAATATCGGACTAGTGATGGTTCTCTGGAAATCATACACTGTTTTGCATCTCTTCATGGTTTGGATGAGATTCTTCCAGGTTGCGGTTTCAATGTATGGAACAACCGTTAGACGGAAGTATATATCCGAAGTTATTTTTTCAATAGTAGCTTCAACTTCATCATCCCGGAGAGGGCGAATGTCATCAAAGCTATTTTGAATATTATTATCCATTATCTTAAAGTTTAATAGTCATCATTCAACTTTTATACTGAAAAGAATATAAGCGAGTAACGAATTTATGAAACGAGCGTAAATATATCAATCTAATTGCATAGTAATCATGTAGATATATTGAATTTTTGTCATTCCTCTGCCTGCAAATATAGTCGATTTTTTTTAAATGATCTGTAATACAGAAAGAAAATAACAACTAAGAAAGATTATATCATTTCAATTCCAATTTAGTATGAAAAAGGCCTGAAGGGTAATAGTTCTCAAGCCTATCATCCGTTCCAATTTTCCTTATGTTTGTGATATTCATATTCAATAATATCGGTAAGAACATCTCTCATATTCATCCCTGCTGCGGCCACCTGCTGCGGGATAAAGCTTGTAGTGGTCATCCCGGGAGTGGTGTTCACTTCCAGCAGTACCGGTCTGTTGTCTGACAGTATATAGTCGGCACGAACGATGCCCCTGGCACCTATGAGCCGGTAGATACGTTCTGTCTCTTTTTGAATGGCGAGGGTGATCTCATCGGGAATACGTGCAGGCGTGATCTCCTCCACCTCTCCGTGATATTTGGCATTGTAGTCGAAGAACTCATTAGAGGAGACCACCTCGGTGAGTGGAAGCACCGTAAAGCCTTGCCAGGTCTCGAAACAGCCGCAGGTGACCTCCGTGCCTGAGATGAAGCACTCGATAATCACCTCAGCTGCTTCACGAAAGGCCTCTTCAATAGCGCTCTCCAGTTGTGACGGCTCTTTCACTTTCGTGGTGGCAAAGCTGGATCCTCCCACGTTGGGCTTTACGAAGAGTGGCAACCCCAGCCGGGAGATAATCTCCCCGGTGCGGTAATGTTCGTTTTTTTTCAGGATAACAGAGTTGGCCACCTCAATCCCGAAACTCTTCAGGAAATTGTTACAGGTAAACTTATTGAATGTAAGTGCTGATGCCAGCACACCACAGTTGGAGTAGGGGATTCCGAGCATATCGAGATAGCCCTGGAGTGTGCCGTCTTCACCGGGGGTACCGTGGATGGTGATATAGGCAAAATCGAACACTATCTGCTGTTTATCAGCTATGAAACTGAAATCATTTTTATTGAGAGGGATACCGGTACCGTCATAATCCACTTCCCATACCTCCCGATCGATCATCACCCTGTAGATATTGTATCTCTCCTTGTCGATGAAGGAGAAGATACCGGCAGCACTCATCTCCGAAACAACTTTTTCAGATGAGTATCCTCCCCAAATAATAGCAACGTTTTTTTTCATTACACTCTGATCTGTTTATCTGACCATCTAAATATCTCTCGATGCGGTATAAGCCCGCCATCTGTTTATCACCGCCTGCATATCTTCCGGTATTTCGCTCTCCATATATATCTCCTCCTTTGTTTTAGGATGGATGAACCCCAGTGTGCGGGCATGCAGACACTGGCGGGGACAGAGAGTGAAACAATTATAGACAAATTGTTTGTATTTTGCAAAATGAGTACCACGGAGTACCTCATGGCCGCCGTAACGTGCATCATTGAAAAGAGGGTGTCCCAGTTGTTTCATATGCACACGGATCTGGTGTGTCCGTCCTGTCTCCAGCCGACATTGTACCAGGGTGACATAACTGAACCGTTCCAGCACGGTGTAGTGGGTGACAGCTGTTTTACCGTGATCACCGTCGGGAAAGACACGCATCATCAGCCTGTCTTTGGGGTCGCGGCCGATATTGCCCTCAATTGTACCGCTCTCTTCTGCCACGTTCCCCCAAACGAGGGCTATGTAGAATCGTTTCGTCTCTTTCCTGTAGAACTGAGCTGAGAGGAGCGTCTTGGCTTCGGGAGTCTTTGCCACGAGTAGCAAACCGGAGGTGTCTTTGTCTATCCGGTGTACCAGACCCAGCCTGGGATCATCGAGATCAACGATGTTGTCCTGCTGCAGGTGATACGCCACCGCATTGACCAGTGTACCGCTGTAGTTGCCATGCCCGGGATGTACCACCATCCCGGCAGGTTTATTGATGACCATCAGCTCATCATCTTCGTAAACGATGTTCAGCGGGATGTTCTCGGGGATGACCTCCAGTTCACGACGGGGCCTGTCCATCACGATAGAGATCACATCGAGCGGTTTCACCTTGTAGTTCGATTTCACCGGCTGCTCGTTCACCAGGATGCAGTTTGCATCTGCAGCCTGCTGGATCCTGTTCCTCGAGATCCCCTCTATCCGAACGGACAAAAATTTATCGATTCGCAGCTGATTCTGTCCTTTATCAGCTACAAATCGATAGTGTTCATACATCTGATCCTTGTCAGGGGATTCCTCCGTCAGGTCTTCATCCTCGTACTGTGAAAAGTCTATCTCGTCTAAAGTATTATCAATCACTAAGTTATCTGTTAGAAAAATGAATTGTCAAGCTCTCCCTCTTTCGCCGGTTGAATATTGCTGCCGTTGTCTACCTGACCCGGTGGCACAATGTATTCATTGTCAACTCTTAGCGAATCGGCAAGCACACCACTGGTCACGACCAGTGTCAGGGGCGCGCCGGCGGGTATCTTCTCTTCGGGCCCGAGTGTTTTTCCCCTATATTTCACAGCCATCACCAAACCGGAATATTCCGAGGGTACCTCTTCTATTGTCATTTGGGTGAACCCCATTGAGTTCAACAGGGCTGTTGCCTGACGGGTGGAATAGTCTACCAGCCCGGGAACGGCGACCTGCTGGGGGCTTTTAGAATAGATCGTTATATATATGGAGCGCCCCTCCTTGACTTTATTGCCACCCTTGGGTGTTTGATCCATGATGGCACCGGGAACGGCATCGCGGTTGTAGATGGAATCAACCACCGCGGCATGCAGTCCTTTGGCATTCAGGATAGTGTTTGCCTCCTCTACCTGAAGTCCTTCGAGTGGGGGTACCACCACATTATGTCCGTGCCTCGTGTAGATGCTCAGGAATAACAGTGCCAGCAGAATAAGAAGCAGACTGCTAACCATGATAATCAGCAGATTCTTCAGGATGCTGTTACCAAAAATGGATTTCATTGTCTGTTTTTTGCTCATAACAATCGATAGTATAAGTGCATAAACTTACCGGATACAAAAATACAAAAAAAATGATATATACAGAGAGAGAGAAATGGAAAAAGAGAGATGATAGAGTAAAATAGGGACAATAACGTACAATGAAAAACAGGAATAGGGGAAAGCCCTATTCCTGTTTTTTCCGGAAATATCTTATGATTAATATTCGTCGGATACAGTGAGTCTTGTTCTGCCTTTGGCGCGACGAGATGCAAGCACTTTCCTTCCGTTTTTAGAAGCCATTCTGGTACGGAAACCGTGTTTGTTTTTTCTCTTTCTGTTAGAGGGCTGGAATGTTCTTTTCATACGCTTATTATATTTTTCTGTTGTTTCAACATTTATTCAGGGGTGCAAAATTAGGAAAAATATTTGAATACGCCAATAATAAAAGGGTAAAAAAACGTATTTTCTACTTTTGACCATATATAAAAGGGGTCTAAAAGAAAATTGGCAATTTGTGTAAAAAAAGTTTTGTGTTTTCGGAAAAAGGTTCTATATTTGCACCCGCAATTTAGATATCAAAAGTATTTAAATGGGGTCAACGCCCGAACAGGGCCCATTCGTCTATCGGTTAGGACGTAAGATTTTCATTCTTGAAAGAGGGGTTCGACTCCCCTATGGGCTACATAATATATATAAGAATTAAACATAGGCGTCAATAAAATGGCAAATCACAAATCATCAGAAAAAAGAATCAGACAAACCAAAGTGCGTCGTATAGCTAACAGGTATGCATCTCGTACCACGAGAGGACAGGTTCGTAAATTACGTGCAACAACAACGAAAGAGGAGGCTCAGAAGTTGTATCCCGAGGTTTGTTCCATGTTGGATAAGCTGGCAAAGAAGAATGTTATTCACCAGAATAAAGCCAACAACCTGAAATCGAAGTTAGCTACTCATGTGAACAGCTTGAGCTGATTTCTGTGCAACTAAACGCATACAGAGAGCCGGACAGGTATGTCCGGCTCTTTTTGGTATGTCACCTTGTCACACCCTTGAGTGCGTTCCTAAAAAAAGCAAAAAGGGTTGCAGTTGAGCTGATTTTTTCGTATATTTGTTCGATTTTAAAAGATCCTGCTCAGCCGTTGTAAGGCGCTAATTCACAGAGAGATTTAATAAAGATTGAAAGAAATGTCAGAAGAAGAAAAAAAAATGGCCAGCGGGAGCTATTCCGCACAAAATATCCAGGTGCTCGAGGGGCTTGAAGCCGTTCGCAAACGCCCGGCGATGTATATAGGTGATATCAGCGAGAAGGGGCTGCATCATCTGGTGTATGAGGTGGTGGATAACTCTATCGACGAGGCGCTTGCCGGCTACTGTTCTGAGATCAATGTCATAATCAACGAAGATAATTCCATCACGGTGAAAGATAACGGGCGAGGTATCCCGGTAGATTTTCACGAGAAAGAGAAAAAATCTGCACTGGAGGTGGTGCTCACCGTGCTCCACGCCGGAGGTAAGTTCGACAAGGGGTCATATAAGGTCTCGGGAGGGCTTCACGGTGTAGGTGTTTCCTGTGTGAATGCACTCTCAATCTATTTGAAAGCCGAGGTACACAAGAACGGTAAGATTTATGTGCAGGAGTACTCTCAGGGTAAGCCCTACGCAGATATAAAAATCACAGGCGAAACAAAAGAGAACGGAACGGTGATCACCTTTAAGCCGGATGATACAGTCTTCACCGTCCTGGAGTACCGGTACGATACCCTGGCCACCCGCTTGCGGGAGCTGGCTTTCCTGAACGCGGGTCTTACGCTGACGCTCACAGATATGCGTACACCGAGGGAGGACGGCTCGTTTAAGACAGAACGCTTTTTCTCCGAAACAGGACTGGAGGAGTTCGTACGCTATATCGACAAGAACAAGGACACCCTCATCCAGGCGCCTATTCACATCGTTACGGAGAAGAATGGTATACCCATTGAGATAGCGATGACCTACAATGATACCTACAACGAGAATATCTTCTCCTATGTGAACAATATCAACACCATTGAAGGGGGGACGCATCTCACCGGTTTCCGGAGAGGGTTGTCACGGACGCTGAAGAAATATGCCGAAGATTCCAAGTTACTAGAGAAGGTGAAGGTGGAGATCAGCGGTGATGATTTCCGCGAAGGGCTCACAGCCGTATTATCGGTAAAGGTACAGGAGCCCCAGTTTGAGGGACAGACCAAGACCAAACTGGGTAACAGTGAGGTGATCGGTGCTGTGGATCAGGCTACAGGGGAGGCATTGAAGTATTACCTGGAGGAGCATCCGAAAGATGCCAGGGTGATCGTAGAGAAAGTGATTCTGGCAGCAACTGCCCGTCAGGCTGCCCGTAAAGCACGCGAGATGGTACAGCGTAAATCGCCTCTGTCAGGTGCAGGGTTGCCCGGGAAGCTGGCCGACTGCTCCAGCAAAGACCCGATATTGAGTGAGTTGTACCTTGTGGAGGGTGATTCTGCCGGTGGTACCGCCAAGCAGGGCCGTAACCGCATGTTCCAGGCTATTCTTCCTCTTCGCGGAAAGATCCTCAACGTGGAGAAAGCGATGCCGCACAAGGTGCTGGAAAGTGAAGAGATCAAGAATATTTATACCGCATTGGGTGTTAGCATTGGAACAGAAGATGATTCCAAGGAGCTGAACATAAAAAAACTGAGATACCATAAGATTATACTGATGACTGACGCCGACGTGGATGGTAGTCACATCGATACGCTTATTCTTACATTCTTTTTCCGCTATATGCGTCCGCTCATTGAGAACGGTTATGTCTATATTGCAACACCACCGCTCTACCTGTGCAAGAAGGGTAAGGCTGAGGAATATTGCTACAATGAGCGGCAGAGGCTTGATTTTATTGAAAAGTATGCCGACGGAAATGAGAACGCGGTCCACACACAACGCTACAAAGGCCTTGGAGAGATGAATGCGGAGCAGCTCTGGATTACTACGATGAACCCTGAGAACCGTCTGCTGAAACAGGTGACGATTGAGAATACCGCAGATGCGGATATCATCTTCACCATGCTCATGGGCGAAGAGGTGCCACCACGACGTGAGTTCATTGAGGAGAATGCAACCTATGCCAATATAGACGCGTAATCGTAATGTGATCCTTATGCAATGAAGCGACCACCTTGCCTGAGAACCAGTGATAAAGCGGTCATTCTTTCCCCCGCTGGAAAGATTGACGCTTCTGTGGTGCATAAGGCGGCATCAGTGCTTGAAGGGTGGGGACTGCAGACGGTGGTTGGTGATTATGCGATTAATGAGAATGGACGTTACAGTGGTTCTGTTTATGAGCGTCTCTCTGATCTGCAAAAGGCTTTTGATGATCCTAAGGTGAAGGTGATTCTCTGCTCACGAGGTGGTTACGGAGTGGTTCACCTGCTCAGTGATCTTGATTTCGCGGGGATCAGAGCCAATCCCAAATGGGTGGTCGGTTACAGTGATATTACTGCCCTTCATGCTGCGCTGCAACTCCATGGCATCGCCTCCATTCATGGTCCCATGGCGAAACATTTCTCCGATGAGGGAGCTGAAGATGCGTCTGTCCAATATACCAAAAGCATAATAACCGGTCATCCGGTGGAGTATCATATTCCTGTTACAGAAATAAATGTGCTTAACAGGAGCGGTGACGCTGCAGGGAGACTGTTTGGAGGCAACCTCTCTGTTTTCTGCAGTATCCTGGGGACGAAGTATGCCAGGATCCCCCGCCACGGTATTCTCTTTATTGAAGATATAGGCGAAGCACCATACAAGACAGACAGGATGATACATCAGCTAAAGCTGGCCGGAGTGTTTGAGAGAATCAGCGCTCTTATTGTGGGCCAGTTCACCGATTATGAGGAGGATGAGCAGATGTACGACACCTTGCAGCAATCTATCCGCAACGCGGTGAAAGAGTATACTTTCCCGCTCTGCTTCGATTTTCCCGTGGGACATGTGAAACAGAACTACCCCCTTGTCATGGGTGCACCGGCTACATTGACCGTGGAGGATGATTTAATTATATTCAAACAATAATAATCACCAACTTACAGGATGACGATTAGTACAGAGCTATTATTGCTTGCAGGATCAGTTTTATTCTTTATAAGCATGCTGGTAGGTAAGGCGGGACACCGTTTCGGTGTGCCTGTGCTGTTACTTTTCCTCATCGTGGGGATGGTTTTCGGGTCGGATGGTTTTGGACTGGTCTTCGAGAACATACAGACAGCTCATACCATCGGCACACTCAGTTTATGTATCATCCTCTTCTCGGGTGGTCTCGATACAAAATTCTCTGAGATCAAACCGGTCATAGCACCGGGGGTGCTCCTTGCCACACTGGGTGTTTTTCTCACGGCACTCTTCACCGGCCTTTTCACATGGTGGTTGTCCGGACATATGCTGCCGTCGCTCGGCCTGGGATTACTTGCAGCAATGCTGCTGGCATCTACTGTCTCTTCCACCGATTCGGCTTCCGTATTCGGTATCTTACGGTCAAAAGGGGTCGTTCTTAAGAATAATCTGAGACCGCTGCTGGAGATGGAGAGTGGTAGCAACGACCCGATGGCCTACATGCTCACCATCATGTTCATGGGTATCCTACAGTCGGGGAATGAACCCGATATATTCAAGGTGCTGCTGAATATCACGGTGCAGCTCTCCATCGGTGCCCTGCTCGGTTTTTATATGGGAAAAACGGCTGTCTCGATCATCAACCGCATCCGCATGGACAATGCCTCGCTCTATCCGATCCTGTTGCTGATTCTGGGGATTTTTATTTTTGCAGCCACCTATTATCTCAAAGGAAATGGTTATCTGGCTATCTATATCGCAGGTCTGGTGATCGGGAACTCTAAATTCGTACATAAGCGCACCTCCATGAAATTTATGGATGGTTTTGCCTGGATGAGTCAAATACTGTTGTTCCTAACGTTGGGATTACTTGTCAACCCGGCTGAACTGTTCGAATTAATTATTCCGGCAACGCTGATTGCCTTCTTCATGATATTTGTCGCACGTCCCATCTCTGTTTTCATGTCACTCACACCCTTCAGGAATATCCACATCAAAGATAAGCTCTATGTTTCGTGGGTGGGACTGAGAGGTGCCGTACCTATCATCTTTGCCATCATGCCGCTGGCGGCGGGCATACCCAATGCAAGATGGATTTTTAATATTGTTTTCGTGATCACCATCATCTCACTGCTGTTACAGGGCACCTCACTGCCTCTGGTTGCCAAATGGCTGAAGCTGGCTGAGAAACCGGAGAAATACAAAGCGTTCGAGGATTTCGATGTGGAGTTTGCCGAAGAGATCAAATCGGCCATGACGGAGATCAACATCTCGGAGGAGACATTGCGGTTCGGCAAGAACCTGATGCAGATGCCCCTTCCCGACAAGACGCTGGCGGTGATGGTGAAAAGGGGAGAGCACTATTTCGTGCCCACCGGGCTGACTGAACTTTTCCCGGGCGATAAGCTGCTGGTGATATCAGATGATGAAGAGGCACTGAAAGAGACCTATATCAATATGGGTATTTCAGATTACTCCTATCAGAAGAATCGTTAGGCGGGAGACTGAAAAAGACTGAAAAAGACTGAAAAAGATTGTATAAGAATGTATGCGTATGAAACGAGTAACTGTTTTTTTCTTTTATAGTGCACTGATTACCGGCATGATGTTTATGCTGTCGTGTAACTCCTGTCAATCGACCCGTACAATTGCAGTGAGCCAACCCTACGTACAACAATCACCCGAATTCAATGCTGACAGTGCCTATCGGTTTGTGGAGCAACAGGTAGCATTCGGCCCGAGGATACCGGGTAGTGAGGGCCACAGTGACTGTGGCGATTACCTGGTGGCAAAACTGTCGGAGTATGGTGCCCATGTGGTGCAGCAGCGTGCCGACATCACCCATTACGACGGGAGCAATCTGCCGATACGCAATATCATTGGGGTTTATCATCCTGAATTGGAGAAGAGAGTATTGCTCTTTGCCCATTGGGATTCACGTCCTTTTGCCGATGAGGAGAGTGATGAAGAGAGACAGCGGCAACCCATTGCCGGTGCCGATGACGGTGCCAGCGGTGTGGGTGTGCTGCTGGAGATAGCCCGTCAGTTGCAGCAGCAACCGGCAGAGGTGGGTATCGACATCATCTTCTTCGATCTGGAGGACTGGGGACAACCCTCCTTCGATACGCAGTTTGTGGAGGGTGACTGGTGGTGCCTCGGGTCGCAGTACTGGGCTGCGCATCCACACACTGACGACTATAAAGCTGCTTATGGTATATTGTTAGACATGGTAGGCTCGCCCAATGCCACTTTTCTGAAGGAGGAGTACTCGGTGCAGTATGCCTCCGGCGTTGTGGAGAAAGTGTGGAGTACCGCTGCCACGCTGGGTTACGGTAATTATTTCCCTTCTCAGAGAGGCGGTTACATCACCGACGATCATCTGCCGGTGAACAAGCAGCAGAGAGCGCCAAGCATCAACATCATCAACCTGAAGAGGGACACAAGCACCGGATTCGGTCCCCACTGGCACACGTTAACTGACGATATGCGCAATATAGACCGCAACTCGCTGAAGGCATCCGGACAGACCGTGATGGAGGTTATTTACCTGGAGAGATAAAAATATGGAGACAATAGACGAAGTACAACAAGAGATTATAGATGAGTTCAGCCTCTACGATGACTGGATGGATAAATACGCACTGATTATCGAACAGGGGAATGCCCTGCAGCCGCTGGATGAGAAGTACAAAACGCCCGAGAACATCATAGAGGGATGTCAGAGCAGGGTGTGGCTGCAGACCGATTACCGTGATGGGAGACTCCTGTTTCAGGCAGAGAGTGATGCTATTATAGTGAAAGGATTGCTGGCGCTGGTACTGCGTGTGTTCAACGGACGTACACCCGATGAGATCATAGGGAATGATCTGCGGTTTATGAAAGAGATAGGTCTCGCCGAACATCTCTCGCCGACCCGCTCCAACGGACTGCTCTCAGTGATCAAACAGATCCGCTTCTACGCGATAGCCTACAAAACGAAAGCAGAGAAGGCATAAAGTATCCGGCAATTCATGTTTTTATGATCGCCTCAGTCATGCGCCGTTTTTACTCATCTCTACAGACCTGTTCCTCGCTGCATCGAGCACTCCTTCGAAATGTTTACCGATCTTGTGTGCACGGTAATACTCCAGTCCCGCCTGTGTGGTACCGCCCTTGCTGGTGATGTTTTTAATTAACTCTTCGATGCTGTTGTTCTTCTGGTTCTCTGCGAAATAAAGGGTTGTGCCTTGTGTGAGCTCGAGCAGCAGCTCATCGAGCAGTGGGCCGGGGAGGTTGAACTCCTGCATCTTCTCCTTGAAGATCTGAATAAACGAGAGGATAAAGGCGGGTCCGCTTCCGAATACCGACGTGAAGAGATCGAACCCGTTCTCTTCAAGCTCCACCGCTTTACCCAGCCTGCCCAATATGTCGAGTATTTCCATCGCCTGTCTGTTGCCGGGTTCGTTGGAGGTGAAGGCTGTAACCGATTTGCGGTATGCCATCGCCAGGTTGGGCATGATGCGCACGATCAACTGCTCTTTTCCCAGAAAACGTTCAATGTAGGCGATGCTTTTCCCCGCCACCGGTGAGACGATTGTTTTACCTGTCAGGTTGAACGCTTTTAACTGATCGAGGATGCCGGCCAGGTCTTGTGGTTTCACCGCCAGCCAGAGCACATCGGCAAACGATACCAGTTCGCCCATACTTTCATAAAAAGGTAGGGGCACCTCTTTTCTGCTTCTGGCAAAGTAAGCGAACTCCATCTCTTTCTCCTCTCTCAGACCCTGAAAGAGTGCTTTGGCCAGATTGCCATAGCCGATAAATCCATGCTTCATTTATGTTGTTTTTTTAGGTTGATCTTTTTTAGCGGGTGACAGACGCTGTTCCCTGGTCAGTTGTAAGATCACTGCTTGAATCTTGTGAAGGGAATAGCACTGTTCAGTGACCTGATGATATAGTTTGCCCGCTGTCCGTTCACGATCCACATCTCCACACCGTTTCTCATGCATATCTCTGCCGCGTATAGTTTCGATGACATGCCGCCGGTGCCCAAGGTGGACTCTTTCTCTTCTACACAATCTTTGATGATCTCCAGATCAGAGACATCGGTGATCAGCTGCGCATCGGGATGAAGATGAGGGTTACGGTTGAAGATGCCGTCGATATCGGACACCAGAATAAGCAGGTCAGCCTCCGTGATCACCGCCACCAGCGCCGACAGCTTGTCGTTGTCCCCCAGCAGTATCTCTTCGATGGAGACCGTATCATTCTCATTCACGATAGGGATATAATCGGCCTGCCAGAGGCGCCTGATGGTGTTCCGGGTATTCTCGTTCGCTGTGTTGTTCTCAAAATCGCGGTAGGTAAGTAGGATCTGGGCGATATTTAACCCGAAGGTGCTGAAGATATTGTCGTATAGTTCCATCAGTTTGGTCTGTCCTATGGCCGCCATTGCTTGTTTGGAGTCTACATTCCTGTGGAACCCTTTGATCTCCACAAACTGACGCGCAGTGGCGATGGCCCCGGATGAGACGATCACCACGTCATACACTTGCTTCAGCTCCACGATCTGCCTTGCCAGGCTCTCGATGACCGCAAACGAGATGCGGTTGGTGCCTGCCGTAAGCGTGGAGGTACCTATTTTAATGATCAGTTTTTTCTTCATTTGTGCGATTACCCGATTGTTGTGTATAAATGGATGCGTGTGATTGTGGCACTCTGTTCTCACTATTCGCGGATTTGTCCCTCCCCGTAAACAAACCATTTGTTGGTCACCAGCTCCTGCGCTCCCAGGGGGCCGCGGAAATGGAGCTTCTGTGTGCTGATAGCTATCTCCGCACCCACACCGAACTGGCCACCGTCGGTAAAGCGGGAAGAGGCGTTGTGATAGACGGCAGCGCAGTCGACCTGCTGCATGAACTGTTCAGCCTTGCTCCTGTTGTTAGTGACGATCACCGCTGAGTGTCCTCCTGAGTAGTGGTTGATTATTTGGATTGCTTCAGTCATGTCATCCGCCAGTGTGAGATAAAGCTTGGGTGCGAGGTATTCTTCACAAAGTGTAGCCGCATTGTTCTCTTCTTTTACCTTCTCCGATAAGCCGGCTATTCCGCTGTTGCCCCATACCTCAATCCCCTTATCCAATAGCACTGTTACCAGGCTGCTGATCTTCTCCTGCAGTTCGGGAAGCATTTTATCTATAATCACTTTATCGATCGCATTACATACGCTGATACGTTTCTTGCCGTTCAGAATCAACGCTGTAGCCATGTCAAAATCGACATTGCTCTCCACGTAGAGGAAATTATTACCCCGTCCGCTGATGATCACCGGCACGGAAGCGTTCTCCTGCACAAACCGGATCAACCGTTCGCCGCCACGTGGAATAATAAGATCCACTTTCCTGCTGTTCTCTCTTATCAGCTGCTGTGTCTCATCGTGCGTGAGGCTCAGATATTCCACCCGCCTTTTGTCCGCCCCATTATCCGAGAGTGCCTGCTGCCACAAAAGGGTGAGGTAGGTGTTGGTGTGGAACGCCTCTTTGCCCCCTTTCAGCAGTATATGGTTGCCCGCCTTGAAAGCGGTAGCTGCTGCCTCGATGGTGACATCGGGTCTCGATTCATAGATGATCAGTATGGTGCCGAAGGGCACGGTGCGGTTGACAATATGCAGACGGTCCTCCCGGGTGAATTCATAGATTGTCTTCCCTTCAGGGTCGGTCTGTGCTGCCACCTCCTCCAGGGAACGGATCATCCCGTCGATCTTTTTATCATCCACCTTCAGACGGTCAATCATGGCGTCGTCCATGTAGGGAAAAGCATCTATATCGGCTCTGTTTGCCTCAATGATCTCCTTTCTGTGATGACTTAACAATACCGAGAGAGATGATAAGACACTGTTTTTTTGTTTACTCTCCATTATTCCGTGAAAAAGAAATTATACAAGCCACAAAGGTAGCAATTTATTCTTTATTTCCCGGTTTATCTGTTCATTTAGCAGAAGGTAACCCATCTCTCAATAGAGTGATCATCTCTCATCGGATAGGGTACCTGTTGGAAACTAAAGTGATTGTGTATAAACATTCTGATTTAATGAGTCGGATGTCAGTCTGTTCAGCTGCCATGCTTGTTGCAGGCTATCAAGTTGCAGCAGGATATTGTCACGTACGATCATAAAACTGTCTCTTAGTTCAGGCTTCACCGGGTAGGAGGGGGGTATCTCCATTTTAAGCGGGTTGACCGGCTGGTTGTTTTTATATACCCGGAAATCGAGATGGGGACCAGTGGAGAGACCGGTAGATCCAACATAACCGATCACCTCTCCCTGCTTTACCGGGGCACCTCTCTGCATCCCTTTGGCAAACCGGCTCAGATGCATGTAGGTTGTTGTGTAACTGCTGTTATGCTTTATCTTCAGGTAGTTGCCGGCGCCGTTTCTTTGGTACCCTTTCTCAACTACCACGCCGTCGCCGATTGTTTTCACCGGTGTACCTGTGGGAGCGGCATAATCCACGCCGTGATGAGCCCTGTAGCGTTTTAGTATGGGATGATAGCGTGCATTGGAGAATCGGGAGCTTATACGGAAAAAGTCGAGCGGTGTTTTCAGGAATTCTTTTCGCAGGCTGTTACCCTCCTCATCAAAATATTCCCTTACTGTATCCTGCTCAAAAGGAACAGCCAGGTAATCCTTCTCCTGGTGGGTGAACACGGCTCCTTCAATAGAAGCAATCTCCACAAAGGTGGTGTCATCTATCCATGCTTCGTCATAGATCAGACGAAACGAATCGCCCTGTTTGACATCAAAGAAATCAACCTGCCAGGCATAGAGATCTGAAAGCTTCAGGGCAAGTAGCGGGGGGGCTCCCGTCTCGATGATTGCATTCCACATGGAAGAGGTGATTGTTCCCTCGCTGTATTTACGCTGCAGTGTAACCGGTTTTGAGGATTCATACACATTCAGGGTGTCTGAGCTAAGATCCACCACTGCAAAATCAGTTTTTGATCTTTCAAAAACGAGGTACTGTATAGCTGCAGTTGAATCTTGTGCAGATATAGTTGCATAGGCGTTTCCAATCTGTAGTTTTGAAGGAGGATAATAAGGGGAAACAGACCGGCTTATCTGTTCGGCCTCTGTTCCCGTGAATCCCAGATCCGTCAGGATAGAAGAGAGATGATCACCTTTTTCTATTTTATGCTGTGCCACAGCAAGAGAATCGACACATATGCCATATGCATACAGATGATTCGTTTCTTCCGGCTTACCGTTATCAGCAGACTGGTTCTCCTGTTTGAGGGTGCACGAAGCAGTATATATGACCAGGAACAGGTAAAAAGCTGTTCGGATTATCATTTTGTGTCCAACCATAATCGCAAAGATAGTTTTTTGAACTTAGAGACCAAAACAAACGCCGGTTAAAAGTGCCATGATAATCCCGCATAGTAGTGTCTTGGCATACCAGGGTAGTAATATCTTGGCTCTGCATTGCCGAAAGCGACGGCGTTGACCGTGAGCATGGGGGAGTAGTGCGTGTTGGTAAGGTTGTTTCCACCCGCAAAAAGGTCTATGTTCCCCGCCCTGCCGACAAAAAAACGCCAGGACACTTTCATGTTGCCTAAAAAATAATCCTCATTTGTAATCGTGTTGGCATCATCGATAAATTGCGTTCCGATGTGCTGAAGCTGAGTTTCCATACTGAGCTGTGCCAGCGGAAGCCATTGAAAACCGACCCGGGTGATATGAGAGGGGATTCCCGGAAGGTTGTTCCCGTCGTACCGCTGCCCGTTGTCACTGAACTCGATGAAGCGGTTACGGGAGTAGGTGTAATTCGCGTTCAGCCGGAGGCTCCCCGGGAAAGTGGGGTATTCAAACAGTCGTTGTCGCAGCATCAGCTCAACACCTGCATGTCTTGTTCTGCCGGCGTTGATGCCGGTGAAGATATCCTCCGTCAGCCGTTTGGTGACCAGCAGGTTATTCAGGTTGATCAGGTAGAGGGACGCCTCCAGCTGCGTGGCACTGTTGAAGAGGTTCAGCCGTATGCCTGCTTCATACTGGAACCCTTGCTCCGGCTTGATCTCTCTGTTAATCTCTCCTTCCGGCAGGAGCGTCTCCTCGGGCGACGGCATCGAGAAGCCGTGGCCTACGGAGGCGTAGAGCGCCAGCGCCGAAGAGGGAGCATAATTGATACCCAGGCGAGGGGAGAAGATCAGGGGGAAGTTACGGCTGCCGCTCTGGTCTCCGTTGCCGGTAAACTGGTCCGTAAGGCGGTAGTGGATACTGTTCACCGCACCTCCCAATGAGATATTCATCGTTTCTGACGGCCGCCAGTAGACCAGCCCGAACAGGTTACCGTGGTACCGCCTCTCCCTGTTTTTGTTGATCATCTCATTCTCCAGATCCAGCATCCATCTGTAACTGTCGGTGATCCACTCTGCTCCCAGCAGCAGATCGAACCACTCAGAGTGATAGTTTACTCTGTTGCGTATGCCTCCCCCCGAGGTACCGTCGTCCAGGTTATTAAAGGGACGCCGTTCGTAGCTGTCGGCCCACCTGCCAAACAGCGTGAGGCGGTTGCTCCAGCGCTCCGACAGACGGTTCATCAGCGTGATGCCGGCGATCGCACGCTGGTATTCCTTGTAACCTTCCACTGCTTTCCAGTTAGCGGCAGCCGATTCAGGGCTTGTCTCGTACAGTGTCTTGCCAATAGAGCTGGGGATCTGCGCATTCATATCGATCAGCAGCAACGTATATTCGAGCGACCAGGAGGGCTGTCGCCATCTGCCGGATGAGAGGAGCGAGGTGCGGCGGAAGCTGTTGTTCTCACGGTAACCATCGGAGCGGAGGTGACTTACATTGCCGCTGATATATGCATTATTTGTTTGCCGATTACCTCTTGCACCGGCTTTGATCGTATTGAAGCTGCCATATTGCAGCAAAGCGCCGGCACTTTTCCTGCCGGCTTGCGGGGTGTAGAGATTGATGTTTCCTCCCAGTCCGGAACCATAGAGGGCGGAGGCGGGACCCTTGATCACCTCCATCCGTGCTATACCTGCCAGATCAATATCCTCGGGTGTGGAGATACCGTCGGAAGAGGTGATGGGTATATCGTTCAGGTAGGATTTGATGCGGTTGGTGTTGTAGGGCGTGCGGCTGCCCACACCCCTGATGACGATGCGGCTGGTGGCATAGGTGCCACTATGCATAAAGATGCCCGGCATGGAGTGAAGGATGTTGGCGAAGTTATTGCCGTCGCCCGTCTCTATCTCTTCTCCGGAGAGGAGGGAGATGCTGCCGGGAACATGATGCTGCCGGGTGTTGATCTGGTAGGCATTGACGATCACCTCATTGAGTTGTATCGTTGAGTCTGCATCCAGGTATGAGCTCTGCTGCGACATGGCGTTCATCGCAAAAAAAAGTGAAGTAACCGGCAGCAAGGTTTTTCGTCTCATCCTATTTATTCCACAGGTACCAAACGTACAATCATGCCGGGTTCTTCCAGTCCTATATAAACCAGCCCATCGGGACCCATCACCACATTTCTTACCCTGCCGATACCTTCGGCCAGCTTTTCTGTATGTACAACCCGGTCACCTTCCACCACCACCCGTTCCACATAATCGAAGCGGAGTGAGCCGACAAGTATGTTGTTCTCCCAGTTTTTAAAACGGCTGCCGGTTACGAAGGTCATACCGCAGGGGGCGATAGAGGGTGTCCACTGGTATTTCGGCTGTTCCATACCTGTCCTGGCG
>Ga0209347_1003668_pt1 | contig 17404 bp, 10 predicted proteins | sample AutmiccommuBRH23_FD_187382 | JGI IMG/M metagenome (GOLD analysis project Ga0209347, IMG submission 187382) | Deep subsurface microbial communities from Mt. Terri, Switzerland - Autotrophic microbial communities BRH/23 (SPAdes) (version 2) | ecosystem: Environmental > Aquatic > Deep subsurface >...
GAGGAATTCGGGCATCGTGAAGACGCGCGACCGCATGTAGAACGGTACGAACACCCAGGCCAGCACCAGCAGACACCAGGCGTGCAGCTCATAGTGCGCCATCGCCACGCCGTCGGTACACCCCGACCCCGCCAAGCCAACCAGGTGTTCACTGCCGATGTTGCTGGCAAAAACGCTCGCACCGACGATGAACCAGCCTAAGTTTCGGCCGGCGAGGAAGTAGTCGTCGGCGGTGTTCTTGCTCTTGAGGATCACCCACCAGGCCAGGCCCAGCAGGATTCCGAAATACGCGGCGATCGCCACCCAGTCGGCCCCGCCCAACACCTGCCCCAACACCATTTGCGTCACATCCATAGCCAACCCCTGCAAAGAATCCCCGCGCGATTATGGCCCGGCCCCATCGACCGGCCCCGACTCACACCAATCCGTCTCACTTGGCCGAGAAGCGATAGACCGTCGTCGTCTCGTACGTGTCCCCCGGCCGCAGAATCGTGGACGGGAAGCTCGGCTTGTTCGGCGAATCCGGATAATGCTGCGTCTCCAGGCAGAACCCCCACCGATGCTGATACACCGTGCCCTCCTTGCCGGTAATCGTCCCATCCAGGAAGTTCCCCGCGTAGAACTGGATCCCCGGCTCGGTCGTCAGCACCTCCATCACGCGCCCCGTCGTCGGCTCGACCACCTTGGCCGCCAGGCTCAGCCCCCTGCCGGTGCGATTGAGCACCCAGTTATGGTCGTACCCGCCGCCGGCCTTGAGCTGCTCGAAGTCCGCCTCGATCCGCTCGCCGATCGCGGTCGGCTTCGTGAAATCCATCGGCGTATCTTTCACCGGCTGCAACTCGCCCGTCGGGATCAGTCCCGCATCCACCGGCGTGAACTTGTTCGCATTCAGCATCAGCACGTGCCCCAGGATATCCCGCTCCCCGCCGGTCAGGTTGAAGTACCCATGGTGCGTCAGATTCACCGGCGTCGCCTTGTCCGTCGTCGCGACATAGTCGATCCGCAGTTCGTTGTCGTTCGTCAGCACGTACGTCACGGTCGACTTCAGATTCCCCGGATACCCCTCCTCGCCGTCCTGGCTCAGGTAGCTCAGCTCCACCCCCACGCCGTCCGCCTTCCACACCGGCTTATGGTCCCACACCACCTTGTCGAACCCCTTGATCCCGCCGTGCAGGTGGTGTCCGTTGTTGTTCTGAGCCAGCGAATACGCCACGCCGTCGAGCGTGAACGTCCCGTTGCCGATCCGGTTGCCATACCGCCCCACGATCGCCCCGAAATACGGGCTGACCTTCAGATACCCCTCCAGGTTGTCATACCCCAGCACGATATCATCCATCTGCCCCTGGCTATCGGGCATCTCGAGCGACACGACAATCGCCCCGTACGTCATGATCTTCGCCGTCGCTCCCGTGGCGTTCTTGAGCATATACAGCTTGACTTCCTGCCCTTCCGGCGTCTTCCCGAACGTCGTCACATCGATATCCATCGCCTGTTTGGCCCCCTTTCCATCGGACTTCCCGCACGGGCACTTGCACGAGCCCAGCACCACCATTGCCCCAGCCACAACAACCGCAAACGCTGCCAACCGCCATGTCCTCGTTGACATTTCTCAACCTGCCTTTCCAAAAGAGGTTTCAAGTTTGAAGTTTCAAGTGTCAAGCAGCACCGCCGCACTTCAAACTTCCCACTTCAGATCTCACTGTTCTATGCCCCGGCCCGGGGCGACAGCCGTCACAATCGCTGCAATACTAATTCCCAGCTGGCGATTAGTAAATCCCCTTTCGCAAAATGGTCAATAGCCCACCACAGAGGCACAGAGGACACGGAGAAGAGGGTTTCGACACGGATTCAAGCACCGATTCAAGAGATGCGAGCGATGAGTGACTGTGATGGGGCTGCCCGCAGCGCCGCTGCGCGTCGGGGTCAGCCGTGCCGGTCCGTGCAAGCCGCAGGCGGTCCGTGTCCGTCCGTGCCAAGTTCCGCCCAACTCGTCGCCAACGCCGCCCTCTCGCTCCTGAACCTCACCCGCAACCTGCTCAAGAACCAACTGAAGTCCCAGGCCGTCGCCTTCGAGAACGAAGGCGGCTTCACGGAGCGTCTCTACCGCGTCCGAAAACAAAGAAGGGAAGAAGGTCAGAACGAAGGAAGGTAGGAACGCAGAATGGCGCGCACCGCCTGGCTCTTACCTTCTTTCCTTCCTACGTTCTTACGTTCATCTTCTCACCACCTGCGTCCCCGCGTCTCTGCGCGAGACGGAATCCTGTCCTTCCCGTGAACAAAGGAAGGCTCGGACTGATCCGGAGTCCGCCGGCCCGACGCTTAGCGGCGCTACGCATCCGGGCCGGCGGGAGTTTTCCCGCTTTAGGGCCCCCAGCAATAGGGGTGCTTCGCACACCCCAAGCGAGCGACCCGCTCGCGTACCGTACCCGCCCCGCCGCCACGCGTCGCGGCCGTAGGAGCGAATCACCATTCGCCCATCCCGAACAGGCCCGCCTCGGGCCTGCCTTCCTCGCCATCGTCCATGCGGCATAGAACCACGAAATTCGAACAAAATGCCGTTGCCAACCCACAGAGAATTGGCGTATATTTGTGAAGAGTCAGTCGGCTGCGGGTGAAAGTCGGCTTCATGCCGTGCGTCCGGGAAACCGGGCCTAGCCTACAGAGGGCTGGCTTTTTTCATATTGAACGGGTTCGCCCATCTGCGTCAGATGCTCGCCTCGAATGAGGCCCTCGCGGCCAGGCTCAAGCGGATAGAAAAAACGGTCGGGACCCACAGCAAACAGATCGTCGCCATCGTCGATACGATCCAACTGCTCATGCCGCCGCCGGAAGAGCCACCGAAGGAGCCGTTCGGCTTTCGCCGAGCCAGGAAGAATTGAATGGTCCCGTTCGCTTGACTCCTCTTGCAGCCGTGGCAACGTCTCACCGACGAAATCTAAGATGAGATCACGCGTGGAATCCCCTGAAGAATAAAGCCACATCCCAGTCCTTTTTTCCTTGCCCTTGCCACCAACCTCTGCCATAACACTCAAAGGTAGGCTGACGCTGTGACGAACTGGCTGAGCCTGAGACGGCCGGAAGAGAACAGTAACACGGAGGTCGCCATAACTCATGAGTAGTATAGCGCAGCGAGTCCCCTCCGACAAGTGGCAATTGCAGGAGATACCATCAGTCTTCTCAAGCCGAAACAGTCATCCATCCGGTAATCCATGACAGCGGAGATGTGAGGATGTTGCAATGATGGGAAAGAAACCAGTTTTCAAAACGGATTTTGGGGCGACTTCGCGTGTTACTGATCCCGAAGCTCTGTTTCGAGATCTGCGTGGGCGATCTCCGGAAATCAAGCACCTCTGGTCCCATCAGGCTGATCTGCTCAGGGCATATGACCGGGATTTCCAGAAGAAGAAGGATGTCGCCATCGAATTGCCTACGGGCGCAGGAAAAACCCTTGTCGGTCTACTTATCGCAGAATTCCGTCGTCACAATTGCAGTGAACGAGTCGCTTATCTTTGCCCGACTCGCCAACTTGCACAGCAGGTCGGGACTCAGGCAAGGAAGTATGGGATCAAGGCGCACGTCTTCATCGGCAAGCAACGCAATTACTCGCCGCCGGAATTCAGTGATTTCCAATCGAGCAAAGCAATAGCCGTCACTACCTACAGTAGTGTCTTCAACAGCAATCCTCGCATCTCTGACGCTCAGGTGCTGGTCTTTGACGATGCCCATGCCAGTGAGAACTATATTGCAGGCATGTGGTCGGTCGAGATCAATAAGAGCGAGAACAGAGATTTGTACCGTTCCATAGTCACGCTGCTGCAAGAAGGGCTCCCACCGGCGTTCTTTGCTGATCTTATGGACGAGAGAGAGGAAGAGCGACGAAGAGCTGGCCTCATTGATCTCGTACCTGGCAAGTATGTCCGAGACAACGCATCCAGTCTGCGAGAGTTGCTTGACAGCGGCCTTGAAGAGGACACCTCTCCGTGGTACGCATGGGGGCTCGTTAGAGAACACGTTGAGGCCTGTGTCCTTTTTGTATCAGCGGGTTCGATTCTTATCAGGCCCTTCATCCCGCCCGCGCTTACGCATCCGGCTTTCGCACAGGCAAATCAACGAATCTACATGTCGGCAACGCTTGGTGCGGGCGGCGAACTTGAGCGAATCACGGGAGTGAAGTCCATTGATCGCCTTCCCATCCCATCTGGGTGGGATAAGCGTGGGAGTGGTCGTAGGCTCTTCCTAATGCCGCAGGTTGCGTCGACTGATGAGGAAGCAATGAGCGTGGTAACAGATGCCGCCCAGGAATTCGACAGGTGTTTAGTGCTCGCGCCCAATCAGTTCGAAACCGCAGCTTTCGTCACCGAGCTACAACGCATAAACGTGAGCATTCTTCGAGCGAAAGACATCGAAGACTCAATAGAACCCTTTGTGGGTAAGACCAACTGCGCTCTGGTTCTCTCGCGATACGATGGCCTGGACCTTCCTGACGACACGTGCCGGCTACTTGTTATAAGTGGATTGCCCAGCGGTACAAACCTCCAAGAGGAGTTTCTCTGGTCGAGGATCGCTGCCTTCTCCTTGTTGCGAGATCGGGTACTCACACGATTTACCCAGGGTGTTGGACGCTGTACCCGATCCGACAACGACTTCGCTATCGTCCTTGTCTGGGGTCGCCCTCTGGTCGATTTTATCTTGAAGCAGGAGAACCGATGTATCCTGCATCCTGAGTTGCAGGCAGAGATCGAATTCGGAATTGAGAATAGCAAGGGTAAACAGCCAAGTGACTTCATTGAACTTTGGCGGGCATTCGTCAATCAAAGCGACGAATGGGAACCTGCTGAGGAAGCCATAGTGAATCTGCGTGAGCAAAGATCGCGCCGTACTGATCCCATCTCTGGACGGTTACTCTCCGTGGTGGCCGATGAAGTCTCTTATCTGTATGCAATGTGGAGCAGAGACTATGAGTCAACCTTGGAGCATGCCCGCAAAGCGGCGGATGCACTCGGCGGCGATGAAACGAAGGGATACCGAGGTTGGTGGTACTATCTTGCGGCCGATACCGCCATGATGCTCCATGAAACGAATGGAGATGACAACTTCATTGAAACAGCTACAGATTGCCTTAAACGTGCCGCCCACTGCTGCCCTGTTATTAGCTGGTTTGCCCATCTCGCTCGCATGACCCACACCGAAGCCGAAGACATAGGTCCTGATGAAGTCACAGCCACCGCAACTGAGAACATACGTGCCACATTGAGCGAGTGGGGAACAGTTGGGACCCGCTTCGAGCGTGAGGTTGAACAAGTTCTGGCCAACTTACAGGCTACAGATTACCGAGAGTTCCATCGAGGTTTGAAGACACTCGGCGAAATGTTGGGATTTCGAGCCGAATTGCCTGATAGTGACGGCGATCCAGACTGTATATGGTCTATTGGCAGCGAGATCTACATTGCCCACGAGGCCAAGTCAGATCATACGCCGAATGATTCAATCGGAATCAACGACATTCGCCAAGCTCAGAGCCATGAAGATTGGGTTCGGAGCCATCGTACCTGCAATGAATCGACTCGTGTTCTGCCAGTTATTGAAAGTCCTCGCATCATGGTGTCAAAGAAAGCGGTCGTTTACGCGAAGTCGCTCTGCCATGTCCATCCTGATCAAATGAAGACGATATGTGGACAAATCAGTGCAGTTCTGCGTAAAATTAGAGCAAGAACGTCTCGCCTAAGCGACGAGAAGGTCCTTGAAGGAGTCCATAGAGAGATTACATCGGCAAGGCTAACCCCGCGCGATATCGTGGAGACGCTATCTGCACACCCCGTAGCAGGAATGCAGATGAAGTAGGGAATAGAAGAGGAATTCCGGGGACGGCTTACTTATCCCAACGCGCGTCGGCGTCAGGATGAAACGTAATCGATTTCACGAGATCGCGGCCCTGGCCCGGCGGAGCACCTCATCGGCCGGGATTTCGTCTGCCGTCCCCGCCTCCAGCTCGTCCAAACGGCGTTCCGCCGCCCGACAATCACGAATCACACATCCCAAATCAACCATGCTTTCTCTGTGCTCTCTGTATCGAGCGCTTCCCGGCAGATTCCATGTTTCAGGTCACAGTCGAGGAGTTCGGCAACTTGAGGTCCCACTTTGCGACCTCAAGTTTGACCTGGGCGGCCGCCGCAAGCTGCGGTATGCTTTCACGGAGCACGGCGCCATCATGGCCGCCAGCGCGCTCAACTCTCCGCAGGCCGTCCAAGGCAGCATTTTTCATCGGCCGCGCGTTCGTCCGCCTGCGTCAGATGCTCGCCTCGAATGAGGCCCTCGCGGTCAGGCTCAAGCGGATAGAAGGGACGGTCGGGACCCACAGCAAACAGATCGTCGCCATCGTCGACGCGATCCAGTTGCTCATGCCTGATTCGCTTGACTACCCCCCCCGGCGGTCATAGAATGTTGGATGTGTTTCTTACAAGGGCATGCGGACAGAGATACGAGAGAACGGAGAAACATGCGATGGCGCCGCAGCATGTCACCAGGGGATCTGTGCCCAGACTTTAACCTCGAAATGCTTCTATCGGCCGTGGAACCGCCGGCCGGGGCGCTGCGGAACGAAACGATCATGGCCCTCGGGGATTCACCCTGGCGGAGCTGCTTGTGGTACTGGCGATCATCGCCCTCCTGATGGCGGTGCTCTTGCCGGCTGTCAGCCTGGCCCGCCAGCATGCCGCCGAAGCCATGTGCCGGTCGAATTTGCGTCAGATGACCGTCATCCTCAAGACCTACTGCCTCGATCATGACAACCGGTTTCCCGATCCCACCTTTCTCTATCATTCCGCCAAGTCCCTGGACCCCAACCAACCGGTCCTTTATCCGATGGGTTGCCGCTGGCACGATGCCCGCATCGGCCCGGGCAGCCCGTTCCTGATCGAGCACCCGGAACTGCAGGGCGCCCTGATCCCCTACCTGGGAAATCCCAAGATCCTGGTCTGCCGGACCGGGGCCCGCGCCAACACCGAGCGGGGCTGCAGCAGTTGGTCTCCGGTGCTTGTCCATGTGCACAGCGGAGGGGCAAGGGCGATGGCCGTCAGGCATAATAAGGACATCCCCATCATCCCGCAATACACGTACACGATGAACGGCACCCTGTGCCGGGCCTTCCGGACGGCCGACCTGCTGGCGAGGTCATCCGCCGTGGGGGCAGACGCTTATGACATGGACCCGAGGACCCTCCGCAGGTGGGAGGTCCGCAGGGAAACGCAGGTCACCCGCAGCCCGGCCGAGGTGTTCGTTTTCGGGGAGGAGAACTCCTGGGCCATCAATGAAGAAGTATACGGGGAGGGAACCTGCAACCTCAGCGGGCTTTGGCCGACGGACATGGACCAGGACCCCGATCGCGACATGCTCGACTCCATCTTGGCGCCTTTCGAGTTCAGAGGCGTGATCAATACGGGGAGCCTGGACATAGCACCCTCCTATGTGCTCGCCACCGATGAGAACCGCATGCGCGTGTCGAAAGTGCCGAATGCCAAGGCCGGGAGTGCTTTTGCGACCTGCCATCGTCCCCGCGGCGGCGATCTGAACACCGGCCACTCCTACGTCTCCCTGTTGGACGGCCATGTTCAGAAGGTCACCGTCGCCGACCAGCTCCGCCGGAGCCGGCGGGTCGAGAATCTGCCCGACAGCCGACTCGGCCCGGGCGGCAACCTGCATCTCGCCTGGCCCCTCAACACCCCACCCCTCGGCGGCTGGGAGAATCAGTAGAAGAGGCGCAGCGATCAAACCTACACATTTCACTCTGGGCATCGGGGGGCAACTCTCAAATCTCTGCACTTCATACTCAGCATCTTGCGAGAAGACAGGGTTTCGACCGGTGGCGGACAACGGAAAGCAGGCAACCTGCTTCTGAGACAGTGACAGCTACGCCTCCAGCACGTACCAGGCGATCCCCTCATAGGTCCAGACGCTGGCCGGATAGGTGGCCAGGATCGAGTCCTTGTCGTCCTCACTCATCGTGTAGAAATGGCCGCTGGCGAGGGGCGACCAGAACCGATAGGTTGGACGGCTGCCCACGGGCTGCTGTCCGGCCGCAAAGGTGTAATAGGCGATCCCCTCATACGTCCAGACGCTCGAGGGGTAGGTGGCCAGGATCGAGTCTCTCTCGGCTTGACTCATGGTGTAGAAGTGCCCGCTGGTCAGCGGCGACCAGAAGCGGTACACCGGCTGCACGCCCTCCTGCGCGTCATCCGCAAAGGCGTAGAAGGCCACGCCTTCGTAGGTCCAGACGCTGGGGGCGTACGTGGCGATGACCGAATCCTTCTCGGCTTCGCTTATCGTGTAGAAGTGATGCGAAACCAGGGGCGACCAGAACCGGTACACCGGCCCGGGGGTCGCAGCCAAGGCTGCGGCTACGTACATGTCCACATACTTGGCCGACACGATTCGTCGCACCAACACGTCATACGTGTAGGAGCTTCCCGGGGAGAGCCCTGTGTCTTGGTAGGTGTAGTCCGTCTGCCAACCGCTGTCCGTTCCACCTGGATTCCCACTGGTCTCGCGGAAGTAGTACCAGCAGTCCCAGTCCAGCGGCACGGGCGTGACCACCATTCGAATCGAGGTCGAACTCGTGGCGTACGGTTCGATCTCCCACACGGGGCTTGTTACCACCTCCAAAGGCAGAGCATCGCTGAAGGTTTGGGGGCTGGCGTTCTCGGCGCCATCTACGACACGAATGACATACCACCACGTCCCTGCCGTCGGCGGCGAATCCCACAAACCATATGACACCGGCCCGTTGTCCCAGACCACATCCTGAACCACGGGCTCGGTCGGCCAGGAGTCCAGATTGTCGGTCCTCCATAACTCGACCCGGCTCAAGCCCGATCCGCCTGCGTCGGAGACTGTGTAAGAGAACGTGGCGCCGCATCCCAGCATGACCACCGTAGAGGAGGCGACGAAGCGACTGATGGTCGGCGGAACCGTATCCGGAAGATCCGAAAGCTTGACTATAAAGGCGTCTCCTCCATTGTAGAGGGTCGTGCAGTGTCCGCCAGCGACCCAGCCGGAGGACATCGTGGAACCGGTCACGTAGACATGGTCGGCTGCATCCACAGCAATGCCGCTGGCCTGGTCGCTACTCCTGCCGCCCAGGTAGACACGCCAAAGACACTCCCCACTGGGGTTGAATTCGGCTACGAACGTATCCACGCTCCCGCCGTTGAAGGTCGTATCGAATGACCGATATCCCCGCCATTGGTCGGACCCGCTTACCCCCGTCACGTAGACACGGCCCGACATGGTCGCTGCGATGCCCGTGCCGCGGTCCCAACCGCTGCCGCCCAGATAGGTGCTCCAAAGATGCTGCCCAGTACAACTGAGCTTGACCACAAACGCGTCCGTCTCGCCGTTGAAGGTCGTATCGAGTCCATTGCGCGTCCACCCCGACACGTTGGTCATTCCCGTCACATAGACGCCGCCGAAGGCATCCACGGCAATACCGCCGCTGCCAACACTGCGCAGGCTGGTGCTCCAGAGGTGCTCCCCCCTGGAGCTGAGCTTGGCCACGAACCCTCCATTCGGAGGGACGGCCGTGTCGAGTCCCCCGACCATCCAAGTGGAGGAATCCGTCTCGCCGGTCACGTAGATATCCGCGGAGGCGTCCACGGCGATGCCATACACCATGTCTCGTCCTACGGCGCCCAGGTAGGTGCCCCAAAGGAACTGTCCTGCAGGGGTAAGCTTGGCCACAAACGCGTCACCGTCACGGCTGTAGGTCGGGTCGAATCCCCCACTCGCCCAGCCGGGAGACCACGTGTAACCACCCACACAGATATTGCCCAAAGGATCTATGGCGATGTCACAGGCTGCATCATTGTCGTACCCGCCCAAGTACGTGCTCCAAAGAAGCTGGCCCTGGGCGTTGAGCTTGGCCACGAACACGTCCCACTCACCATTGGCAGTCGTATCGAATCCGCCGATCGTCCAGCCGGCGGAGTCGGTGTACCCCACGACGTAGATATCGCCAAAGGCGTCGACGACAATACCGAAGCCCGCATCATCAGAATCCCCGCCCAGGTAGGTGCCCCAGAGGTATTCACCCTCCGGGCTGAACTTGACTACGAATGCATCGCGTCCGCCATTGGGAGTTGTGTCGAATCCCCCGCTCAGTAAGACGTCAGAGATCGCTATTCCCGTCACGTAGATGGCGCCGAAAGCGTCCACCGCGATGTCAGCAGTCTGGCCGTTACTGTGATCGCCCAGGTAGGTGCTCCAGACGGAATTGGGGCTCGGCGGCAGCGGGTCCGAAGTCAGCGTCGTTGCCGAATGGACCGCGGAAGAGCCGGTCTCATTGCAGGCCGGGGACTTGTCCCGAGTTCTTACCTGGTAGGTGTACGTCGTGCCGGGGGATAGACCGGCGTCTTCGTAGCTGTTGCTCTCCTGCCAGCCGCTGTCCGTGCCGCCGGGGTTGCCGCTCGTCTCCTCGAAGTAATACTCCACCCCGCTGACATCTGCCGCTCGCAGCGCCGTCATCCGGATCGTGGTGGCGCCGGCGGCACGTGGCTCAATCGCCCACATGCCGGGATTGGGGCTCGGCGGCGTCGTGTCCGGCTGCGTCGTTGCCGAGGAGGTTGTGGAGTACCCCGTCTCGTTGTGAGCAGCCCACTTGTCTCGTACCTTCACCCGGTAGGTGTATTCCGTGTCGGGCAGCAGCCCGATATCCTCGTAGGTGCTGCTCTCCTGCCATCCACTGTCGGTCCCCCCCGGATGGCCGGTCATCTCGTCAAAATAGTACTGTACGCCATTGCGATCCTCGGCCGTCATCGCCGTCATCCGGATCGACGTCTCGCCGGTGGCATGCGGCTCCACCGCCCACACTCCGGGGTTCGGACTCGGCGGCGTCGTGTCCATGGAGGTCTTTGCCGAATGCGGCTCCGAGTAGCCGCTCTCGTTCTGATAGGGAGATTTATCGCGAGTCTTCACCTGGTAGGTATACGTCGTATCCCACAACAACCCCGTATCCTCGTAGGTGTTGCTATCCTGCCACCCGCTGTCCGTCCCGCCCGGATTGCCGCTGATTTCGTCGAAGTAGTACTCCACTCCGCTGGGATCGCTCGCCGGGAATGCGGTCATCCGAATCGATGAATCTCCGGCGGCCCACGGAAGCGCCGCCCACATATTGGGGTTCGGACTCGGCGGCGTTATGTCCGCAGGCGGTATCGTCACGAAGTACGACGTGGAACGGGCGATCTCGCTGGGGTTGTTCGACCCGTCGCGCACCTTCACCTGGTAGACATACGTCGTGCCCGGAAACAGACCTGTGTTCTCGTAGGTGCTGCTGTCCTGCCAGCCGCTGTCGGTGCCGCCCGGACTGCCGCTGAGTTCGGCAAAGTAGTACTCCACGCCGTTGACGTCCGCGACCGTCGCGGCCACCATCCGGATCGATCGTGGCCCCGTGGGATAAGGCCCGACTGACCACAAACCCGGATCCGGAAGGGGCGGCGTCACGTCCGGGACGTTCCACATCTTGGCAACGAAGGCGTCGTAGGAGCCGCTCCAGATCGTGTCGCATCCGCCGTCCGTCCAGCCGATGGAATTCGTCTGGCCCGTGACGTAGATGTCGCCCGAGGAATCGACGGCAATGCCCAGGCCTATATCATAGTTGTAGCCGTCTGCGTCATAGCCGTCAGCGCCCAAGTAGGTGCTCCAGAGGTGTGCCCCACTGGAGTTGAGCTTGGCCACGAAGGCATCGTACGCAGAACCGAAGCTCGTGTCGAATCCGCCGCTTGTCCAGCCCGCGGATTGGGTGTACCCCGTCACAAAGAGATTGCCTGCGGCATCCACGGCAATCCCATTTCCCATATCGCGGTTGCTGCCGCCCAGGTAGGTGCTCCAGAGACACCGTCCCGTGGGGCCGAGCGCGGCCACGAAGGCGTCCCAGTTGCCGTTGTAGCTCGTGTCGAACCCAGCGCCTACCCAGCCGGCAGAAAGGGTAGCTCCCGTCACATAGACCAGGTACGATGCATCCACGGCAATACCCGAACCCGAGTCGGTGCTGCTGCCGCCCGCATATGTGCTCCAGAGGTGTTCCCCACCAGAACTGAGCTTGACCACGAAGGCATCGCCTCCCCCGTGGTACGTTGAGTCCAGCCCCCCGGTCACCCAACCCGAGGAGTACGTGTCTCCCGTCACATAGATGTCGCCGGAAGCATCCACGGCGAGGTCAGCGCCAGAGTCCTCCCCGCTACCGCCCAGGTACGTGCTCCAAAGGTGCTCACCGTCGACGCTGAGCTTGACCAGGAAGGCGTCGCCTCCCCCGTGGTAGGTTGTGTCCGGCCCGCCGGTCACCCAGCCGGAAGAGTCGGTAGACCCCGTCACGTAGACGGCGCCGGAAGCATCCACGGCAATCCCAGCACCCGCGTCCCCCCCGCTGCCGCCCAGATAGCAGCTCCAGAGGAGTGCCCCACCGGGATTAAGCTTGGCCACGAAGGCATCATCCTCCCCATCAAGGCTCACGTCGAATCCACCGGCGGTCCAGCCCGCAGAGGAAGTATGTCCCGTCACATGGACACAGCCCCAGTCATCTATGGCGATGCCGGTAGCATAGTCTTCGCCGCTCCCACCCAGGTAGGTGCTCCAGAGGTGCTCGCCGCCGGAGCTGAGCTTGACCACGAAGGCGTCCCCTCCCCCCTGGTAGGCTGTCTCGAACCCGCCACTTTGCCAACTGCCGGAGGAGTTGGTCCACCCCACCACATAGACGGCTCCCGAGCCATCCGCGGCGATATCATAACTTGAGTCATCGCCGCCGCCACCCAGGTAGGTGCTCCAGATCAGGTCGGGATCGATCACCAAGGCATGGTCCGGATCGATGTCTCCGGTGATTTCGAATGAATAAGTCCGATCGTCGAGCAGGATAAAGCGCCCGGCGACTTGTACCTTCTGACCGTCAATCTCCTGGTAGATGTACGGGGCGCCATCTCGAATCACGCCCCGCCCAGCGCCCAGATTGACTTCCAGCGAACCGTCCGGCGCAATCGACAGACCCTCGATGCCTTCGTAATGAACCGCGATAAGGCGGTAGTCCGCCCCCGGCGCCACGTGGAACTCGTACTTGACGTGGCTTCGCAGCCCCTGGACGCACAGATCGATCCCCTCGTACAATCCCTCATAGGCCACGACCGCGTATGAGGCCACACCCTGCCGCCAATCAGCCTGGTCGCCCACATAATAGTGGAATTCAGCGGCCGAGGGATCCAGCCCGATCGGCCGGACCACATTAGCGCCGACGAAGGCCGCGAAGAATGGGAGGATCTGTCCCTGTGTGTCCGTCGCTCCGAACCGCAGTCCCGCATCGGTCATGGCCACGTCGATCCCATTGCCGTCATGCACATACCGGGCTGCCGGGTCGGACCACTGTCCCTGATTCTCCACAAATAACGCAGGCAAGAGGCCGAATAGCTCCAACGCACGCTGGCTCTCCGTGCTCGCCGACACAGCCGCGTTATCAGATCCCTCGTTATCGGCTCCCCCCAGGTCACTGCACAGGACAGGTTCATTGAGAGACGAGGGTAAAATGGGAGGCCCCAAGCCGATCGGATCTGAACTGAGAAGAAGTCGCGGCTCCAGCGGTTCCACGGAAGCCGGCCGCGGAATCTGTGCATTCCGCGCCGCCTTCTTTCCTCTCCACCAACTCCATATGCTCATGTGCACTTATCTCGCTACTGCCTGCCCTGCCGCCAGACCTTCTGAAAACGGCTCCCCTGATCACGACAGAAAACCCACGTTACCAAGTACCACCGCGGACTCCGCCAACAGGTGACCGTGCCGGCCGAATCACATGCTCGAATTGTACCATACCGCTGTCACGCCAGTCAAGATGGAATCGGGGGAAGAACAAAGCCACCATGTCCCTTATCCGAGGCCTCATCCCTGAAATCCCGCGGTACCCCCAGGACCCTCCGGAAGGTTCGCCCGCAGGCATGTCCTGGGCCCTCTCCACTCTCTACAGTGACATCGCCGTCCGTGTTTCGTTTACAATTGACACAACTTTAAGCCAGGCAGCGTGCCGGACCGAAGGAGTGTGGTTTCCCGCTTTCACGGGAATGACAGCAGAGAGACCGGGCGTGTGACCTCGGACAGCGCATCCACGCTTCCACGGCCGCCTTGCGGCCACAAGCGACGAGATACGAGCGACGAACGACGATCTGGAGGTACATATGAGCGAGCGATGTTGCGCCAACTGCAAGTTTGCTTTGCCGGCCCATGAGGCGCCCGAGGGGATGGTCGTGGACCACAAGAAGGCCCCGACCCTCAACAACCACCGCGAGAACCTGCGGATTTGCACGCAGGCCCAGAACCGCTACAACACGCGGCACTACGGGCACAAGTCGCCGTACAAGGGCGTGTTCCCCGAGGGCGACAAATGGGGGCACAGATCAAGCACAAGGGCGTGACACAACGTTTGGGACTCTACGACGATCCGGCCGAGGCGGCCCGCGTCCGCGACCGCAAGGCGGTCGAGCTCTTCGGCGAGTATGCGTGGCTGAATTTCCCGGATGAGGTCCAGGGCCGGATCATCAATCTCCGCGGCACGATCCATGTGCGGTCCGGAGCATGGGCCCGGCTGACCGTGATCAGAAGACGGAAGGCCGACGGAAGAAAGCGAAGCGTTGAGGACGGAGATAAGAACGGTGCGTGATACGCACTCTACGAAAACCGTGTCCCCCGCCAGACGCGCGTGTCTCTGTTCGGAGTTCCGCCTTCAGGCGGGTTCGAGAGTCTTCCGGCGCAGCCGGCTTCTCTGCTACAACTATAGGAGTCTCAGAGGCGGTTCGGACTGGTTTGACCCGCCTAAAGGCGGAACTCCAAACGGGCCGGTCCCCAACATACGCCACACACCCGATTCGAATGGTCGGAGCGTCATGAGCCCCAATCAGCCCTCGTTGAGCATCTTCTTCGTGCGGAGGATGTGGTGGTAGTGCTGGGCGAAGCGATGGGCCTCGTCGCGGACGTACTGCAGGAGCTTGCGGACCGGCGAGTTGGCCGGGAGCTTGAGCGGCTGCGTGCTGCCTTGCAGATAAATATCCTCTTCCCGTTTGGCGATCGAGGCCATCTTCGAATGTGGCATCTCGACGGTTTCGCCCGCCGCGACCGCCTGGGCAATCATGCCTTTGAGGGCGGCCTCGGCGGCGTGCAAGTGGCCCAGGCCGCCGTCGATGAGGATCAGATCGGGCCAGAGTTCCTCACCTCGCAGGGCGTAACGATACCGCCGACGGACCACCTCGGCGACCATCGCATAGTCGTCGATGCCCTTGACCGTCTTGATGCGGAAGCGACGGTAGCCGTTCTTGAAGGGCCGGCCGTCGATGAACTTGACCAGCGAGCCGACCGATTCGGACCCGCTGATCGTGGCGATGTCGATGCCCTCGATGATGCGGACCTGGTTGGGCGCCTGGAGGATGTCGCGGAGCTTGATGAGACCCTCGGCCGGATCGGCGGCAAAGGCTTCCGGCTGGACGTGCTCGTCCGGCGTGCCCCGTTTGTCTAAACTCTCGATCAGGTGGATTCGGTCGCGGAGCATGCCGGCTTTTTCGTATTCGAGGTTCTTCGAGGCCTCGGCCATCTGCTCGTACATCTCGCGGAGCACGACCGAGCGCTTCGACCGCAGGAAGCGGATGAGGTCGCGGATGCTCTTGCGGTATTCGGCCTTGTCGATCCGGGCGCCGCAGGGGGCGGTGCATTGGTGAATGCTGTGGAGCAGGCACGGGCGGAAGAACCGGCGTTTCGGATCATCCTCGTCGATCTCCAGGTTGCACGTGCGGAATTTGAAGATCTTCTGCAGTTCGACCAGGACGCCCCGCAGGTCGCGGACGTTGGTGAACGGGCCGAAGAGCAGGGTCCCTTTTTCCTGGGGTTTGCGAGTGATGTAGACGCCCGGAAAATCCTCGCGGACCGTGATCTCCAGGTACGGGAACGTCTTGTCGTCCATCAGGTCCGTGTTGTAGAGCGGCCGGATGTCCTTGATGAGCCGGGCCTCTTTGAGCATGGCGTCGACTTCGTTTTCGGTCTCGAGGTAATCGACGTGATCGACCTTGTTGACCATCTCGACGATGTGCTGGCCGCGGGAGGCCTCCAGGTTGCTGCTGGGCTGGAAGTAGCTGGCGACGCGGGAGCGCAGGTTCTTGGCCTTGCCGATATAGAGCACAACGTCGTCGGCGTCCTTCATGAAGTACACGCCGGGCCCCGTCGGGAACTCCTTGATCCGCTCCCGGATCATCTCGATTTTGCTGTTGCCGTTATTACCCACTGCCTGGCTCACGAATCTATGGCCGAACCATCTCTGACTGCGGAGTGAGTCGGCCATCCGAAAGCCGCAGTCTCCGATGAATATGATATCGACAAATGCGTCTGGCTTCATTCCAATTGCGAATCGAATCTGTCATCCCGAACCCCTCGCAGGTACTACGCCGGGGGCGGCCGGCGGGTTTGCTCGCCTCCGGCTGGAGCAACTATCCATGGAGTCCACGCCGTCCACATCGTCCATCGTCCCGTGGCCTTGGCTCCTTGCCGACGGGCCCTCGGCGATCTATAATCACTCTTCAGGCCGTTGCGTTCGGCCTGCAAAGCCGGGTGGCAAAGGGGCAATCGTAGGGAATCTATGGCTCGACTTCGCCGGATCATTCACGTGGATATGGATGCTTTCTATGCCTCCGTCGAGCAGCTCGATCATCCGGAGCTGCGGGGCAAACCCGTGATCGTCGGCGGCGATGCGAAGAGCCGGGGCGTCGTCAGCGCCGCGTCGTACGAGGTCCGCCCGTTCGGCGTCCACAGCGCCATGCCCACGGCCCAGGCGCTTCGCCTGTGCCCGCACGCCGTGCTGGTGCCCGTTCGCATGGGACGATACGCGGAGGTTTCCCAAGTCATCCAGGCGATCTTCGAGAGCTACACGCCGCTCGTGGAGCCGATTTCGCTCGATGAGGCGTTCCTCGACGTGACCGACAGCACGAAGCTGTTCGGGCCCGCCGAGGAAATCGGGCGTGCGATCAAGAGCCGAATCCGGGAGCAAACGCACCTGACCGCCTCCGTCGGCATCGCGCCGAACAAGTTCCTCGCCAAGCTGGCCTCCGATCTGCGAAAGCCCGACGGATTCGTGGTGATTACGGAGGAAAACCGGCAGGAAACCCTCGATCCGCTGCCCGTGGGCCGGATCTGGGGCGTCGGCAAGGTAACGGAGAAGGCCCTGCACTCGCGCGGCATCGAGACGATCGGGCAGCTTCGCCGCCGGACGCCGGAAGAGCTCAAGACGATCGTGGGCAACGCCGCCGAAGAGCTGCTGCAACTCGCCCACGGCCGGGACGACCGCGAAGTCGAGCCGGACCGCCAGTGCAAGAGCCTCTCGAGCGAGCAGACCTTCGCCACGGAC
>Ga0209347_1003669_pt1 | contig 17395 bp, 17 predicted proteins | sample AutmiccommuBRH23_FD_187382 | JGI IMG/M metagenome (GOLD analysis project Ga0209347, IMG submission 187382) | Deep subsurface microbial communities from Mt. Terri, Switzerland - Autotrophic microbial communities BRH/23 (SPAdes) (version 2) | ecosystem: Environmental > Aquatic > Deep subsurface >...
GGTCATTGGGGCTGCCGGTGATGGCGATCTTGAACTTGCGCGGCAGGAACTGGAACTCGGCATGGTCGGTGGACCATTGCCGGATCAGCTCTGCCACCGGGCGCGGGTCTTCGATCTCATCCGCCGCCGCGCCGGCGAAATGATCCGCGGTGGTGTTGCGGATGGTGTTGCCGCTGGTCTGGATCGCGTGGATGCCGACCTCGCCAAGGCTGTCGAGGATGTCCGGCACATCCTTCAGCTTCGGCCAGTTCAGCTGGATGTTCTGCCGCGTGGTGAAATGGCCATAGCCCTTGTCCCAACGCTCCGCGACCTCGGCAAAGCGGCGCATCTGGCCGGGGTTCAGCGTGCCATAGGGAATGCAGATCCGCAGCATATAGGCATGCAGCTGCAGGTAGAGCCCGTTCATCAGCCGCAGCGGGCGGAATTCGTCCTCGGTCAGGCTACCGTCGATGCGGCGTTCCACCTGGCTGCGGAACTGGGCATTGCGCTCGGCCAGGAAGGCGCGGTCGAAGGCGTTGTAATCATACATTGGCGGCCTCCTGCTTGCCGTGCGGATAGTTGGACGGGCCGCGGGTGCGGAACGCCTCGCGGAAATGGGTGGGCTCGGGGCCGTCGGGGCCTGCCTTCGCCTCGGCCAGATAGGCGCCCACCACGCGGGCCGGCTGACCGCTGGCGAACAGCAGCCGCAGCTGCGCATGGGCCTCGTCCTCGATCAGCTCCGCCTCGTGGTGCTCGCGCGTCCAGCGGTCATCGGCGGTCAGGTAGATCACGTCGCCTTCCAGCAGGTCATTGGCGGTGACGACTTTGGGCGTGAAACGGCGGCTCATTACAGGGCCTCCTTGAGGGTCGGCAGGGTGGCTTGGGCCGCGCGGGGGGCGAGGCCGAGCAGAAGAACGGCGGGACCGGTAACATCTTCAAGACAGGCGGGCAGGGTGGCGAGGCTCGCGGCGATAACCCGCTGATCGGGGCGGCTGACATTCTCGACGATGGTCACCGGCGTCTGGGGCAGGGCGCCATGCATGATCAGCCGGCCCTGCACGAAGCGCGCGGCCTTCTTGCCCATGTAGATCGCCGCGACCGAGCCCGGGGCCGCCAGCGCCCGCCAGTCCTGATCGGCAAAGCCTTGGGTGTCGTGCCCCGTGAGAATGCGCAGGTCGGAATTGCGCCCGCGCCGGGTCAGGCTCTGCCCCAAGCTCGCCGCCGCGGCGACCGAGGCGGTGATGCCCGGCACCACGGCAAAGCCGATGCCGGCCGCCTCCAGTGCATCCGCCTCCTCGTCCAGCCGGCCAAAGATGCCGCAATCGCCGGCCTTCAGCCGCAGCACCCGCCGCCCGGCCCGCGCAAAGGCGACGATCAGCGCGGTGATCTCGGTCTGCGGGGTGGAGGGGCCGAAGCCTTCCTTCCCGATGTCGATCAGCGTGGCATTCGGCCCGGCCAACCCCAACACGCCCGCGCCGACCAGCCGGTCATGCAGCACGATATCCGCTTCCGCCAGCGCCCGCGCCGCCTTCAGCGTCAGCAGATCCGGATCGCCAGGGCCCGCGCCGACGAACAGCACCGAGGGCTCGGCGATGGTGTGGTGGCTGGCGGTGATGGTCATGGCGGGCCTCTTGTGATCTGTCCCCAATATAGGAAAAAATTCCCCACCAGCGCCATACACCCTTGCTGATAAGGACATTTGTTCCGATACTGCGCCGCAGAAGACCGGGTGTCTGGGAAAACGGGGAAAAGGCGAATGTCAGTCCGCATAGACGAGATGGATCGGAAAATCCTTGCCGAGCTGCAGGAGGATGCCGGCCAGTCGCTGGACGAGATCGCCCGCAAGGTCGGCTCCTCCAAGACGCCGGTCTGGAACCGCATCCGCAAGCTGCGCGAGGCCGGGGTGATCGGCCGTCAGACCATGATCCTCGACGCCGAGGCCTTGGGGCTCGAAGCCTGCTTCTTCGTGCTGATCCGCACCAGCGAGCATGAGGCCGACTGGCAGCGCCGCTTCCTCGGCACGCTGCGCGCCCGCCCCGAAGTGCTGGAGGCGCACCGCCTCGCCGGCGATATCGACTATATCCTCAAGGTCCGCGTCAAGAACGCCCGCGCCTACGATCAGTTCTACCAGGCGCTGATCTCCGAGGTGAAGATCCACAACGTCACCGCGCTGCTGTCGATGGAAGAGATCAAATCCACCACCCTGCTGCCCCTCTGACCCTTTGCCTTTTGCAAATATCCTCCGGGGGTCCGGGGGTGGAAAACCCCCGGCGCTTGCACCGGGCACTGCGCGGGGCCACATAGGGGGCCACAGCCAGAGGCGACTATGAACACCGAACTGATCCTCTCCACCTATAACAGCCCCCGCGCGCTGGTGCTGACGCTGCTCTCGGTGGCGCAGCAGACCCGGCGGCCGGACTCCGTCTGCGTCGCCGATGACGGCTCGGGCCCCGAAACCGCTGCGGCCATCGCCGCTGTTCGGGCGCGCTTCCCGGACCTTCCCGTCCGCCATGTCTGGCACGAGGATCGCGGCTTCGAGAAGAACGTGATCCTGAACAAGGCCATCGCCACCTCGCAGGCCGACTACCTCGTCTTCATCGACGGCGATTGCCTGATCCATCCCGGTTTCATCGCCCGCCATCTGGAACTCGCGCGCCCGGACCGCTTCCTCTCCGGCAGCCTGATCCGGCTTGACACCCCCACGACCGAGGCGGTGACCGAAGACGACGTGCTGCAAGGCCGGGTCTTCGACCGCGCTTGGCTCGCCCGCACCGGCACCTTTGGCCGCTTCAGCACCCGCCTGAAGGCCGGCCTGCTACCCAAACCCGCCGGGCACTTGCTCGAAGCCCTCTATCCGGTCGGCCGCAACTGGTGCGGCGCCAACGGCTCGGCCTACCGCGCCGCGATCCTCAAGGTGAACGGGCTCGACGAGACCATGAAATACGGCGGCGGCGACAAGGAGTTCGGCATCCGCCTCGAGAACTCCGGCGTGAAGGGCCGCCACGTCCGCTTCACCGCGCCGCTGGTCCATCTCGACCACCCCCGCGGCTACAAGGACGCCGAGAAGATCCGGGCGCACCGGGCGCAGATCGCCCTCGCGCGGCGGCAGAAAAAAGTCTGGGCAGAGGCGGGTATCCGTCGCGGTGAGGGGTAGGACGGTATGGGTGTCAAGACCAAGCTGCGGCGCAGTCTCAAGGCGCGCGGAATCCAGGTGCCCTGGTTCTTGATGCGCGACGCCGACCGCCAGCTTCGGATGCTGGCGAACCGGTTGCAGCCCGGCGATGTGGTGGTCGATCTGGGCGCCCATGTCGGTGAGGTCTCGATCGAATGCGCCCGTCGCGGGGCCGAGGTCCATGCCTTCGAGGCGCATCCCGGCATCTTCGAGACGCTGCGCGAGCGGACACGGAACTACCCCAACATCCAGGTGTTCAACGAGGCGGTCAGCGATGAGGAGGGCGAGGTCACGCTCTACTTTCGCCCGTCGGCGCGACCGGGCCATTATCAGGGTTCGACGCTCGCCCAAGGCAAGGTCGGCCTTGACTATCAGCAATCGGTGCAGGTTCCGGCGCTGCGGCTGGGGGCCCTGCTCGACCGGATCGGCAAGCCGGTGCGGCTGATGAAGATGGATATCGAGGGGCTGGAATACCGGGTGCTGCAGGACCTGATCGATGCGGGCCGGGCGGGCGAGCTGGCCGAGGTGCATGTGGAATGCCACGCCGACAAGGTCGAGGGGCTGGCCGCGCAAAAAACCAGGGTGCTGGCGGCGCTGCAGAAAGCCGGGCTGTCGGATCGCTATCACTTTGACTGGCACTGAAGCCATGCGCATCGCCATCGCCACCGGCGGCTACCACAAGCCGGGAGAGACCTTCGTGAACCGCCATATCGAGCATCTGTTCGGCGGCGACACCGTGGTCATCGCGAACAAGCTGAACGGCAGCAATCCCTACGACCGGCCCGCAATCCGCCGCTCGCGCAAGGGCTTTGGCGTGGCCGACCTGTGGCAGCAGCCGCTGGCCTCGGTCATGGGCAAATGGCGCTACGGCGCGACCTCGGTGCCCTACGGGCAGACCCGGCGCGCGCTGGAGACGTTCCTGCGCGCCGAGCGGGTGCAGGCGATCCTGTGCGAGTTCGGGCCCGAAGCGGTGGCGCTGGCCCCCGTCGCCAACGCCCTGAACCTGCCGGTCTTCAGCTATTTCCGCGGCTATGACGCCTCCAAGGACCTGCGCAAGCCGCGCAACGTCACTGCCCTGCGTCAGACCATGCCGCGGCTGGCAGGGGTGTTCGCGGTGTCGCAATTCCTGCTAGACAACCTCGCGCGGCACGGGATTTCGCATCCGCGCAGCCATGTCATTCCCTCGGGCGTGGCGACGGGGCGGTTCCTGCCGGGAGGCAAGCACCCCGGCAGCTTCCTCGCCGTGGGCCGGCTGATCGACAAGAAGGCTCCCGACATCACCCTGCGCGCCTTTCTGGCCGGGGCGGCGGATCACCCGCAGGCGGTGCTCGACATCGTCGGCGATGGCCCGATGCTGGAGCCGTTGCGCGCCATGGTCGCCGCCTCCGGCATCGGGACCCGTGTGCGCCTCCACGGCGCGCTGCCGCATGACCAGGTGCGCGAAATGCTGGCCCGCGCGCAGGTCTTCGTGCAGCACTCGCTGACCGACGTGAAGGGCAATACCGAAGGGCTGCCGACGGTGATCCAGGAGGCGCTGTCGGCCGGCTGCATCGTGCTCTCCACCCGCCATGCCGGCATCCCCGAGGCGGTGATCGAGGGCGAGACCGGCTATCTGGTCGAGGAACGCGACGAGGCGGGCTTCGCCGGCCTCATCCGCGGCGTGTTGGACGGCAGCCTGCCCACCGATGGCATGGCGGCCCGCGCCCGGGCGCTGGCGGTGGAGCGCTTCGACAATGGCCGACTGCTGGCGTTGCTGGAGGACCGGTTGCTGGCGCTGATGCCGAAAGCGAGCTGAGCGCGGGCGGCGCCGTCAGTCTGTCAACGCCGGTCCTTGCGCGAAGCGCAGCGCCCGCCGTTTTGCCCACCGGCCCCGCCAATAGGCTGCGGTGAGGTAGCGGGCGGGGGTCTTGGGCCTTCGCTGCGCCTTCATCGCCTGCCGGGCCAGGTGGATGTTGGACTGCGCCCCCGGCTCGGGATGGCCGACGATGCGCGGCACCACCAGCGCCGCGCGCAGGCGTTCCAGCGGCATCGGCCAATCCGCGACATCGCGCACCGGATCCGTCGCTCGCAGCAGCGCCTGCGCGGCCCGCCGGTCAAGCGTGTAGCCCGTGCCCAGATCCGGCGTCAGCGCCAACCGATATGCCACCAGCCCTGGCCCCAGCGGCTTGGGCGCGGGCCAGGCCCAGGCGGCGCCATAATCCAGCAGCAGCATCGGAAAGTCGCGATAGGCGCCGCTGCGCACGAAGCGCGCAAAGGCGGGGCCAACCTCTGCATCATCCTCGAGCACGATGCAGCCCGGTTCATGGTGCGCGACGATCCTTTCGTAGATCTGGCGATGCGACAGGGCGCAGGAGAATTCGGCATCCGTCAACGGCCGGCGGCGGCGGCGCTCGGCGGCGGCACGGTCGATCCGCGCCTCCATTTCTGAGGTGCAGCCCGCGCGTCCGTCGACACCGAAGCTCAGCTCGTAGGGCAGGCCCAACTCGTTCAGGCGGCGCAGCAGGGGTGCGCGGCGCGCGGCGTCGCTTTCCAGCGTGATGATGCGAATCGTCCAGTCCGGCTCCGTCACGTCATTGGCCCTTCGCCTGCTCCTTGGCGCTGATTAGCATGGCCGCGAGCCCCGAGAAACTGCCGGGATGCGGTCCGAACCTCTGCAGGCTCTGCCCCTTAGCGCGTCACCACCAGCCGCTCCAGCCCGTGAAAATGGTATAGGCCCGCAAATCGCGGCTTGCCCTTCAGCCGCAGCCCCGGCAACCGCGCGAACAGGATCGGCAGCGCCACCTGCAGCTCCAGCCGGGCCAGAGGCGCGCCGATGCAGAAATGCGCGCCGCCGCCGAAGGCAAGGTTGGGCTTCACCGGCCGGTCGGGGATAAACCTGCCCGGCCGCTCCCATCCCTGCGGATCGCGGTTGCCCCCCGCCAGCAGGCAGCCGATCCGGCTCCCGCGGGCAAAGCGGTGGCCGGCGATCTCCATATCCTCATGGACCCAGCGCAGGAACAGGTGCAGCGGCGGATCGAAGCGCAGGGTCTCCTCGACCAGCGCCTCGATCCGGTCCGGCGCAAGCGCCTCTGCAGGCACCTTCGCTTCCAGCAAGGTCTTGATCCCATTGCCAAGCGTATGCACCGTCGCCTCATGCCCGGCATTCAGCAGCAGGATGCAGGTCGAGATCAGCTCCTCGGGCGACAGCGCATCCCCCGCCGCGATCAGATGGCTGATGAGGTCATCCCCCGGCTGCCGGGTCCGGTCCGCGACCAGCCCGCGCAGGTAGCCCGAGAAAGCGATGGCCGCGGCCACCGCGGCCTCCTCCGTGGCCCGGTCCCGCCGCGCCTGATACATGCCGACCATCGCGTTCGACCAGGCCACAAGGTCCGGCGCGCGCCCCTCCGGCACCCCCAGCAGCCGCGCGATCACGATCACCGGCAGATGCTGCGCAAAGCCGGCCAGCAGGTCCACCGGCCCCTCGGGCAGCGCGTCGATCAGCTGATGGGTCAGCGCCGCGATCTCGGGCGCCAGCCCGGCGATCTGGCGCGAGGTGAAGGCGCGCAGCACCTGGCTCCGCAGCCGCGTCTGCACCGGCGGGTCCAGCTCCAGCATCGAATGCGCCTCGATGGCATAGAAGGGCGCGAGATGCGGGGGGATCACCGGCGCGAATTCCGGCGGCGGCGCCCGCCCCAGCCGTCGGTCGCGCAGGACCATTCCGATGGTCGCGGCGCTGGCCGAGACCGGCAGGCCATAGTCTTCCCACATCACCACCGGCCCCGCGGCGCGGACCCGGTCATAGAACGGATAGGGGTTCTGCACGAAGGCCGGATCGGTGGGGGATTGCTTCAGAACCTGCATGAAGGTCGCCTCGCAAGATGCCGGAAGGACTGGGGATTCAGGCCGTCTCCAGCGCGGTGACGATCGCCCCGAAATCCACCGCCTTCAGCGAGGCGCCCCCGACCAAGGCGCCATCGACATCGGCAATCGCAAAGATCTCGGCGGCGTTGGAGGGCTTGACCGACCCGCCATAGAGCAGGCGGAAGGCCGCGCCCTCGGCCCCGAACCGCGCCACCAGTTCAGCGCGCAAGAAGCCATGCACCTCGGCGATCTGGTCGTTGGTCGGGGTGCGCCCGGTGCCGATGGCCCAGACCGGCTCATAGGCGATCACCGTGGTCGCGCCCGTCGCCGCATCCGGCAAGGACCCCGCCAGCTGCCCGCCGATCACTGCCAGCGTGCTGCCGGCATCGCGCTCGGCTTCCGTCTCACCGACGCAGACCACCGCCACCAGCCCGGCAGCGTGCGCGGCCTCGGTCTTGGCGCGGACGAGGGCGTCGGTCTCGGCATGGTCGGCGCGGCGTTCGGAATGGCCGAGGATCACATGGCTTGCCCCGGCATCGGCCAGCATCGCCGCCGAGATGTCGCCGGTATGCGCGCCGGAGGTCTTGGCATGGCAATCCTGCCCGCCGATGGCGACCGATCCCGCGCCGGGCCGGGCGGCCATGCGGGCGATCAGCGTGGCGGGCGGGCAGATCAGCACGTCGCAGCGCGGCGCGGGAAAGGCCGCCGCCAGCGCATCGAATTCGGCCAAGGAGGCCGCGGTGCCGTTCATCTTCCAGTTGCCAGCCGCCAGTTTCCGCCGCATCGCCATTCTCCTGTCTCAGGGGTCCGGCGACAGACTAGGCAAGCCGGGCGGGCTTGGAAATGGCGAAATGGCCGCGGGGCAATCAGGCGGCCGGTATCGCGCCGATGCGGCTCACGCCGCGGGTTCGTCCTTGAAGCGGATCGACTCGCCGCAGCCGCAAGCCTCGGCCACATTGGGGTTGTTGAACTTGAAGCCCTGCTCCAGCAGCGAGGTCTCATAGTCGATCTCGGTCCCGAACAGGAACATCTGCGCCATCGGCGCGATCATCACCCTTGCGCCGCCCTGTTCCACCACCTCGTCCATCGGGCCGGGTTCGGCGGCGATCTCCATCGTGTATTCCATCCCCGCGCAGCCGCCCTTCTTGACGCCGATGCGCAGGCCGTGCGCGCCATCCTTCGCCATCAACCGCGCGATCTGGGCGGCGGCGGCGGGGGTGATGGAGACGGGGGATTGGCCGGGGATGCCGAACATTGGGATGGTCCTTCTGGTGTTGCCTCCAACATAGGGCGCAGATGCCGAAATCTCAAGCCAGCGCTGCCAGAAGCCGCGTGGTCGCCAGCGCGGCGAGGATCGCCCAGCCAAAACTCGCCAGCGTGCCGATGATGACGTATTCGGAAACCGCCCGGTCCTCGGACGCGGTGACGGTGCCAAAGCGCAGGATCGACTTGGCCGCGATCAGGAAGCCGATGGCCTCGGGCTGGCCTGCGGTCATCAGCACGAAGATCAGCCCGCGCTCCAGAAGGCCGATGACCTGCCCGCCCTTCGGCAACCCCTCGGGCGGATGCGCCGCGGCAAGGCCCGCCATCAGCAACCCGACGGCAAAGCCCCCGGCGCGGGTGGCGAGGACCAGCCCCGCCAGCCAGAGCAGGGCGGTAAGGAGGGCGCCAGGGTCCGGCAGCAGCACCGGCCAGCATCCGCTGGCCCAGAGGTCCGGCATCAGCACCGCCGCCAGCGCCAGCACCGCCAGATGCGCGGCCTGATCGCCGAGGAACGCCCCCAGCCCCGGCGGCAGCCGCAGCTTCGCCGCGTCGATCAGCAGATGGGCCGCCGCCAGCGCCAGCAGCCCCGGCGCGGCGACCTGCCCGGTCACGCCCTGCGCGGCGGCCAGCACCAGCGCCGTGTGCAGCAGCAGCACGCCGGGGCGGCGCTTGTGGGTGACCATCCAGCGGGTCTGCAGCACGAAATCGGCGAGGATATGGGCGATGAGGAGCGCGGCGAAGGTCTGGGTCATGGGGTCTCCCTTGCGCTGCGGTCATCTTCCCAGGCGGTGATGGCGTCGCGCAGGCTCTGCACGGATCCGGCCGAGAGGCGGTAGCTGACCGCCTGCGCGCTGATGCCGAGCTTTTGCCCGATCTCCTCCAGCGTCGGTGCCGGATAGGGCAGCGCCAACGCCGCTGCCTCTGCCTGCGGCCGCGTCCAGCGCAGCACGATATCCTCGATCAGCTGCACGATGATCTCGTCCCGCGTGTCGACATCGGTGCCGGCGATGGCAAAGCGGCGCGTGCGGTGCATCCTGTCCAGCGCATGGCCTGAGGCGGTCAGCGCCGTTCCCCCCGCATCCGACAGGTCGGCGGTGCCGAGGCTTTCTACTTGGCCCAGGCCAATGGCGATGCGAGTATTCAAAAGGCCTTTTGTCGCTCGCAGGCAGGCATGAATATAGATCGTCGCGCGCATGGCAACGCCCAGGTCGGTGCGCATCTGCCAGCCATCGCCGCGAAACCGGGTGAAGCGGGTGCTACTGCCCTGCCAGCGGGAAATCTCTTCCGCAGCAGCCGCAAGCCGCGCCATCGTCGGTTCCAGCGCCTCGGGGGCGTCGGTGGAGCCGATCAGATCTCCGGTCAAGATGGCGGCGGTCTCGGTCATGGGATCAAGCCTAAAGACTTGATCGTGCATTATCAAGCCCCAAGACTTGATATATCCTAAATCAATACCACAGACTTGATATCGCGCCACTCAAGCCCTGGACCTTGATCACCTCACATGAACCCCAACTCCAGCCGCGCCTCGTCGGACATCATGTCCATGCCCCATTGCGGCTCCCAGGTCAGCTGCACGTTGACCATCTTCACCCCGTCCAGGGGCTCGATCGCCTCGGCGACCCAGCCTGGCATCTCGCCCGCGACGGGGCAGCCCGGCGCGGTCAGGGTCATGATCACGTCGACCTCGTTCTCGGCATTGATCTCGATGGTGTAGACCAGCCCCAGATCGTAGATGTTCACCGGGATCTCGGGGTCGAACACCGTGCGGCAGGCATCGACCACGTTGTCATAAAGCGGATGGTCGGTGCTGGACGGCTTGATCAGCGGCGTGCCTTCCAGCGGATCGGCAATCGGGTTGGCAGCTTCGGCGTTCATGGCACTCTCACTCGGGTTGTTGAGAGATTATATAGGGAATACCCGCGCCCCGGTCCAGTGCCACCGACAAGACCGCCGCCACACCCTCTTCGCCTTTGCCTTTTCCAAATATCCTCGGGGGGGTCCGGGGGGCAGACGGCCCCCCGGCGCCGCCCACAAGCGCTACGCCCCCGCCTCGCGCCGCTTCCGCGCCGGGGCCGGGCGCACCCGCCGCTCGATCTCCTCATACAATATCTGCGCGACATTGCGGCCCGAGGCGCTTTCCACGCCCTCGAAGCCCGGCGAAGAATTGACCTCCAGCACCTTCGGCCCGTCGTCGGATCGCAGCAGATCCACCCCCGCCAGCCCCAGCCGGAAGGCGCGGGCGGCGCGCAGCGCCACGTCGCGCTCCTCGCGGGTCAGCTTCACCGGCTCGGCCCGGCCGCCCTGATGCAGGTTCGACCGGAACTCGCCGGGCGCCGCCACCCGGCGCATGGCGGCGGCGATGCGCCCGCCAATCACCAGCGCGCGCACATCCTCGCCGCCCGCCTCGCGCACGAACTGCTGCACCAGGAAATCCGCCTTCAGCCCGCGGAAGGCGGAAATCACCGATTGCGCGGCCTTGCGGGTTTCGGCCAGCACCACGCCGCGGCCTTGGGTCGATTCCAGCAGCTTCACCACCAGCGGCGCCTGACCCACCAGGTCGATCAGGTTGCCGGTATCCTTGGGAGACGAGGCGATGGCCGTCACCGGCATCGGCACCCTGTGGCGGGCCAGCACCTGATGCGCCATCAGCTTGTCGCGGCTGGCGAGGATTCCGTCCGAGGGGTTGACGACAAAGGTGCCCGCCGCCTCGAACTGGCGCAAGATTGCGGCGCCGTAGGCGGTGACCGATACGCCGATCCGCGGCACCACGGCGTCATAGCGGGGCAGGCGCTGGCCGTCATACCACACGGCGGGCTCGGCGGCGTTGATCGCCAGATAGCAGCGGGTGGTGTCCAGCACCTCGACCACATGGCCGCGCGCCTCGCCTTCGGTCACCAGCCGCCGGGTGGAATAGGCGCCGCCCTCGCGCGACAGCACGGCGATGCGCAGGGTGCGGGGCGGGGCGGCGGTCTTCATCGCGGCGGAGTGGTAGACCTCATATCCCAGCTCTGGCTGCACGAAGCTGTCCTGCGGGCGCACCGTCACATCCTCGCCAAGCGCCTGGCGGCCGATCAGCATCCGGTAGGCCATTGATCCGCGGTCGGTCAGCGTCACCTCCACCGGCCAGCGCCGCGCACCGATTTCCAGCTCGGTGCGGATCACATAGCGGTACTCCATCTCGCCATTCGAAGAGATCACCTCGCGCCGGTCGATGGCGCGGGCCGAGCAGGGGATGGTCACGTCGTTGCGCCCCGGGATCGGGTGGATGGCGAAGCGGACCTTGGGGGCGTTGATCGGCCCGAAGGGCTCGATATCGAAGGCGTGCAGCGCCGAGGTGCGCGCGCCGGTATCGACCTTGGCCTTCAGCGCCGGCAGGCCGAGCCCGGGCAGCGCCACCCATTCCTCCCATCCCAGAAGGAAGGGGGCCTTTTCGCCGGGCTCTCGCATATCCTTCATGTCCTCGTCCTTTAGGTGTCGTGGCCTTGGGGGGCCGGAGGTGTCCCGGCTTGGATTCCCCCCAGAATCGTCTATCAGGGGGCGCCCCGTCCAGATGGCCGGGCAGATGAGGCCCCAGATGACGCAGAAGTTCGACTTCCATGTGACAGCCACCGACGGGGCCGCAAGGACCGGCAGGGTCCGCACGCCGCGGGGCGAGATCCGCACGCCGGCTTTCATGCCGGTGGGCACCGCCGCCACGGTGAAGGCGATGCTGCCGGGCAGCGTGCGCGAAACCGGCGCCGATATCCTGCTTGGCAATACCTATCACCTGATGCTGCGCCCCACCGCCGAGCGGGTGGACCGGCTTGGCGGGCTGCACCGCTTCATGAACTGGGACCGGCCGATCCTGACGGATTCGGGAGGCTTTCAGGTGATGAGCCTCGCCGCCCTGCGCAAGCTGACCGAAGAGGGCGTGCGCTTCAAATCGCATATCGACGGGTCCAGCCATTTCCTGACGCCCGAGCGCAGCATGGAGATTCAGCGGCTGCTGGGGTCCGATATCGTGATGTGCTTCGATGAATGCCCGGCGCTGCCGGCGACGGATGCCGAGGTGGCGAAGTCGATGGCACTGTCGATGCGGTGGGCGCAGCGGTCCCGCGATGCCTTTGGGGACCGGCCGGGCCATGCGCTGTTCGGCATCCAGCAGGGCGGCGTGACGCGGGAGCTGCGCGAGGAGAGCGCAGAGGCCCTGAAGGCCATCGGCTTCGATGGCTACGCCATCGGCGGGCTGGCGGTGGGCGAGGGGCAGGAGGCGATGTTCGGCGTGCTGGATTATGCGCCGGGGATGCTGCCCGAGGACAAGCCGCGCTACCTGATGGGGGTGGGCAAGCCCGATGACATCGTGGGGGCGGTGGAGCGCGGCGTCGACATGATGGATTGCGTGCTGCCCTCGCGTTCCGGCCGCACCGGACAGGCCTTCACCCGGCGCGGCGTGGTGAACCTGCGCAATGCACGGCACATGGACGATCCGCGGCCGCTGGATGAGCACTGCACCTGCCCGGCCTGCCGCAGCTATAGCCGCGCTTATCTGCACCATGTGCTGCGCAGCCAGGAGATCATCGCCTCGATGCTGCTGACCTGGCACAACCTGCATTACTATCAGGAACTGATGGCGGGGCTGCGGGGGGCGATTTCCGAAGGGCGGCTTGCGGAGTTTGTGGCTACGTTCCATGCGCAGCGCGCCGAGGGGGATATCGAGCCGCTGTAGCTACCCCAGCAGCCCGATCCCCAGCGAGACCGCGGCGCCGATGAAGCCGACACCGAGCAGCACGAGGACGCCGTCGCGCACCAGGAGCCCCAGCGTCATCACCGAGATGGCGGCGCCTAGGATCGACGAGGTGAAGGGCAGCAGCTCCAGCGCCGGCATGATGCCGCCGGAGATCAGGCAGACCAGCAGCACCAGCTTGTTGAAGGGGGCGCGGGTCAGCCAGGGCATCCGGCGCCCGGTGTGCTTGTCGATCCAGCGCGCGGGCTTTTCGATGGTGGCGAGGGCCTTGTCGGTTTTCGGCCCGTCCAGCTTGCGGCGCAGGATCCAGCCCGGCAGCCACAGATGCTTGCGCCCGAACAGCATCTGCGCGGCGATCAGCGCGATGGTCAGCCCGCAGATCGAGGGCAGGATCGGGATGCCGCTGGCCGGCGAGAGCACCAGCAGCGCCGGCAACAGCATCACCGGCGCGAAGGAGGCGCTGCCCATCGCGGTAATGACCTGATCGACCTCGACCTCGTCCTCGCCCAGTTCGGCGCGGGCCTGTCCGATTACCTCGCCAAGCGAGTCGGGCACGTCGTCGGATGTCTGGTCGTCGTGATGCTGCTCGGCCGGGGCGGGGCCTGGCGCGGGGCCTTCGGCGCGGGGGTCTTGTGCGGTCATGGTCGCTCCATCCTTGACCCTGCCAACGGCCGGCAGCGGCAAGGGTTCCGCCGGCGGCGGGGCGGGCCGATCTGCACAGGGGCTGTGCGCCCGGGCAAGGACGCGGCTTTCCGCCTTGAAAGACAGGGGCAGGGCGCAGGGCCGGGGAGTTGCCGCGGTGCGGCGCAGGACTTTGCAGCGGCGGCATGGCGCCCTACCTGAAGGGCAGAATACGCGCTCCCGAAAGGACCGAAGACATGACCGAAGCCCTGTTCACGCCCGCCCGACTTGGCGACATCCAGATCGCCAACCGCATCGTGATGGCGCCGCTGACGCGCAACCGCGCCGACCCAAACACCCATGCCCCGCATGAGCTGCATGTGACCTATTACAGCCAGCGCGCCTCTGCCGGGCTGATCGTGACCGAGGGCGCGCAGATTTCGCCGGAGGGCAAGGGCTATGCCTGGACGCCGGGGATCTACAGCCCCGAGCAGATCGCGGGTTGGAAGAAGGTGACGGATGCGGTCCATGCCAAGGGCGGCAAGATCGTGGTGCAACTGTGGCATGTGGGGCGGGTGTCGCATACCTCGCTGCTGGACGGGGCCGATCCGGTGGCGCCTTCGGCCATTGGCGCAGGCGGACGCACGTTCGACGGCAAGGGGTTCGTCGAAACCTCCACGCCCCGCGCGCTGGAGGAATCCGAGATCGCCCGCGTGGTGGACGATTACCGCAAGGCCGCCATTGCGGCCGATGCGGCGGGGTTCGACGGAGTCGAGATCCACGGCGCCAACGGCTACCTGATCGACCAGTTCCTGCGCGACGGCGCCAACCAGCGCACCGACAGCTATGGCGGCAGCATCGAGAATCGCACCCGGTTCCTGTTCGAGGTGCTGGAGGCGGTGACGGGCGTGCTTGGCGGCGGGCGGGTGGGGCTGCGGCTCTCACCCTTCTCCAATGCCAACGGGCTGACCGACAGCGACCCGATGCCGCTGTTCACCCATGCGGTGAAGGGGCTGAACCGTTATGGCCTCGCGTTCCTGCATCTGGTCGAAGGCCAGACCGGCGGCAGCCGCGATCTGCCCGAGGGCTGCAGCATCGACGCGCTGCGGGCGCTGTTCGAGGGGCCCTATATCGCCAACAACGGCTATGACCGCGAGATGGCGATCGAGGCGGTGGCGACGGGCAAGGCAGATGCGGTCGCCTTCGGCCGGCCGTTCATCGCCAACCCGGATCTGGTGAAGCGGCTGCGCCTGAACGCGCCGCTGGCCGAGGGCAATACCGCCACCTATTACGGCGGCGGGGCGGAAGGTTATACCGACTACCCGGCGCTGGACGAAACGGCCGCCTGAGCCGGGCCGTTAGCTCCCCCGCCGCTGCCCGTGATCCGGCGCAGCGAGCGCCCCGTATTCCCTGAACCTCGCGCGGTTTTGCCCGCGCGGGGCCTTCGAGCCTTGCAATCTTGCTTGAACCCTAGGCCCGCACCCGTCATTCTGCCGCGAACCACCGCAGGAACCGCCCGCTTGAAACGCCCCGCCACGGCCCCCAGATATTGGGACTGAGACGCGGGGAGGGCCAAGCGCTGCCAATGACGGGGCCAGCGCCCTCCTGCCGAGAAGAGGATAGAGCATGAACGAACCCCTTGCCTCCAGCTACCCCGTGCTGCCGCTCCGCGACATCGTGGTGTTTCCCCATATGATCGTCCCGCTTTTCGTGGGCCGCGAAAAGTCGGTCCGCGCGCTGGAAGAGGTGATGGCTGACGACAAGCAGATCCTGCTGTCGAGCCAGATGGACCCCTCGGTCGACGATCCCACTGCGGACGGCATCTACCGGACCGGCGTTCTGGCCTCGGTGCTGCAACTGCTGAAGCTGCCCGACGGCACCGTGAAGGTGCTGGTCGAGGGCCGCGGCCGGGTGCGCATCACCGGCTTTGTCGAGAACGAGAATTTCTTCGAGGCAACGGCCGAGCGGCTGAGCGAGACCCCCGGCGACGCGGATTCGGTAACGGCGCTGGTGCGCTCGGTCGCGCAGGAATTCGAGCGCTACGCCAAGATCAAGAAGAACATCCCCGAAGAGGCGATGGCCGCCGTGGCCGAAAGCCGCGAACCGGCGAAGCTTGCCGATGTCGCTTCGGGCCATCTGGGCATCGACGTGGCACAGAAGCAGGACCTCTTGGAGACGCTCGACGTGGCCGAGCGGCTGGAGAAGGTCTATGGCCTGATGCAGGGCGAGATGTCGGTGCTGCAGGTCGAGAAGAAGATCAAGACCCGCGTGAAATCGCAGATGGAACGCACGCAGCGCGAATATTACCTCAACGAGCAGATGAAGGCGATCCAGCGCGAGCTGGGGGATGGCGACGACTCGCAGAACGAGCTGAACGAGCTGGAAGAGCGGATCGCGGCCACCAAATTCTCGAAAGAGGCGCGCGACAAGGCGCAGGGTGAGCTGAAGAAGCTGAAGTCGATGTCGCCGATGTCGGCCGAGGCGACGGTGGTGCGCAACTACCTCGACTGGCTGCTGAGCCTGCCCTGGGGCGTGAAGTCCAAGGTCAAGAAGGACCTGGTGGCGGCCGAGAAGGTGCTGGATGCCGATCACTACGGGCTGGAGAAGGTCAAGGAGCGCATCGTCGAGTATCTGGCTGTTCAGGCCCGCTCGGCGAAACTGAAGGGGCCGATCCTGTGCCTCGTCGGCCCTCCGGGTGTGGGCAAGACCTCGCTGGGGCGGTCGGTCGCCAAGGCCACGGGGCGCGAGTTCATCCGCATTTCGCTTGGCGGCGTGCGCGATGAATCCGAGATCCGCGGCCACCGCCGCACCTATATTGGCTCGATGCCCGGCAAGATCATCCAGGCGCTGAAGAAGGCCAAGACCACCAACCCGCTGATCCTGCTCGACGAGATCGACAAGATGGGCCAGGACTTCCGCGGCGACCCGGCGAGCGCCATGCTCGAGGTGCTGGACCCGGAACAGAACGCGACCTTCATGGACCACTATCTCGAGGTGGAATATGACCTGTCGAACGTGATGTTCCTGACCACGGCCAACAGCTACAACATGCCGGGCCCGTTGCTGGACCGGATGGAGATCATCAGCCTGGCCGGCTATACCGAGGATGAAAAGCGCGAGATCGCCAAGCAGCATCTGGTGTCCAAGCAGGTCAAGAACCACGGCCTGAAGAAGGGCGAGTTCTCGATCACCGACGCGGGCCTGACCGAGGTCATCCGCAGCTATACCCGCGAGGCCGGGGTGCGGAACCTGGAACGCGAGATCGCCAAGCTGGCCCGCAAGGCGGTGACCGACATCCTGAAGGGCAAGATCACCACGGTCGAAATGGGGCCGGAACAGGTCGAGAGCTATCTAGGCGTCAAGCGCTTCCGCCATGGTCTGGCCGAGAAGGATGACCAGATCGGCGTTGTGACGGGCCTGGCCTGGACCAGCGTTGGCGGCGAGCTGCTGCAGATCGAGGCGCTGAAGCTGCCGGGCAAGGGCCGGATGAAGACGACGGGGAAACTCGGCGATGTGATGAAGGAGTCCATCGAGGCCGCCTCCAGCTACGTGCGCTCCATCGCGCCGCAGATCGGGGTCAAGCCGCCGAAGTTCGACACGATCGACATCCACGTCCACGTCCCCGAAGGGGCAACCCCCAAGGACGGGCCGAGCGCCGGCCTTGCGATGGTCACCTCCATCGTGTCGGTGCTGACGCAGATCCCGGTGCGCAAGGACATCGCCATGACCGGCGAGGTCACGCTGCGGGGCAATGCGCTGCCTATCGGCGGGTTGAAAGAGAAGCTGCTGGCGGCGCT
>Ga0209347_1003670_pt1 | contig 17395 bp, 5 predicted proteins | sample AutmiccommuBRH23_FD_187382 | JGI IMG/M metagenome (GOLD analysis project Ga0209347, IMG submission 187382) | Deep subsurface microbial communities from Mt. Terri, Switzerland - Autotrophic microbial communities BRH/23 (SPAdes) (version 2) | ecosystem: Environmental > Aquatic > Deep subsurface >...
CTTCGCGCTGATCCGGACGCAGGTCAAATTCTAAAAGAAGCTGGTTTTAATTTGCTTTCTCTTGCCAATAATCACACAGCTGATTTTGGAAGAAAGGGAATAAGCGATACCATAAAGTATTTGCAAGATGCCAATATAAGATGGGTGGGTGCAAGAGGGGACTCTCTCCCCTCATTTGAGCCTCAATATTTTGAAGTTAATGGGATAGTAATTGCTTTTCTTGCCTTCAGCGATCCTTCTCTTAGAGAGGATACTAAGGATGGTGAGCCTGAAAAAGTACTGCAAGAAGCAGTGAAAAAGGCTCGAAAAGAAGCTGATGCTGTTATTGTTTCCATGCATGCAGGCGCCGAGTATGTATTAGAACCTGACCAAACCCAGATTAAATTTGCTCACAATGTGGTTGATGCCGGTGCAGATCTGGTTTTGGGCCATCATCCTCATGTTGTGCAGAAAGTGGAAGTCTATAAAGGAAAATATATATTTTACAGTCTCGGCAACTTTGTTTTTGACCAGCTTTGGTCCGAGGACACCAGAATAAGCATTATTACAAAGATTTATCTTAATCAAGCCGATGTTGTAAAAATTGACTTTATACCGATATTTATAGACGATAACGCCAGGCCGGTAGAAATAACAGGCAAAAAGGCTGAAAAAATATTAAAAAGGTTGCACCTAAAACTCGTGCAAACCTCAAGTTCAAAATACACACATTTACCTGATAACTTTTCTGAATTTAGATTGACCAAAAAGACAAATTTCGATTTGGATAAGGATGGAGTTAAGGAAAGTTATTTTTTGAAAGACGGCAGTCTGCAAATATCCACAGAAAAGAAGTTAATCTGGCAGTCCCCTGACACCTGGTGGGTTGATTATTACGTTTTGAAGGATAGCAATAATGATGGTCTGCCGGAACTTAATCTGCTTGTCTGGAAAAAGGGAAGTTTTGGGGAGAGCAAGCCTTTTTGGGTTACCGAAGAGGATAAAAGTATTAAAAACCACCTCTTTGTATATAAACTTAAAGAAGGTGCTCTTAAACCTATTTGGCAGTCTTCCAATTTGGATAACCCTAATTACTACATTGAGTTTTCCGATCTTAACGAAGACGGGGAAAATGAATTGATTGCAATTGAAGGAAGCTATTCAAATATTAAAGAGAGAAGGATTACCTTCTGGAAATGGAATGGCTGGGGATTCTCACGAATAAAGAAACAGTAATAAGTTTTAAGAGCAAGTTGATACTTCTTATACAAGTCATCTATTGGTGAAGCGTCACTCCTTTAGGGGTGTTACTAAAAAGCCAATTTGTTTTAATATTATTTTAAATAAATTGAAATCCTTTAATGTCGTTCCATAAAGATTACTGACACAACGAAAAGTGCTGTCAGTCAGCCTCAATCTTTTGATTGGGGCTTTTTACGCGGTCAAAAACAATAATACAATAGTAGTAAGGAAAGGAAAAAAGAGGAATTAACTCACAACATGTTGAAGGGTTTTTGGAAGTATTTTGTCTATAATTGGCAGTTGGCAAAATACCAGATGATGAAGTTCTAGCTATTTGCTAACATACGAAAATACAGCGTTAGGCGCTATAACGGGCCAAGGTTTTCAAATTATATAACTAAAAAGGGGAGGAAAGAAATGAGTTTTATTGATGTTAAAAACAGTATGAGAGTTTTATAAGTTGATATGGTATTAAAAGCGCAGAAAGATAATACGATGGGTGGAGAATTATGCCGAAGTTTAAGGAGTTTAAATTTAGATATGCATATTATTTAGCTGGATACATCCACGATTTAGTATATGATAATCCTCCTGAAACATGCGATTTTTCACCGGGATAAAGGCAGATGTCAAATCTGTGGTAAAGATTTAACCCAGATTTTTGTTATAGAAGATGTCTCTTATGACCATAAAAAAAGGCAGGCGGGGAGAGTCTATGATAAATTAATTCAGGCGACTATAAGTATGTCAGCTTAGGCTTTGCAGGGGGCTAGTAATTATCTCTACAATATAATTTTATAAAAAAATATTAACGACATAGGGTCGCAAATACTAAATATTTCGGGTGTTTACGACAGCTAAAAATACTACGTTAGTTTCCTTCTGCTGGCAGGAGAGAGGAAAGATCAAAATCAGCAGCCTTCAGATTGGAGAATAAAGTCTAAATCGATTGCTACTCATAGTAGTATGCAAAGGGGTGGTAGCTTGTATCAGTTTTCCCCATATGTTATATTTTCATTCTTGTCTTTTACCATGCTGATTTTTCTTGCTATTTATGGGTTTCGACACAGACAAAATGAGGGTATCAATGAATTTATTTTTGCCATGCTTGCATCAGCTTGGTGGGTATTTTGCCAGGCATTTGAATTGATGGCCACTACATTGCCTGTCAAGCTAACTTGGGCAAATATAGAATATGTAGGTGCGGGATTATCAACTTTTGCCTATCTCATGCTTGCCATGAGGTTTTCTGGATATGGTAAATTGTTAACGAGAAAAAATATAAGTTTTGTATTCATCATTTATATATTTTTCTTTGGCCTAGTGTTTACGGATCAGCATTATGGGTTAATGAGGACTAATTTTTCACTGGATACATCAGCTATTCCCTACATAATAGACAAAGACTATGGTGTGCTTTTCCCAGTTTACATCATATTCACCTATTCCATGAATGCTGCATCGCTGGTCTTGTTATTAATTGCCGCCATAAAAAAAGACTCGTTATATAGAAAGCAGGCCATGGTACTTCTAATGGCTCTGGGACTTATCGCCGTATCAAATATTACATATATTCTGGGATTATCCCCGGTTAAGCGTTTTGACACGGCTCCTGCGCTTTTAGGGTTGTCAGCCTTAGTATTGTCTTGGGGTATATTTCAGCATAAACTATTAAATATTATGCCTATTGCCCGCGATTTACTGGTAGAAAGAATGAACAGTGGCATCATAGTTGTTGATAGAGATAATGTAATTGTTGATATTAACAATTCGGCATTGGCTATGTTTCATCTAAGGAAATCAACAATGATTGGTAAGAACATTACCGAAATTCCAGTTCTTGCAGATAAATTAACGCAAGACGATATAGGTGACCGGCAAACGATAGTTACATATTGTAATGAAGATAAAGAGTATGTATACGAGATTAAAACACATCCTTTCAATGATAAAAGAGGAAAAAGAGCGGGAACGCTGTATATATTAAATGACATTACAGAACAACAAAAAAACTTGGAAAAGCTTATTCAGCAACAAAAGACGCTGAGCGTTATGCGTGAACGGGAACGCTTGGGAAGGGAACTTCATGACGGGTTGGGGCAAATGTTTGGGTATTATAACGCTCAGGCACAGACAGTAAAAGAATATATGCTCCAGCAAAAATATCAGACGGCAATGAAGCAACTTGAAGACCTTATATGTGTTTCCAGAGATATCCGCAGTGACATACGGGAATATATTTTGGAAATGCGGGGTATTTCACCAAGAAACAGGAGCTTTTCTGCAGCCTTGAAGCAGTATGCTGCCGCTCTCTCTGAAAAGTTCGGTATTCCGGTAACCACCAGCTTTGATGAGAATCTTCCTGCTGACTTCCCCCAAGATGCAAAGGCAATACATCTTCTGAGAATTATCCAGGAAGCACTGAATAATATTCAAAAACATGCGGGGGAATGTACTGCAAATATCTCATTTTCCAGAAAAGAAGATTTTGTGGAAATAAGTGTTTCTGATAATGGAAAGGGATTTGACAGCGATAAACAAGTCGGCAGCCACCATTACGGTTTGTCTATTATGCAGGAGAGGGCGGCCGAAATAGGAGCTGCTATCCATATTCATTCTGAAAAAGATAAAGGTACGGAAATTACATTAAGAATATTGGACGGTGGGGAAAATGAAGATTGTGATAGCGGATGATCATGCCCTGTTTATGGACGGGCTCAAAAACTTACTAGAATCACGGGGATATCAGGTGATAGGCATGGCCAAGGATGGCATGGAGGCTTTTCAATTGGCAAAAAAACTGCAGCCTGATGTGATGCTTATTGATATATTCATGCCCCAATGTGATGGCCTCGAAGCAACCATGCTGATCAACGCCAACTTTCCCGATATTAAAATAGTAATACTGACATCATCTGAAAATGAACACGATGTATTCAATGCGGTAAAGTATGGAGCTTGTGGATATTTTATTAAAAGCTTTAACAGTGATACACTTTTTGAGCTGTTGGACGCCTTAAAGCATGGAGAAACACCGGCTTTTCCAGGGCTGGCCGGTAAAATTCTGGAAGAATTTCAAAAAGGGGAACAAGAACCGGTCAAAGGGAAGCATGATTTGACGGAACGCCAACGTGAAGTGCTTTCCTTAATAGTCCTGGGGCATATTTACAAGGAAATTGCAGAAATTCTCGATATAAGTGAACGAACAGTCAAGTATCATATCCAGAGTGCCATAGACAAACTGCACCTGCAAAACCGGCAGCAGTTAATCAGCTATGCCTCAAAGGCGGGTCTGCTGGAACAAACCATCCGGAATAAATAAGTATATCTTTCTCCAAAGATTAGAAAAAAATAAAAATCCTTCCATAACCTGTACTTAAGGACAGGGTGTGGAAGGATTTTTTGTTATAAAATGTTAGGAGTAGTGTACCGCGCCATTTGTTATTAACATCAACAATTGTACGAAGCGTGGCGGGAATATTCTTAATAGTTCAAATATATATTTTTTTTAAAAAATCACGTTTATAAAGGAGGATTAATACGCATGAGAACGTTTAAACGTTTGCTGAGTGTATTGTTGATAGCAGCAATGCTTACAGGAATGGTGCCATTTAGAGAGTTATCTCGAATAGCTTATGCAGCACCAGCGGAAGGAACAATGACTAATAGTTCAACGGTTGTCGATTTGGACGAATTAAGAGAAAAAGTAACTGATGAAATCGATACCGATAATGATGGAGTGGTGGATCAGATAGAGAAAATTCTTGGTACGAATCCTGATAATAAGGACACCGATGGTGACGGATTAAATGATCTTTTTGAATTAGAAAACGGCCTAGACCCTTTAAAGGAAGATACCAATGATGATGGACTGTCGGATTTGTACGAGATAACACGGGGAAATCCGGATGTGGAAATAACACCTGAATTGGTCCTCAGAGATACTGACGGCGACGGAACTCCCGATGTATTTGATGATGACAACGATGGGGATGGTCTGAAAGACTATCTTGACATTTCGCCTTTTTCATCCATTGATGCAGATGAGAGCCAAAACATAAAAGTTACAACTTCAGGCAAAGCTACTTTTATTACTATTCAAATTCAGCCGGCGGATGTTGAAAATCTCTACAAAAACAATCAAATCATGAGCTGGCCTGTTGATAATTACGGACAGGTTAGAAATTTTGACGGTTCAAAAGGGGATCTGCGGATAGTGCCTATGCTGGAGGTGAAAATGAAAGATTATCCTGATGAACAGATACAGCGGGAATACGGGTATGTTTTCACTGGTGACAATCTGTTGGTTCCACTGCAAACCTTGGAGCAGGAAGGCAGCTATGCCGGTATGCAGGCGACCATCTACCTGCCGGAAAAGGCCGGAGAACAAATTGAAGATGATAAGTATGAAGTGGAAATGGCTCTTAAGCTCAAGTGGTCCCTTTATGGCGCAGTTGATAATATTAATAAAGAATGGGATAATATAGGAGCTGTTCAATATAACGGCAGGGATATAACCTTTGTTGATTTTGATTATGATTATGATAAAGAATACCTGGGAAGCGACATTGGAAACTTGAATGGCAACGAAAAGCCCGATATGGCTGTTTTTTGGCTGAAATCTTATAAAAGCCAAGTAGATGGCAGGATTATTTCTGACGTTTTTGCAAGATATTATTATGACCTGGAATATGATGAGGACGATAATGTATATCAAGCCGCCAGTAGAAGTAGTATAAAAACACTTCTTGCTTTTTACGATATTCCGGGATATAAGAATAAAGACGAAGACCCTGACTCTTCCCTTCTCAGGACATATAACGGCAAGTTTAATATCAACCTGGATAATAATGAGTTGAATACGGTTAATTATTCCGGTGATACAACCCTTACTGTAGAACCGACCCCGGGCAGCGGCTATGCGAAAAAACTTTGGTCAATAAGAGGTGATATTGCCAAAGGTAACATTAACATTGAAAATCACGATTTCTATCATGTCGAACCAAAGTCAACTTATGGTATTCCGTCTTTTAAGCCTTTAGCAATTCTCAGCAATATCAGAGATTCCTATTACAAATATGATTCGGAAAATGATACTGTCTGGTACTTGTATGAAATGTACAATAGTACGGCAGATAGCAATGAACTTATATTAAAACGCAACTATAAATCCGGGAACAATTATGTTACTCAGACAGAGGTTCTACTCACAGGTCTTCCTGCTGATGCGACTACCGAGACTGAGTATAGGCGCTTTAGAGATTTGACAAGAGCTCTATCGCTGGACATTTACGATGTGAATGGCGATGAAAAACCGGACATGATGCTCACCGACCGCTCCGGTCAGATGCATATCATTACCGACATCTACTCATCAGGCTGGCAGGACAGAATGATTCAAATTCCGCTTAAGTTAAGTACTGATAAAGTTTTAAGTCAGCATACCCGGTTTTTTGACTTTGATGATAATGGCAGCATGGATCTTGTAAACGTCCAGGCGGTTAGAACAAGAGCTTCTAACAAAACGGACTTGACATTTAGAATAGCTGCAAAAGAAAGCATTGAAAAGAGCAGTAAATTTCTTTCGCAGGAATACGAGGCCTTCAAGATTACCGGACTGCAAGTAGAAGAAAAAAACGGTATAGAAACAGCGACAATATCCGGCGAAGATACGAAAAGACTGTTAAATATGGCCGCGGTATTTCAGCATTTATATATGAACGGGGATTCGCCTATTGATCAAGAGATCGAAGATTATAAGGAAAATGTTATGGATAATCCTGATAATATTGATGTGCTAAAAGGTGAATATGATCACTTTTATGCTGCCATGCTTGATATTGGTAAGCAGGTCACAGAAGACATCGGCCGTCGCTATGAGGGACCGAAGCCGGTGATTATTCTCACCCAGGAAAAAAATCGTTATCTGAATCTTGATGATCTTGAGGATGTTAATTTTACTGGGAATGCCATAAATGTCGATGTTTCTCCACAAGAAATGGTTACCAGAAAACAAATGACGGTACAATGGGTGGAGGACGGTCAGGCATTAAGTCAATATGATATAAATGACATGGTGGATGAAAATCCTAATGATATTCCTGACTTTAATAATGATAAATATGAGGTTAAAGAACAACTGGCCTTTTGGAATATCGGGATGTCGAAAATCATTGGAATCGGTACGGAATACGTTGAAGCAATACCTGAGTACATTGTGGAGGATACGTATGCTTGGGCAGCCTATCCTGATACTGCATTATCTGCGCTAACCAAATTACTAAGCATAAAAGCACCGGTACAGACCATCGGAAATGTCGGATGGGCATATGAGGTGAAGATGGCCAGGTATAATGCATATACCCGTGTTGGTAAAGGGGCGGGAGCAATTGGGCCAATTGCTAATGTAGCCATGGCTGTTCACTCGGGGTATTTGTACGGACAGGAAATGGCAAAAGTAGGAGGAACTAAATTTGGTGTAGCAACTGGCGTTACCTATGGATTACTTATTTATGCCAGCACTTACTTGTATACTGTTCTTGCTGCAATGGGGCCGGTGGGTTGGGTAATTATGGCTGCACTGGTAGTGGATACATTAGTGGCATTTTTTGTTGATGATTATGATGGAGTTGTAGCAATAGTAATAACTAAGATTATGACGTGGCTTTATTATGCTAAGCAATACCCGGGAACGTTTCTCAGAACTTTTAGACAGACCGACGATTCCGATAAAAACAAGCAAATTTCTACCAATACGGACTACGGATTTACCATCGGGTCAGAGGTGCGAACGTTGAGCGAGTTTTTAACCCGTGTTCGTGCCGCCACCAAGGATACACCTGCCAACAAAAAATCAAAACTTGAAGACAGCTATGCTAATTTTTATCTCGAGAATGAAAGCACTGCTGTTACAGTGGATAATAACCGGGAGCAAACATCAGAAAATGTATGGAAAGGTGCAGGATACTGGAATCATACCAGAAGGGTTGAATTCGACAATACCCTTTTATTTGAAAAACCAGGAATGAGTTTACAGGTGGATCACAGATCAGCACTGTATTACTATTTGATTGAAAAAGTGACAGAAACAAGATATGCAATGTATAAAGAATATGAGTATGAGTGGGATAGTGGTACTATTAGAAATTCAAACAGTACCTATTATGATGTGATACCAAATGAACTGGAGCATTTTTGGACGGCTTTTAATTTTATCACAACAACAGAGCGTGAGCCTTTGGTAGAAAATAACGAAATCGCCTTGTTGGATCCTGACGGAGATGGTCTTTTCACCCATGGTGACAAGGAAATTGACGAGGATGGCAATATTATCGCTTCAGACCCGTTTAATTATGATACGGATGGGGATGGGATTTCTGACAATTATGAAATAATAATCGGTACCGACCCAAATAACTCGGATACGGATGGCGACGGGCTTACTGATTTGGAAGATTTGATACAGGGAACCGATCCGCTTAACCCGGATACCGACGGAGATGGCGTAGATGATTATATAGAAGTGAATGTACCTGTTGAGATAACGATAATGGTGGATGGCGGAAGCATTACAGCACAGGCATATTCCAGCCCCCTTCTTGAGGATACTGATGGTGACGGAATTCCCGATGCCGTGGAAAGGGCTCAAGGAAGCAATCCTGCTTCCAAGTTTACCCATGGGCAAGAGCTGTATGACGGCAACGAATTTCCTCCCAGTCTGATTAAGGATTTTGAAAATATAAATATCATTGATGGAGATACGGTTGAGCTGGACTTACATGAGTATATCGAAGATCAAGATGGAGATGACCTGGTATTTCGCGCCAGTATCGGTAAAGTGGATAGCAGTGGCATATGGACATACACCTTTGATCCGGTTAATGACGGTAAAATTGTAGAGGTAAAAATTGAAGCTTTTGACCTAAAGGCTGGAGAACTTGCAACAAGCTTTATCGTCCATGATACAACAGCTCCTTTTGTTACAGCTGTTGAGGCGGAGGCACCTGTAGGTATTGTAACCGCTGAAACAACAGAAACCTTTAACGAACGCCTTGAGTCCAACCCGACTTTTACTATAGAGTTCAATCAAGATATATCCATTGTGGATTCGGTATATGGGGATTCGGGTGGTATTACGATAGAACCCATTAATAGAGAGGAACTTGATATTGACAGCAACGGTGTTCCTGTTTCTGTAGCTGCAAGTGTGTATCAAACTACACCAAATACAATAACAGTATCAAGAATAGAACCTGTGGTTGAAAATGGGATTGAATATAAGCTGGTTATTCCCCAAGGTGCAATAAAAGATACCAGTGACAATTTCCTGGAAAAAGATCATGATATCAGGTTTACTACCGTGGATACAATAAAGCCGAAGCTTGTGTCAATAACGTCAGCTGTAGACTTGGATACTCCGCTGATTATCCAGTTTAATGAAGAAATAGACATTCTGGATTATGAAATCTTTATCGAAGAAGCAAATGGAGATAACAAGACAACTGTAGTAGGTGATGTGTATGGTAATAAGGGGATAAAAGTAAATATTACATCCAATTTGTTGGACAGTTTTACGACCTATCGTCTTTATGATGATGAAGTTGACAGCAGTGTTTTATCAATAAAAGTTGCCGATAAGAATGGAAATCCTTTTGAGACAAGGGTCGAGGAGATGGATGCCGCCCTTACAACCTTTACAACGGGAGAAGTTGCCGGCCCTATGATTGAGGCAATGAAGGCAAATGTCTTTAATGCGGATGTTTATAGTGTAGATATAGCATCCGGAGAAATCAGGATTCCATTTGACAAACCTATTTTCCCCGGACCACATTTTGAGCATATTATTTTGTCATACGATCGAAGTATAGGTTTCTGGGGTAATGCCAGAAATAACATGCTGCGCTCGGAAATAAAAAAGGCAAGACTATCTGGTGATATTCGCATTGAAGGAAATACGCTGGTGATAACACCTGTATCCCCAACTCCTTTTGACGAAGATATGTCTTATGCAGTATTTATTCCCGAGAAGGCTTTAGTAGATGGCGTAAATAATTATATAAAAGACGACTGGGATAACAGTGTACTTGTTCACGGGCAGTGGGTGCAGGATGATAATTACTTAAAAATTAATGCCAATAAAAGTTTAATTAATCCACCTGAAGTTAAGTTTGTTGTTTCTCCCAGGGATACCAGTACAACGGGAAGCGTCAAAACAATGATAAGATCTTTCACGGCAAATAATCGAATTGAACCAAGCAAGATTCTATTCGCAGTCTTTGCTGAAGATGCTCTTGTTAACGGATACAATTATTTGAATACTATTACCATTTGGCAGCTTAATGACGATGGAAGCGAAGCAAGTGAAGTACATATTGAAGATGTTATATTACAAAGTAATTCTATCGGTTTTGGCAGTTATGCCATGGTTATTAGTCTGGAGGATGTGATAGAAAAAGGATATAGTTATAAAATGAAAATTCCAGAGAATCTTATTAAAAATGCTTCCGGTGTTCCACAGTTAGCAAATGAATACCAAGAGATAATTTTCTCTGTAAAGAACGAAGGGTTTACTCTATCCGCTGGAGGCGATCTTGATAAAGACTCATTTTTGGGAATGAAAAGAGTTGGTGAAAAGCTCTTTGTGGAAAGCAAATATAAAAAATATATGGACATGGTAATTGGCAGTCTTGAGTATCAATGGTATCGAGGTGATACGGACCAAGAGGATTCACTTACGTTGATACCTGATGCTGACGAATTAGTCTATATACCTACACAGGAGGATGAGGGCAAGTATCTGTTTTTAAAGTTGACTTCTCATTATTCGGGGGGATCAGAAACAAGGGAGTTTATGTCTCCGGCACTTGGACCTATCGCACCTGCATTTATTACTGGATCAGAGCTGACCTCGCTCTCTGTAAAAAATAATGACAGTGAATATCTTGAAAACTTTAGTAATGATACCACTAACTATGAGATTTCTGTTCCAGTTAATGTTAATTCTGTTCGAGTAAATGCAACATATGACAAAGCTTTAAATAGTTTCGTAAGCATCAATGGTATCCCATCAGAGTTTTGGGAAAAAGACGACGGGCTGGAAATCCCTCTAGAGTTTGGAGATAACACAATTATTGTTACATCAACCGCTGAAAATTATCTGGGTTCAAAGAATTTCGTGATAAAAGTTAATCGAGATACAGAATCTATGGAAGGTCAGGAGCAACTAAAACCTGAAGCTAGATTTGTTAAAATTGATAATGAAAAAGATTTCTTTATCGGTAAAACATTGATTGGTGACTATGTTTTTTATGATGAACTTGATAGAGAAGAAGAAGGGACGACATATCAATGGTACCGGCAGGATGATGATGAGGGGAATGGGCGTGCCCCTATACCGGGACCTACCGGTTTAACCTATACTCTTACTGACAGCGACATAGGCAAATATGTGTACTTTACGGTTACGCCAAAAGCACAGGGCAGTATTGAAGGAGACACTGAAGAATCTTGGTGGATCGGGCCGATTCAACAAGTAGATGATAAGGAAACAAGCCTCACTGATATATCGGTTAAATATAAAGGACAGGAGTTGTTAACTGCATTTGCTCCACAGCAGAAGACCTATCAAATCAGGTTAAAATCTGAAGAGGATGACAGCACTGTGACGGTAGCTGCAGCGGGAGATAATATTTCTATCAATGGCCTGGCAGGAAATACACACATGATTGATTTTTACGAAGATGACCTTGTTGAAGTACGTGATGTTTTCAACGGCAGTTCTTACTTTATAGCTGTCAGTGATATGCCCTTCCAAGATGCTGTCAGTATTTCCGGGGGAAATACTGTAGAAATACCGGAAAGTGGAGAAGCCATATCCATGCAGGAGGCAATTGCCTATGACCAGTATGGTGAGGTAATGGAAGATGTAGATTTTGAATGGACTGTACCTTCAGGCTATGACTATCAAGTGGAGGGCGAGCACAATCAGGTACTTACAATTTATATAACATCGACTGCACAGGAGGGAACTATTGGTATTAGGGCTTCTGTTAAAGGCGATGAAATAGTGTCTAAAGTAAAGAATCTTTCTATTCAAGATGAGCAAGCGACAGAAGATATTACCTTTCCTACAGTAGATGATGCTACCATTGATACTGGCAACATTACTGACACCGGCGTCACACTAACCTGGAGCAAGGCGACCGATAATGTAAGTGCTCAAAGTGTGCTGCAGTATCTTGTGTATAAATCAAACAGCAGCAACATAGATAACATAGCCGACATAGAGGCCAACGGAACGCCGGTAGGCGCGTATGCAGCCGATATAGATAGTAAAGAACTTACCGGCTTGACCGGTAGTACTACCTATTACTTTAACGTCATGGTGAAGGATGAAGCTGGAAATAAAACAGCTTACACAATGAATAGTATAGTCACTGCCGCAACACCTGGTGGCGGTAGTAGTGGAAATAATGGTGGTTCGTCATCTGCACCATCAACTTCGGTATCGACAACTTCATCAGAAGATGGAAAAACATCGACTGCATCAGTAATAATTGCTCCAAGTATTGATGAAAATACAGGCATTGCTTACTCAAAAGTGGAAGCAGGTGTTATGGAAGACCTTATTGCAAAAGCTAAAGGATTTGAGGCAGCAGGTCAAAAATCGGTAGTTGAAGTCAAGGTGGAAGCTAACTCAGATACAAAAGTAGTTGAAGTAGAAATTCCAGGCAACGCTTTCAAACAGGTATCGGAAACAAACACTACTAATGTAAAGATAGATGCCGGAATAGCAACTGCTGTTTTTGATATAAAAGCAGTTGACGCTATAAGCAGTGCAGCAGCGGAAAGAAATATTAGCATCAGCATTACAAAGGTTGAAAAAGATTTGCTAGCTGAAGAGGTACAGGCACAGGTCGGCGACAGACCGGTATATAACTTCACCGTAAAAGCAGGAAATACTATGGTTTCCGACTTTAACGACGGATATGCAAGCATAAGCATACCCTATACCCCTAAGCCTGGTGAGAAGAAGAATTCGATAATCGTCTATTACATTGATGATACCGGAAAACTGAAAACGGTCAGAGGCAAGTATAATGATGCAATGGGAACAGTGAATTTTAAGACAGCCCACTTCTCGCAGTTTGCAGTAGGATATAATGAAGTAAATTTTGACGATGTAGCAAATGATGCTTGGTACAACGAAGCAGTTGGCTTCATGGCAGGTAGAGGTATCGTAAATGGTGTTGGCGGCGGCAGATTTGCTCCAGCAGATAACGTGACCCGTGCCGACTTTCTGATTATGGTGATGAATTCCTACGGTATAGAACTTGACTCCGACATCACCGGCAACTTCTCTGATGCAGGTGACAAGTATTATACCAAATACCTTGGTACGGCAAAGAGACTTGGACTTGTTACAGGAGTGGGTAATAATCTCTATTTACCCTCAGCTACCATCAGCCGCCAGGATATGTTCGTAATCCTTTACCGTATATTAGACAAGTTGGGAGAACTTCCGGAGGGTAATGGGCGTAAAACTTTAGAGGATTTTAATGACGTAGCCGATATTGCCGATTACGCAAAGGAAGCGATAAAACTATTTGTGGAAACCGGAACCATCCAAGGAGATGGCAAGAAACTTACTCCTAAAGCCACTTCCACAAGAGCACAAGCAGTACAGGTATTATATAATTTACTTTCCAAATAGAACAAGTTCCTATTTTTAAAGTAAACAACTTTTTTATGCCATAACACAAATATTGTGTTGAGGTAAAAAAGTTGTACAGTGGGAAATAAAGTTGTACAATCAACTGGAAATGTATGGTTGGAAGTTTCTTATAGTGCAAGAGAGTCACGTCAGTAGCTCTCTTTTTTGTGGTTTGCTACGGATAACTCAGGCCGGGACTTGTTAAGTTGTTTTGAGCTGTACCAACTAATGCCAGTAAGTAGGAATAACTAGTATAAGGCGCTTTTTTGAGGAAGGGATTAGTTACTAGAACTACAACGATTTGGTTTATAGACTATTAAGCCTATCATAAAATTGATTGACTCATTATTCTATTAATTTAATAATTGATAAATAAATCTATTTAAGGGCACAAGTTGTCTAGTTTCTACAGGGATTAATCCACTAAACATGGAAATAAGTCATAATCTCTATCAAAGGATGATCATATGTCCTCTTGGCATGATAACCACTTAAATAAAAGAATTCCTATTAATTCTACAAGTTCGGTTCCCCCTCAAAAGGCCTCCATCAATGCAACCATTAATAGTATGTCCCCGGCTGCAGTCTACCAGTATCATAGAAATAACATTACATATAAAAGTACTACTGAACGCAGCTTTTTTAACCGATTAACAGAAAGCGGCATCAAGCTTAATGACAGTCAGATAGAAGCAGTCAGAGCACCAATAGCTCCCAACTGCGTGTTGGCACCTGCTGGAGCAGGTAAAACAACGACAATATTAGCTAGAATAGCCTATCTGATAAACGTAGCCGAGGCTCTGCCCAAGGAAATACTGGCAGTTACTTTTTCCAAAAAAGCAGCAGGCGAAATGAAGGATAGGCTGAATACATTCCCGGGTATTAGCAGGGACATGTCCAACCGGATAACTATAATGACCATGCATGGGCTATTTTACAGCATTCTAAAAAAGATTGGGCATCAAGTAAACATTATACCTGAAGGTAGAAAGCGTGCCGTAATCACCAAATTACTAAAAGATTGCGGTATGCGAGGGCAGGTTTCCTATAACGATGCAGCTTTAGCAATTTCTTACTGGAAGAATAACCTAATGTCTCCTAGCAGTGTAAATAAAGAAGAACCTAATGGAAAGCTGCTGGGTGTCTTTAAGGGGTATGAAGACTTTAAAAACGTACAAGGATTGATGGACTTTGATGATCTAATAGTTAAGTGCTACAGCGCTTTTAAGCAAAGTAAAGTAAGAAACTGGTCCGGGAAATTGTTCAAACATGTCTTGATTGATGAAATGCAGGATACTAATAAGGGGCAATGGGAGATAATGAGGGCCATAGCTCAGCCGGAAAACAGTTTATTCGTTGTGGGAGACGAAGACCAGTCTATTTATGGTTTTCGTGGAGCTGAACCGAAAATACTATTGTCTTTCCCCAATCTGTATAAGAACGCCAATATATATCAACTGAATGTCAACTACCGGTCCTGTCCGGAGATTATTGGCTTCAGTTCTAAGGTGATCGCTAGCAACAAGCAGCGTTTTGATAAGAAAGTTTATGCAGCAGGTGTAGTTAAAGGCACCAAGCCAAAATTCATTGAAGTGCGGGATGAAGAGACTGAAGCTTTGTATCTTGCGGGAAGAATACAAGCGCTTGTCGCCGATAACAGCCATAGCTATAATGATTTTGCCATTTTGTTTCGAGTTAATTCTTATGTACGGTCTACTATTGAAGCTTTGATAGATCAAAAGGTGCCATTTGTCATTGACCAGGAAGGGGAAGGATTTTACGAGAAAACTATTGTAAAGGGGCTTTTGGCTAATTTGAGTTTAGCATTAGATCCGAAGGATTCCACTGCTTTCTCTTACGCTGCGCCCTCATTTTATTTGAAAAAAGAGTGGGAACAAAGGATTGTTTCCGCTGTCAGGTACGGCAAGGCATCTGACTTATTCGAGGCGTTAAAGGGTCTGCAGAACCTACCGGATTTTCAAAGAAAAAACATCAGTGACAAAATAGCGCTGATGAAGAAAATTAAGCATCAAGGCCCCCAGGCAGCACTGAGGCTTCTGCGAACCCAGGGCGGTTACGATTCATTCATCTTGAAAGGCAGTAATATTTACGAAAACCAAGACAATGTCATTCTTGAGGATTTAGAGGAACTGCAGAGTTCGGCTAAAAAGTTTTCAACTATTGATAGTTTTCTGCAGCATATCGAAAAGATAAGGCAAATCCAGCAGGAGCAAAGGAAAAGTGCAGATAATCCTAAGGTAGATGCTGTGCGACTGTTAAGCATTCATAAAAGCAAAGGTATGGAATTTGGATACGTCTTTATTATAGGAGCATTAGAAGGGGTTCTTCCCCATGCCAACTGTTCAGGTCCGGACGATGTCGAAGAAGAACGCCGTTTAATGTATGTGGCATCTTCCCGCGCCCAGCACACTTTAGAGATAACTGCACCAAAAATACGGTGGGGTAAAGCTATCAGAGTGTCTCGATTTTTAACTGAACTAACAGATTAAAAATTAGTTTTTATATCCTACATGGAGCCGTACTTAGGCTCTCTTTTTTATGTTAAAAAAACTTCGTTCGGCAGGACTATGAAAAACATTGCCGAAAAAGGTAATAAAGTGTATATCTGGAAATAAGAGCCTGCTATATACAAGATGATTATCTAACCCATATTTTTGAAAGGTAGAGGCAAACCGTTTTGTTTAGTAGCTACTATAAATGCTGTTTGTAGAGCAAAGATTCGGTAGGCGTGGTCGTACTCGCGTATTTATACCAAAGTCTACTAATGTCTATTAGCGGAACTTGTAACTCTTACTATTCCTATGTTTTCTAAGCACCCATTTCTGATGTGCTAAAAAATAAGAGATTTAAAGTGAGGTGTAAACATGTCAAATGCTTTTAAATACCGTGTTGATATGTTTGATAAGTTCAACCCTTCTGAAAACGAAAAGGAATTCATCGAGGGTGTAGACAATGGTGTTTTTAATAGTCATGACCATGTTAAAGACTTCTATGATGCTAATTCAATACTTTCAAATTATTACCTTGCGAAGCAGATAGAAGCGTCATCCAATAAACTAACTGATGAAATTGGACAATCTATTACTCGTTTAAATATCGCCATGAATACTAATATTAACAATTTAATTAAATCAAATCAACAGCTTGCAGCTTCTAATTTTAAACAAGCAACAGCACTAAACATATTTTCTGGCATCCTTGTTATCTTAACTGCTGCTATGTTATATAAAATGATATGGCCTTCTTAAACCTCTGTCAACCAAAGCAAAGTATCACAAGTTCCAGCATATAAAGAAATCAGGGGGACAGGTACTTGATTTATGGGAAAACAAAAGGCATGAAAACCTCTATGTATAACTAATTTCAACTTATCCTAACTGGACAAGTTGTGTTAGTTATGGGGTAATGAACTTCCCATTATCCTAAGTGAATTATACGGTT
>Ga0209347_1003672_pt1 | contig 17383 bp, 11 predicted proteins | sample AutmiccommuBRH23_FD_187382 | JGI IMG/M metagenome (GOLD analysis project Ga0209347, IMG submission 187382) | Deep subsurface microbial communities from Mt. Terri, Switzerland - Autotrophic microbial communities BRH/23 (SPAdes) (version 2) | ecosystem: Environmental > Aquatic > Deep subsurface >...
CCTGGGAAATTCAGTTACCATGAGCGGGGAAATCGACATGTCTACCAAATTAAAGCTAATAGGCGTGGATGTCGCCAGCTTTGGGGAGCCCTATATGCCTGCCGATAAGGGGCATTCCATCATTTTTGAAAATAAGACCAAAAGCCTCTATAAGCGCATCAATGTAAGCCACGACGGGAAAACCCTCCTGGGCGGTATCCTGGTGGGCGATGCGGCCGACTACAGTATCCTGCACCAGATGTACCTGAATGGGATCCCATTGCCAAACAATGCCGAGGAGCTTATTGTGGGTTCCAGGGGCGAGGGCGGGTCTGCTTTTGGCAGTGCCATGGACCTGCCCGATAGCGCGGTGATCTGTTCCTGCGAGGCCGTAACCAAAGGAGCCCTCTGTTGCTCCGTACTGGAGGAAGGAAATGAAGATGTAAAAAGTGTGGCCAGGGCTACTAAAGCAACCACCGGATGCGGCGGTTGTAAACCCATGGTGGCCGACCTGATTAAGGAAAGCCTGAAAACGCTCGGGAAAACCATAAAGGAAAGGATATGCGAGCATTTCAATTATTCCAGGCAGGAACTTTTTGACCTGGTAAGGCTTAGGGGGATTATGGATTATGATGAATTGCTCGACACTGCGGGGAGGGGGCATGGCTGCGAGGTCTGCAAGCCGGCTGCAGCGGCCATTTTTGCCAGTATTTACAATGAAACCGCAAACAGGCAGGAAACCATACAGGATTCCAATGACCGTTTCCTTGCGAATATACAGCGCAATGGAACCTATTCGGTTGTTCCCCGGGTTCCGGGTGGGGAGATCACCCCGGAAAAACTGATGGCCCTCGGCAGGGTAGGGCAGAAATATAAACTGTATACCAAGATTACCGGTGGGCAACGCATAGATATGTTCGGGGCACAACTGCACGAGCTGCCCCTGATCTGGGAAGAACTGATCAAAGAAGGGTTCGAAAGCGGTCATGCCTATGGCAAAGCCCTTCGGACGGTGAAGAGCTGCGTGGGCTCAACCTGGTGCCGGTACGGGATGGATGAGAGTGTGAGTTTTGCTATAGAAATAGAAAACCGCTACAAGGGGATCCGCTCACCTCATAAGCTTAAGGGCGGGGTCTCGGGCTGTATCCGTGAATGCGCCGAAGCCAGGAACAAGGATTTTGGATTGATAGCCGTTGAAGGCGGTTGGAATGTCTACGTATGCGGCAATGGAGGCGCCAACCCCAGGCATGCCGAACTGCTGGCGGAAAAAGTAGACCGGGAAACAGCCATAAAGTATATAGACCGTTTCCTCATGTTTTACATCAAGACAGCCCAGCCGCTAACGCGGACATCAGCCTGGCTCGACAAGCTTGAAGGTGGGATCACCTACCTCCAGAATGTCGTAATCCACGATGGCCTGGGCATTGCCGGCGAACTGGAACATGAGATTGAACAATTGATAGCCAGGTATCAATGCGAGTGGAAAGAGGCGGTGGAGACCCCTGGTATCCGGGAAAGGTATTCGCATTTCATCAACTCTGAAGAACCCGACGGCGCTATAGAATTCGTGGCGCTCAGGGATCAGAAAATGCCAAGGGCCTGGGCATAAACGTGAAGGGTTAGACAATTTTAAATACTGAGAACCATGAATATATTAGCGCAACATAGCTACCAGAAGGTACAACCGGAGGAAGTTACCCATTGGTTTAAGGCTGCCCCGGCGGTAAAATTCCCGCAGAACGGGGGTGCCTGTGTTAAATACGGGGACCGGCAGATAGCGATTTTCAATTTCACAAGGGAAGGAAGCTGGTATGCCTGCCAGAACCTTTGCCCTCATAAAATGGAAATGGTCCTCAGCAGGGGTATAATCGGGGAAGAGCAATTGGAACCCAAGGTAGCCTGCCCGCTGCATAAGAACACCTTCTCCCTTAAAACAGGGAAACACCTTAACGGCGACCTTGATGGGATTGCCACTTATCCGGTAAAAGTAGAAGATGGTTTTGTGTATATAGGTTTTTCTGAATAGCTTTGGGAGAAAGCCGGTTCAGATGGGAAAACCAGAAAAATTACTCAATGCTTTCCGCCTGTTCGATGCTGCGAATGCGGAAGATCCGAATAAGGAGGAGGCCGAAGGCAAATCCTATCCCAAGGAACTGCTGTACGCCATGCGCATGAGCGGGAAGCTCGATGAATTTGCACCGCACGCCTCCGAAGCCCTGCAGTTGACTGCGCGCTGCCAGCATATCCGCCGCTGGGAAATCCCAAGGGAATCTTACGACATGGACCGCACAGGGTATTTGAAATGGCGGCAGGACCTGAAGAAATTTCATGCGGCCAAAGCAACTGAAATCCTCGACTCCATAGGATACCCCAGGGAGATAACAGACCGGGTAGCCTTCCTCCTCCAAAAGAAAAAGCTCAGGCGGGACCCTGAAACCCAAACCCTGGAAGATGTTATTTGCCTGGTGTTCCTGCAGTATTACCTGGAGCCCTTTATGGAAAAACACCCGGAGAACAAACTTATCGACATCCTCCGGAAAACCTGGGGCAAGATGTCGGAAGAAGGCAGGGATGCTGCCCTCAGGTTACCGCTTTCCGAAAATTCGCGAAGGCTGATAACCAAAGCGATTGACGGCCAAACCTGAATAATTTAAATTGATTGTGGAACATGGCAGAGCAAAAACACCAGCCACCCCTGGATACCGCAACCTTTCAAAGGATCCGGAAGTGGTACATCCTTGCACTTTCGGGGATCGCCCTGCTCATAATCATCGCCCAGATCCTTATCCAGCAACACCTTACCTCCCAGCTGAGCGACTCCCGTGTAATTAATGTGGCAGGCAGGCAGCGGGCCTACAGCCAGAAACTGGTAAAAGAGGCCCTCATCCTGACCGAATTGGATGAGGGAAACGACAAACAATTGGTGCTCTCCGAGCTTAAGCGTACCCTGCAGGTATGGAAAATCTCGCATATGGGTTTGCAGTTCGGGAACGACTCGCTGGGGCTTCCGCCGGAAGACGATCAGGAAATCCTGGACCTGTTTGAACGGATCAGGCCACATCACAATGCCATGGTCGCTGCCACAGAGAGTATGCTGACACAGATAGAAGTGCCATCAAGGGCGGTTTCAGAAGGTTTTTACAGCAACGTAAAAGTGCTGCTCGACAATGAACGGCAGTTCCTCCGCCTGATGGACACCATTGTAAACGGCTATGATCAGCGAAGCAAGGAGCATTTGCAGCAATTAAAGGTTAAGGAATATATCCTGCTGGCGATTGCCCTCTTCATCCTTTTGCTCGAAATGCTATTTATTTTCAGGCCACTTTCCCTCCACATAAGGAATACCATCTCCAACCTGATGCAGAGCCAGCGCAGGTCTGAAAAAGATGCCGAGGCGATCAAAAACCTGTATGAGGAAAAAGAACGGTCGCTGCAGGCTTTGCAGGAACTGAATTTCGTGATAGACAATGCCGCCCTGTTTGCCAGTATCAAAAAAGACGGTACCGTGGTATTTATCAGCAGGAAATTCCGTGAGCTTCTGGGCTACCGGGAAGAAGAACCTGGAAAACCATTCTCCGAATTGCTTACAACGGATGAAGGCCAGCAGCAATACCTCAGGGAAATCCTGAAAAGCAACCGCAATACCATAAGGACAGAAGAAATCAGAATCCGCACGCCCAAAGGCGAGGAACTATGGCTTGATATGTCAATTATCCCCATGCCAAATTCAAGGATGCAACAAAGTATCCTGCTATTGTGTTCCGACATAACCGAAAGGAAAAAAACCCAGTTGAAGGTAGAGCAGCTCACCCGGCAGAATTATGAAGAGAGCATTCGACAGAAACAGCAACAGGCAAGCCAGATTGTCGAAGGCCAGGAAGAGGAGCGCAAGCGGATCGCAAAAGACATTCATGATGGGATAGGCCAGATGCTCACCGCCCTGAAGTTCAACATAGAATCCATCAACCTGAAAAATAAAGAGAAAACTGCCGAAAAGATTCAATACATTAAAGACCTCACGGCAGACCTGATAAAGGGAGTCCGGACAGCGACCTTTAACCTTACCCCACCGGAATTAAGTGACCATGGGATAGTTCCGGCATTGCAGAAGATGACTACAGAGCTCTCCAGGCTTACGGGCAAGAACATCCTGTTTGAAAACCGCACACAGGAAAATATCAGGCTTGATTCGCTGGCGGAAACCAATATTTACAGGGTAGTACAAGAAGCGGTTAACAATGCCATAAAATATGCCGATGCGGGCTATATCCTTGTGGCTATCAACTATTCTGACGGGATGCTCAGCATTATGGTAGACGATGATGGAAAGGGTTTCGACGAAGCCCTTACGGAAAATTCCAGGCACAGCAGTGATGGGGGTATGGGTCTCTTTTTCATGAAGGAAAGGGTGAGTTACATCAATGGCCGGTTATTTGTAAATTCGGTAAAAGGCAAAGGTACCAGGGTAACTGTCAATTATCCGGTACAGATCGTGGAAGTGCCCGGGGAACGTGGAATAAAGTAGGCAGTTGGCAGTGGCAGTAGGCAGAGGATTGCAATAAACAATGATCAATAAACAATAAGCAATTTTTGAATTTGAATTTGAGTTTGAATTTGAGTTTGAATTTGAGTTTGAATTTGTCTTGAACTTTGAACCCGAATATACCATGAAAATAAGAATAAAAGGAAATTCTATCCGCTATCGTCTGACCATGTCGGAAGTGGAGGCTTTCGGCAAAACAGGCGTTGTTTCAGAATGTACATCTTTCGGGAAGAACACCTTCTATTATGCCCTGAAGGCCGATCCCGGAATTAAAGCGCTCAGCGCCAGTTTCGACAATAATACGATCACCCTCATGCTTCCTGAGGCGGAAGCCAGGGGATGGGCGGCAAGTTCCGCGATAGGGTTTCGCAATACGCTTAACCTGGATGGCGGTGGCCAATTATCGCTGCTGCTGGAAAAAGATTTCACCTGTATGGATGAAACGGAGGAAGACCAGTCTGATAATTACCCCAATCCCCGGGCCATGCCCTGAAACATCCAGGCAACAGTATTCCTAAGTAAACTATGCCATGAGATTATAGCGAGGCTATTATCCCGTACCGACAGGGTACCGGTTTACACCTTCTTGCTCTTCACTTACCTTAAAGACTGGTTTTTACAAGGATTTCATCCTGTTCCGAGCCCGTCCTAGTGCCCGTTGGATGGCCCCGGATCAAGGATTTCTCCAGCTGGTCACCCGATCTTCTGGGCAATTAAAATCGCTTTTCGGGTTAAGAAATTGCGGCCAGGAAGGCTACCTTTTCCGACAGATGAACCTCCAAGATCTGCAAGTCAACGGAATAATGACCTAAATGTCTTCGGAATTCTCCTACTTTGTAATATTTAATATGTAACTAAATAATCAGAAAATGAAAAGAAACGCCCTAATTCTTTTAGTATTTGCTGCCACCCTCTTCGCAGGATGCAGTAAGGATGATTCCAATGATCCGGATAACGGACCCCTGGAATCTTTCAATTTTAGTCTTAATCAGGTCAATGAGAGCGGAGTTGAAGGTAAGGTTACCGTCGCGGAAAATGAAAATGGAACGGCTACCGTAACCATCGAATTATTTGGCTCCACAACGGAGGAACATCCTGCCTTTATTTACAATGGAAATGTGACACAGGATGGCGGGGTAGCCATTACGCTCAACGCATGTACATGTGATAAGAGCGTGACTCAGGTTTCCCAATTGGATAATGGCACTAAGATTACTTACGAGGGCCTTAAAGCCTTTAATGGCCATGTGAGAATCCTCCTGAGCCCCGACGATTTGGAAACCGTCATTGCTGCAGCTAATATAGGTGTTAATGCAAACTAATATTCCAGCCTTGTATTTATAGGCTTTGGCCGGTGGTTTTCCACCGGCTTTTTTTTGCCTTTACGAAAACATGCCGCTTATTGGAAGGAAAGGAAACAGGATTCTGCCGCAATTCCCTGCGGTATCTCCCCGCGGTGCTGGTAAACCGGATACACGGGTTAGACTTATGCGCGTAATTTGACAGAAAAGTATTTCTCTGATTGCTGAATTTTAAGGAATTTTCAAGCCCGTTAATCAGGAAGGGTTTGATCTTAGACCATAAAAGCCATCAGCTAATACATTATCGCCACGGTCTTCATTAGATCCTGGCCCTTCCGTCAATCCTACAGATAAAATGACCATTAAACGATTATTGGCAGCTTCCGTCCTGGTCCCATTGATTGCAATATCAGTTTCCTGCAGGGATGAGGGCCCCCGGGTACTTGTTTTTTCAAAAACCAAAGGCTGGGTGCACACCTCCATTCCGTTTGCCAATAAGGCCATTGAGAAGCTCGGGAAGGAAAACGGATATATGGTCGACCTTAGCCAGGATGCCGCTATATTTAACGATGAGGACCTGAAATTCTACGATGCAATAATTTTCAATAATACAACAGGAAATATCCTGAATGCCGTGCAGCAGGCAGCCTTCGAAAGGTATATCCAGGCAGGGGGCGGTTATGTGGGCATCCATGCTGCGGCCGATACGGAATATGAATGGCCCTGGTACGGGAAACTGATGGGGGCCTGGTTTGAAAGCCATCCCCACAACCCCAATGTGAGGGCGGCTACCATACGGGTCACAGACAAGGAACACCCTGCAGGAACCGATTTACCAGACCGTTGGGAAAGAACAGACGAGTGGTACAATTACCGTTATTTTTATCCGGACCTTAAGATTATTGCTTCCCTGGATGAAGAATCCTATGAAGGAGGGACTAACGGAAGTACACACCCGATAGCCTGGTACCACGAATTTGACGGAGGCAGGGCTTTTTATACGGGCGGGGGCCATGAAGACAGTTCCTTCAGTGAACCGCTTTTCCTGGAACATTTGCAGGGAGGCATCGCCTATGCCATGGGCAGCAGGCGAAACCTCGATTACAGCAGGGCTACTGCTGTCCCGGTACCCGAAGAAAACCGCTTTGAGAAAACGGTGCTTATCAACGACCTTGATACACCCATGGAACTGGCCGTGGCAGAAGATGGCCGGGTCTTTTATACCGAACTAAGGTCGGCCAACCTGGGAGTTTACGATACCCGTACAGGTACCCAGTCCATAATACACCGTTTTGAGGTGGAGACGGAAGGCGGTGCGGGGCTGATTGGCATTACCCTCGACCCCGGTTTTAAGGATAACAATCATATCTACCTCTATTATTCCCCACCCGCAGAAGGAGGCCCCATTCACTTCAACCTGTCGCGCTTCGTGCTCAGTAAGGATAATACCCTTAACCTGGGATCCGAAGAGGTATTGCTGCAAGTCCCGGTGGAAGCAAACAGCGGTGCACATCACGGCGGCTCCCTGGCATGGGATGGCAACGGAAACCTGTACCTTTCCACAGGTGATAGTTCCAGTCCCTTTCCTGCGGACGGCTACGCTCCCCTGGATGAGCGCCCGGGGGAAGAGTTTTTCAGCCTCGATGCCCAGCGGTCTGCCGGGAATACCAACGACCTGAAAGGGAAGATCCTCAGGATACGGCCGAAATATGCCGTCGCAGAAGGCGAACCCCTGTATTCCGTTCCAGAGGGCAACCTTTTCCCGGTTGGAACAGCAAATGCCCGGCCGGAGATCTATGCTATGGGGTGCAGAAACCCCTACCGTCTTGCGGTAAATCCCCGTACCGGAACCGTCTATTGGGGTGATATAGGACCAGATGCAGGGGAGCCCGGGGCACAAGGCCCAAGGGGATACGATGAGTTCAACCAGGCAAAGGAAGCCGGGAACTTCGGCTGGCCATACTTTATTGGCAATAACGAGGCCTATGCCGATTGGGATTTCGCCATGCAAACTGCCGGTCCGGCATTTGACCCCCAGGCCCCGGTGAATGATTCGCCCAACAATACCGACCTCCGAAACCTCCCGCCGGCAATGGCGCCCATCATCTGGTACCCGTATGCCGCCTCCGCAGAGTTTCCCGAACTGGGACAGGGTGGTCGTTCGGCAATGGCCGGGGAATTCTACACCTATGATGCGGGATCAGATTCCGGATCGAAGTTCCCGGATTATTTTGACGGGAGCCTGTTTGTCTTTGACTGGATGCGCAATTGGGTGATGGCCCTAAAGTTCGATGACGCGGAAAACCTGGTAAAGGCAGAGCCCTTCATGAGCGCTGAGGGCGATTTCAGAAGACCCATAGACCTGGCATTCGGCAGGGACGGACTCATGTATATGCTCGAATACGGTTCGGTATATGGGGCCGACAACGAAGATGCCCGCCTGGTTAAAATTTCCTATAACCGTGGCAACAGGCCGCCAACCGCCAACGCATCCATCGTTGATTCCCTGACCCGGGCAGAACTCTGGAACCGGGTATTTATCACCTCTGAATTACGGAATCCTGTTGTGAAGAAGGAAGCCGCCGGAAAGGCACCCCTGCGGGTAAGTTTCAGCAGCGGGGGAACTGCCGACCCCGATGAGGACGAACTTGAGTATGAATGGTTCCTGGAGGGCAGCGCATTAACGACTACCGAAAAGAATCCTGTACATACGTATGCATCCCCCGGGGAATATCAGGTTGTCCTGAAGGCCACCGACCAGACAGGACTTAGTGACACCGATACGCTTCTAATTAAAGTAGGCAATGCCCCCCCTGAGGTTCATCTGCTGTCTGCCCATAACAAATCCTTCTATTGGGAAGGAATTCCTTTCGAATATGCCCTGCAGGTTAAAGATGAGGAAGATGGCGGCATGGATAAGGCCAATGCCGGGGTCCGCTTTGGTTATGACCCTTCCCCGGCCAGCCTGAGCCAGAGTGCAGGCAGTGAAGCGTCCGTAGCAAAAGCCGTACCTTTTGGCTATTCCCTAATCGATCGCAGTGATTGCAAGGCCTGCCACTTACAGGAAGGAAAATCGGTGGGGCCTTCCTATACGGAGGTCGCACAAAGGTATAAGGGCCAGGCTGACGCCTTGGCTACGCTCCGCACCAAGATCATTGAGGGAGGCGGGGGCAACTGGGGCCAAAGCGTAATGAGTGCACATCCACAGCTTGCCGTACAGGATGTGGAAGAAATGGTGAAATATATCCTGTCTCTTTCGGAGGATCAGGAAGAAATGACCAAACAGGAACTGGAAGGCAGGCTGATTTTCAACCGCCACCGGGAAGATGAAAGGCGCGGCGTTTATACCCTGATGGGATCGTATAGAGACCGCGGCGCAGGCGGAATAGCACCGCTGAGCCGGCACGAGATCCTGAAGTTCCGCAATGCGCGGGTCCCGACGGTATTTATGGACCGCTATGAACATTTTGAACGCTTTGGTAATTACCTGACGAATGCCAGCCACAAGGCGTATTACATGCTAGAAAACATAGACCTAAGTACTATTAAAGGATTCCTTTTTGAATATGCCTCGGAAACGGAAGCCGGACATATTGAGGTGCGTATGGATTCACGGGCAGGCCCGGTCCTTATGAAGGTAGCTTACACGCCCACCGGCGACTGGGATAAAACAGAGTCCCTGGAAGCAAACCTGAAAACCCCGGTTCAGGGGCGGCACGATGTATATTTTATTATGGTAAAACCCGAACCCCCCAATGAAGATATTATCAACCTGAAGGCTGTGACTTTTATGCAATGAACATGAAACAACCCAGGCCTTCAGATATTTCCTCGCCAGGTGTTAGTCTAATAAGGAGGCCTTCTGAATTTTTGAGGCGCCATTAAAAGATTTTATATCCGGACATTAATATATTGCCGAAATTTAATTCCGAAATGAGGGATTGACTACGGGAATGGCTGTGCTTACATACTTTCAATATTTTGCAATTGCAGGGATCCTGAATACCCTGCTTTTCACAATTTTCTTTATTAAGAGGAACCAGTTTAATGCCGCCTCTTTCTATCTGCTGATTTTTATGGTCACGGCTTCTTTCCAGGCCTTGTTGAATGCCTTCGACACCCGGGCTTTTTTTCTTGCCCAGCCCCATTTAAGCCGGATTTCATGGCTGATACCAAGCCTGTTCGGCCCTTTGATTTATCTTATCGTCCGGAAAATGACCCGGGAGAAAGAAGGGATACGTTTCTCTGACCTCCTCCACCTGGTCCCCTTTATTGGTTATTTTGTATTCCTGGCCGGTTGGTTCTTTCAATCCGCAGAGAGCAAGAAACAGCTCCTCAGTAATTTTGAAGTCCACAGCCTGGAGGATTTTGGTTTACTTAACCAACTGAGCCTTTATCTCATCTTTCTTTATACGATTTTGGCGCTGAAAGAACTGAGGGCCTATAAGAATTACCTGGAGCACCGTTTTTCGGAAATAGAGCGGATGCGTTATCGCTGGTTACAACAATTCCTGTATGCCCTTATCGCAATTCTCATTATATCAGCCCTGGGTTTTTATGGCAGAAAATGGGCGGTTCCTTTCCTTACCAACCTCTACCATTACAATTATGCCCTTGTAGTGCTTATGCTTTATTGGATTGCCTACAAATGGGCCGGGCAGGCCGCCCTCCTCGGATACCTGAACCGGCAAACCCGCGATGAGAACATTCCCGAAAAGAAATATGCAAAATCTGCCCTGGATACTACGGCAATAGAAACCATATATGATCATCTTGAACAATATATGGATGAAAAGAAACCCTACCTGAAAGGAGATCTGTCTCTGCTGGAACTGGCCGACATGCTGGGCGTTAAACGGCACGACCTTTCACGGGTAATCAATGAAAAAGCGGGCCATAGTTTCTATGACTACATTAACAGCTATCGTGTAGCCGAGATGGTGAAAAGGATTGATGACCCCAGGATGGCGAACCGGAATTTTTTGGGACTGGCGCTGGATAGCGGCTTTAATTCAAAGGCAACCTTTAATGCAGCTTTTAAAAGGCATACCGGGAGCACCCCATCGGCATATTTCAGGAAAAAGAAGTACGAGCCTGTCGGCTAAGTCGATTCGCGCTTGCCTGCTGCTGTAGTTTTGCAATAAAAAAACAATGAACAAATTATTTCTTCTTTTTCTATTTCCGTTGGCCATGGCAGGGTTATATGGCCAAGACGAGGTTGTTAATTATAACAGCCAGGAGTTGCACGAGGATTTCCAGCTGTTAAAGCAGGCACTTACTGAAGCGCATCCGGGATTGTACCGTTACAGCAGCAAAATGCAAATGGATTCGGCATTTGACGCAGCCGGACAAAAGCTCACGCGGCCCATGACCGAACTGGATTTTTACCGCATAGTGAACCCGGTTGTGGCCAGGGTAAAATGCGGGCATACCAAGCTGCACCGCAGGGAGCAGGCCGACAATGCTTACGCTTTTTTCGACCGGGGCTTGTTTCCCCTCGGCTTGTATTTTAAGGATGAGGAAACGTATGTCGTCAGATCCTATTCGGAAACCGACCTGCTCCCACAAGGCAGCAGGCTGGTTGCAATCAACGGGATCCCGGTACTTCAGGTCCGCGACAGCCTATTTAACAACATCTTCGCTGACGGTTATGTGGAAAGTGCCAGATACCGTGAGCTGAACGATCGGTTCGCGGGATATTTCGCCACCTTTTTTGGCCCGTCGACAAATTTTGAAGTAGCCTATATCGCCCCCGACAGTCGGCAAACGGTTACCAAAGTCCTGCCGGCAGTTACCCTGGAGGATATAAATCGATGGACCCCGAAAATGGATGCAAAGGAAAATTTCCAGCTAAGTTTTCCGGCACCCGGGATAGCAGTCCTGCGGATCGCCGTGTTTGTGCCCGCTGATAATGGCCCCGACTTTGAAGCCTTTTTAAAGGAATCCTTTGAGGCTATCGAGAAGAATGGGGTGGAACACCTTATAATCGACCTGAGGGACAATCAGGGTGGTATCGATGCATGGGGTAAGAAACTGTTAGCTTATTTAACGGACGAGCCCTTCACATATTACGACAGATTGAATGTTACCACAGACCAGCCCTTTAGTTTTGAGGAACAAGCTTTGCTTCCACCCAATATCGGGCCGTTGAGGTCTTTTATTAAGCAGGAAGGAAGCGGTTACGTGTTTACCTTTAATGAGAACCTGGGGATACAGCAGCCAGTGGAAAATCCCTACCTGGACAAGGTTTATGTCCTTCAGAACGGGCACAGTTTTTCGGTGACTTCGGAATTTGCCGCCATAGCAAAAGACCGGAAGCGTGCGGTCTTCATTGGGGAGGAGAACGGCGGAGCTATGGAAGGGAACAACAGCGGGGCATTTGCCATAGTTACCCTCCCACATACCGGACTTACCCTGGCAATTCCCCTGGTGGCTTACCATACAAAACTTCTGCATAGCTGGGAAACAGGGCGGGGCGTAATGGCGGATTACCCAGTACAGCCCACCATAGCGGACGTCTTGCAGAACAGGGATACGGTTATGGAAGCAGCCATGAACCTTTGCGTGCAGTAAGCATCCCTTTTTAGATCCCATAGGCTACAACCAACCAGCGCCGAATGACCCCCGGCGCTGGTTGGTTTTTTTAAAGGAAATGGCTTCCCTGTGAAAGATTTATCAGCCTGGTGTAACATCCCCTTACTTTTCTCGTCTTATTGATATATCAAATATTAATGGAAGCCATGCACATCTTCCGTATTAAGACACCTTTTTATATGAAACACCTCATTATTTTATTACTGCTCCTGCAAGGGGGGCAGCAGGCAAGCGCCCAGTTAAATCACACAGACAGAGAACAACTGATCGAAGCTTTTGGCAGAGCCCTGATTGAAGGTTACATCCATGCCGGCCCCGCCCTCCAAATGAGCACTTATATCTCGGAACAGTTGAAAGCGGGCAGTTATGACACCCTTGCCGACCCGGAAGTGTTTGTCCGACGTGTTTCGGAAGACCTGCGTTCGATTAGCAAGGATTTGCATTTATCGGTTTTTTATTCCCCTACCGTGTTGCCGGAATATAATGGGTTTCGGACACAGATTAGCGGGGAGGAGAAAAAACGGATGCAAACCGAGCTGGTTAAGGATAACTATGGCCTGGAAAAGGCTGAGGTCTTAGCTGGCAATATTGGATATCTGGATTTTCGGTACTTTGCCCCCCTCGAGTTTTCCGGGGATACGTATGCCGGCGCATTCCGCCAATTGGAAGATGTAGATGCCCTGATCCTGGACCTCCGGAATAACCATGGCAGTATGTCGGACCAGGTGATCCCCTTTCTCTGTGGCTACCTGTTTTCGTCTTCGGTCCACCTGAACAGCATCTACTTTAAGCAGAAGGAATTTACACAGCAATACTGGTCCAGTGAATATGTGCCATCTAAAAAACTTAGCGAAGTTCCGGTTTATGTGCTCATAAGCGGGAAGACCTTTTCCGGCGGGGAGGAGCTGGCGTATGACCTGCAGGCACTGAAACGAGCAACCCTGGTTGGCCATCCTACCGCCGGAGGTGCGAACCCTGTAGCCCCAGTAAAGGTAAACGCCCATTACGGTATTAATTTACCGCAGGCCCTGGTGATCAATCCGGTTACCAAAACCAATTGGGAAGGCGTTGGGGTTCAGGCCGATACCATAGTTTTGCCTTCACTGGCACTGGAAACCGCTCACAGGCTGGCATTAAAGAAGTTAATTTCTGAAAATGCTGTTACGGAGCGGGCAAACCTGGTAAACCTTCTGGAAAATATGGAGGCGTCGGCCATACCTTTGCAGGCATATACCTTCACCCTGGAAGGCTATCCCACCGCCTCTGAGGTATATCTTTCAGGCAGCTTCAATAACTGGGCTATGAAAGCAAATGCCATGGTCAGGGAAAAGGAGACCTGGAGTGTAAGCCTGTTACTCCCCCGGGGGATACATGAATACAAATTTATTGTGGACGGTCGGTGGATTACCGACCCCGGGAATTTACAGGCAGGAGATACAGCGGGAACATCTAATTCTATCCTCAGACTATAGCGGAATAAACCAGGGTGAGGTATTTCAGTACTTCAGGTACCGTGCATGCGGGGAAGGAATTATTTGGTTATAGCCTGAACTAAGGATATTAGATCCCGTTCTGTGCCGAAAGGCTGTCTTTAACGGATCGGATGCTATCCATCTCCGCCCGGGTCCGCACAATATAGATGGGATTCAGGATTTCCCTTAATTTTTCCTTGTGATCACCATCAGGCATAGTTTCTACATAATCCTTTATACTCCACAGCTGCTCCTCATTGGCCTTGCTTACTTTGTAAAATGCAGCGGCGTCACTGTCCCTTCTTTCTTCCACCAAATACCAGGTGATGCCATATCCCAGCAGAAATATCGCCGTTAAAACAGCATACGTCCATATTTTGCCCCATGTTTTCCCTTGATTTTCCATTTCCTAGCATTTTTAAGTTTCACCAATTTAACATTGACCCATAATAATGCCCCCTTTTCCCGGAAAACCTAAGCGGTAATTAAGCTGTATACACTATTTCCCGATTTTCCGGAAGTACTGCCAACGGATTACCATTTGCAAAATTATTCGATAACGTGTCGTATAACCTTTCTATAAGGTAATCAATTTGCAGTCAAAATCTTACTTTTTCCTCATAAAGTGGTGCCCAATCCGCTATAAATATATACGAATAAATCAGCGGGATGGCCCTTTTCCATCCCGTCGGAGGCTGTTAAACTATTGATAATATTATAAGTAGCGGCTTCTGGTTATTACCTGGATCTGGTGGCATAAGATTGCCGGGAGGTTACTGTAATACGATGCACTTTATGGATAAACCGGAGTAATGGCATGAAAAAGCCTTCCTGTTTTTTGTGGTTGCTATAAGCCTTCTTCTTTAATCCCCATATGATTCACAAAGATATTTTTTGATCATATATGGAGTAATTTTCTTCAATGTTGCCCCGGTCTCAGGATGCTTTGCCAAAGCGGTAAAGCATTCAAGTTCTCCCGATTCGTTCCTGGCATACCAAAGCAGTTCTCTTCCTTCCGGGTCGAAGAATGCATAACTGCAATCAGGGTTTACCTTTCTGAAATTATCGATACGTTCCTGGCTGTAAACCTTCAGTTCCGAAAGCTTGTATTTATTCAGGTCAAGGGAAACTTCTTCATAATGGTCTCCTTTCCACACCATCAGCCGTGGCTGAGTGAATTCCGAAATCGCATAGCCGCCAATTGCAGCAGATACGACCGCGATTAAGGCGATGATCGCTTTCTTATGCAGGCCGGGGCTTTCACTTCCTTTTGTTTTAGTGGCTTCCCCTTCAGGATTTGCTTTGTTGAAATCCTGAAAATCCGCATACCCCAGATATGAACAAAGCGATTTCACTACAAAAGGCCGTAATTCAATAATCCTATTTTCATCCTTTAGGGAAGCATTATAATAATTCCTAAGGCTTTTCTCCCCAAAAGACTCCCCGCTCTTATCCAGTATAAAGTCAGATAAATGGGATGCCAAACGTTTTGGGAACCCCGACCCGGTGTCTTCACCAGCTTTTTTAAACGCTGCCAAAATTAACTTCCTGTGCATGTTAAACCCTTAAAAATGAACAGGATAAAACTACAAAATTGTGTGGAAATTTCATGGAATAAACTTTCCCTGAACTTTCCCCCGTCCTTCCGGCCTGTCTTCTTCGGTATTCCTTAATTCGCAATGGAGTCTGGTTATCGCCTTACCTGCATTAAGGCTTGCAGGTTTACCCGGCTCCTGAACAGAAGCGCCCGGTAAAGCCGTGTAACGGGAAGTATCACTACCCTTACCGCGCACTTCAACCCTTCCCAGAATTATCACGGCCGATGAATCCGAAACCAATCCGGACAGCCCGGCCCATGTCTAACTTTTAATTCCTAAAAAATGAAAAAGGTTTATATTTTGTTGCTGGCCATAGTTTTGAATATTGCCCTGTACTCCTGTACCAAACCGGGCGTGGCCGAAGAAGGATTCCTGATTGAAGCATGTTGCGGTGACGACGGGGATATTCCGCCCCCGCCACCACCGCCACCCGGAGGGGACCAGTAATTCAAGATTAGTTTATAATTTAGGGGAATGGATCCTAACCAGAATTCATTCCTCTTTTTTATTATCACCCTTTTTGCTATGGCTGCAGCTGGGGCAGGGGTGTACGGTCAGCAAGGCAATGATAGTTTAAACCTTTACTACCAGGCCATAGTACATCCGGGCTCAGTAGCCAACCTTCCCGAAGGAATCGAATTTTATAGCAAGCGCAAACAAAGTATGTTGCGCCAACAGGATACCCTGGGAGCCATTGAATGTTTACGGCTGCTGGCTATAGGACAGTATAAAATCGGAAGTATCTACGATAGCGAAAATTCTGTTGTGGAGGCGTTGACGTTGATCGACCGGAACTCTGGCAGGGATACACTCATAAATTCCAGGATAGGCCTCTATAACCAGTTGGGGATGATCTACAGGTTGGGGGGCGACCAGCCGGGGGCATTACTTGCTTACAACAATGCCCTTAAAATCGCCCGTAAACATTCCGACAGTATTACCCTTTTAAATAACAAGGCGAATATTTACAAGGATGCAAACCAATACGAACAAGCCTTGCAACAGTATGAATTGGTTTACGCCATAAGCAGCCCGAAACCCGATAGCCTTCAGTTTGCCATGGTTTTGGACAATATGGGAGCCGTCCTGTCTGCACTGAACAGGCCTGCCGCCATCGATACGCTCCTTAAAGCGCTTGCGATCAGGGAAAGGCACAATGATTTTACAGGGCAGTATGCCAGTTACAAGAACCTGGCACAATACTATGCCGACAGGAATGAGCAAACCACCGCGCTGGATTATGCCAACATGGCCCGGGAGGTGGCCGGAAATATCAGGAGTAATGCCTTCAGATATGATGCCCTGGACTTACTCATGAAGTTGAACGGAGAGCCGGATGTTGCAGAATATCGCAGGTTAACCGATAGCATCTCGGTTGCCAGACAACTTGCCCAGAACAAGAACGCCTATATTAAATACAACCTGGATGCGGAACGGAAGAAGACCGCCCTGGAAGAATTACAAAAGGAGCGGGAACAACGTTCCAAGCAATTATTCCAGCTTAGCACCGGTTTTATCCTGTTGCTGCTGGTACTTGCGATTTTTATTTTCAGGTACCGTTATAAAAAGGGCCGGCAGGAAGCCATGTTAAATACGGAGACCCGTATAGCGAAGAGGATACACGACGAGCTTGCGAATGATGTGTTTAACCTGCTGAGTTATGCAGAATCCAAACATCTGGAGCATACCGGCGGGAAAGAGAGTCTGCTCGCGGGCCTTGAGACCATCTACCACAGGGTACGCGATATAGCCCGAAACAATGCGGGGATTTCTACCGGACCGGATTATGCCGATAACCTTAAAGGGCTATTATCTGCTTATTCTACAGAGCATACCCATGTGATCATTAAAGGCCTGGATAGCATCCCCTGGGCAAGAACCACGGATTTAAAGAAA
>Ga0209347_1003673_pt1 | contig 17374 bp, 16 predicted proteins | sample AutmiccommuBRH23_FD_187382 | JGI IMG/M metagenome (GOLD analysis project Ga0209347, IMG submission 187382) | Deep subsurface microbial communities from Mt. Terri, Switzerland - Autotrophic microbial communities BRH/23 (SPAdes) (version 2) | ecosystem: Environmental > Aquatic > Deep subsurface >...
AGGCTGGATCGAGGACTACAACGACAACCACCCGCACTCAGGACTGAAGATGCGCTCGCCCCGCGAGTTCATCGCAGCTCAAACCGCAACCGCCTGAGTGTCCGGTGAAACGGGGGCAAGACCAGACAGCGCCATCATCGCCGAGCTGCTGACGCGGACTGGTGCGCAAGGCATCGTCTCGCGCATGGGCCGGATCGACGGCACCGTCATGGATGCGGCGCCGCAGCTGCGGGTCATCTCGAAGCATGGCGTCGGGGTCGACAACATCGATCTTGCAGCCGCTGCGGCGCGCGGCATTCCGGTTCTGGTGGCGACAGGCGCCAACGCGGTCTCGGTCGCGGAACATGCCATTGCGCTGCTGCTGGCGACGGTGAAGCGCGTGCTGCCGCTCGATGCAGGGCTGCGCGCCGGCCGGTGGGAAAAGTCCGGCTTTCTGGGCCGTGAACTGGCGGGCGCCCGCATGGGGCTGATGGGCATGGGCGCCATTGCGCAGGCCACCGGCCGGATGGCAAAGGGCCTGGGGCTCGAGCTTTGCGGCTACGACCCCTACGCCCCCGGGGCCGCGTTCGATCAGCTTGGCGTCGCCCGCTGCGACAGCTTCGATGCGCTGCTGGCGCAATCCGATATCCTCAGCCTGCATTGCCCGCTGACGGATCAGACCCGCGCCATCCTGAATGCAGATGCGATCGGGCGGATGCCGTCGGGCAGCTATGTGATCAACACCGCGCGGGGCGGGCTGATCGACGAAGCCGCGCTGGTCGCGGCGATCCGGTCGGGGCATCTGGCGGGGGCGGGGCTTGACACCTTCGCGGTCGAACCGCCCGCAGCGGACCATCCGTTCTTCGCAGAGCCAAATATCGTGCTGACCCCCCATATCGGCGGGGTCACGCGCGAGGCTGGCGCGCGGGTCGGGGTGGAAGCCGTTCGCGGTATCCTTCAAGTGCTTGCGGGCGAAGCCGTCGCCCCCGAGCGGATCGCCAATCGCGCGCTGCTGGCAAATGCCGGCGCGCAAGTTGCCAAGGCAGGAGAATGAGCATGGCCATCGGATTCCGGATCTGCAAGCGAACGGCAGTCGCGCCCCTCGAATTGGTGGAAGCCTTCGCCAAGCTGCCTGTCGCCAATGTGTCCGACGCGATGCACAGGGTCACGGCTGCCGGCCCGTCGCTGCGCCCCATGCATACCTCCGGCGGAATGGCGGGCGTTGCGCTGACCGTGCGCTGCCGCCCCGGAGACAACCTGATGCTGCACAAGGCCATCGACATGGCGCAGCCCGGGGATATCATCGTCTGCGATGCCGGCGGCGATCTGACCAATTCGCTGATGGGCGAGCTGATGCTGGCCTATGCCATCAAGCGCGGGGTTGCCGGCTTTGTCCTGAACGGCGCGATCCGCGATCTGGATGCGATCAAAGCGGTGAACCTGCCGATGTTCGCCGCCGGTGTCACGCATCGCGGCCCCTACAAGGACGGCCCCGGAGAGATCAATGTGGCCATCAGCCTTGCGGGGATGGTCATCGAGCCCGGGGATATCGTGATCGGGGACGCGGACGGGGTGCTGTGCGTGCCGCTGGCCGATGCGGACGACATCCTGAAGAAAACCCAGGCGAAGCAGTCGGCGGAAATCGCGCAGATGGCCGCCATCGCGGCAGGCACCAATGATCGGTCCTGGGTTGACGCGACCTTGCGCCGTCTGGGCTGCGAGATCCCGGAAGGGGTTTGAACGGAGGAGCCGCCAAGGCATGGTGCCGGGCGGCAGAGGAGGAGAAACCAATGACACTTGCAAGATCCGTTGCGCTGGCCGCAGCCGTGTCGGCAATCACGACCGGGGCTGCCCTGGCTGACTGGCCCGCCGACCGCCCCATCGAGATGATCGTCGCCTTTGCCCCGGGCGGCGGCACCGACATCATGCTGCGCGTGCTCGCCCCGTTCCTCGAGGCTGACCTTGGCGCCACCATCGCCGTGATGAACAAGCCCGGTGCCTCGGGCGAGATCGCCTATAGCGGACTGTCGCAGGCGGATGCGGATGGCTACACCATCTCGTCGCTCAACACGCCGGGCTTCCTGACCATGCAGCTGCAGCGCGAGCTGAAATACGATCCCGCGGCTCTGTGCCCCATTGCCCGCATTGTCGAGGATCCGGGCACGTTCGTCGTGCAGGCAGGGTCGGACATCAAGACGCTTGAAGACCTCGTCGCCAAGGCCAAGGAGGCGCCCGGTGCGGTTTCGGTCGCGACGACGGGTGTGGGCACCGATGAGCACATGGCACTGCTTCAGCTGGAAAAGGCGACGGGCATCGACCTGACCGCCGTGCCGTTCGAGGGAGCCAACGAGGCCAAGACCGCCCTGCTGGGCGGGCATGTTCAGGTCATCGGCCTGAACGTCGGGGAAGCGATGTCGAGCGATCCCTCGTCGTTCCATGTTCTGGCGCAATTCGCCGAGAAGCGCTCGACCCTTGCCCCGGATCTTCCGACGGCGACGGAACAGGGCTTCGATGTGATCATGTCCTCGGAGCGCGGCCTTGCAGCGCGCTGTGACGTGCCTGAGGAGATCCGTGCGCAGCTGTCCGAGTCGGTCGAGAAGGCCCTGGCCAACCCCGAGTTCCTTGAGGCCGCCAAGCAGCAGGACCTGCCGCTGTCCTATCTGTCCGGCGCCGACTGGACGGCTGAAATGCCGGTCCGGCTTGCCCGCTTCGAAGAGATCTTCAAGCTGGTCGAGGCTGGAAACTGATGTCCCGCCCGAGCATGCCGCTGCGCGGTGACCGGCCCGACCTGCTGACGGCGCTGATCTTCCTCGGGCTCGGCACGCTCGGGCTGGTCATGTCCCGCGACCTGGAGGCGGGGACGCTTGCGCAGATGGGCCCGGGGTTTCTTCCCCGGGTGGTCTGTGTGTTGCTGATCCTGGTGGGGCTGGCCGTCGGCCTGCCCGCCCTCCGCCGGCCCGCCGAGTTGCTGGAACCGGTGAAGACCCGGCCGCTGCTGGTGATCCTCATCGCCATCATCGGCTTCGGCCTGGCCGTGACCCATCTGGGCTTTGTGCTGGCCGCACTGTGGCTGGTGGTCGTGGGATCGCTGGCAGATCCGGGTGGCAAATGGCAGCAGACGCTGGTGCTGGCCGTCGGCCTTGCCGCATTCGGTGCCGCGGTCTTCGTCTACGGCCTTGGCGTGCAGGTGCCACTCTGGGCGTTCTGATGCCCGTCATGCTCCCAGGGAGGGACCGATGACTTTTGTCGATTTGCTGATGCTGGGCTTTTCCGAAGCCATGACGCCCACCAACCTTGGCTTCTGCCTTCTGGGGGCCCTCCTGGGCACGTTGATCGGCGTGCTGCCAGGGATCGGGCCGACGGCCACCATCGCGGTGCTGTTGCCGATCACCTTCTTCCTGCCGCCGCTTGCCGGGATCATCATGCTGGCCGGGATCTACTACGGCGCGCAATACGGCGGCTCGACCACGGCAATCCTGGTGAACCTTCCCGGCGAGGCTTCTGCCGTCGTCACGACCCTCGATGGCTACAAGATGGCCCAGCAGGGCCGCGCCGGCGCCGCCTTGGCGGTTGCGGCACTCGGGTCGTTCTTCGCGGGCACGGTGGCGACGCTCGCCATCGCCATCGCGGGGCCGACGCTGTCGAACTTCGCCCTGAAATTCGGCCCGGCAGAGTATGTCTCGCTAATGGTTTTCGGCCTTCTGGCGGCAACCATCCTTGCCAGCGGCCCGGTCCTCAAAGCGATCGGCATGATCCTGATCGGGCTCTTGCTGGGCATGGTCGGAACCGACCGGGCGACCGGCGACGACCGACTGACCTTTGGCTTTATCGAGCTGTTCGACGGCATCGACTTCATCGTCATCGCCATTGGCCTGTTCGGCTTCGCGGAAATCATCGCCAACCTGGAGCGGACAGGGTCCGAAGGCGTGAAGCTGGCGCCCCTGACGCGGCTCTGGCCGACGCGCGAGGACTTCCGCAACTCCTGGGGCGCGGTCCTGCGCGGAACCGGGCTTGGCACCTTGCTGGGGCTGTTGCCGGGCGGCGGCGCGACGCTGGCCTCGTTCAGCGCCTACTCGATGGAAAAGAAGATCTCGCGCCACCCCGAGAAGTTCGGCACGGGCGTGGTGGAAGGCGTCGCCGCCCCAGAAGCGGCGAACAATGCCGCAGCGCAGTCCTCGTTCATTCCGCTGCTGACCCTCGGCATTCCGTCCAACAACATGATGGCGATGATGCTGAGCGCCTTCATGATCCATGGCATCACGCCCGGCCCCACGATCCTGACCACCCAGCCCGAGATCTTCTGGGGCCTTGTCGCCTCGATGTGGATCGGGAACCTGCTGCTGGTCATCATCAACCTGCCGCTGATCGGGATCTGGGTGAAGCTGCTGACGGTGCCATACCGCCTGCTCTATCCCGCGATCCTGCTGTTCTGCTGCATCGGCGTCTACAGCATGAACAACCGGATTTTCGATGTGGTGCTGGCGGCCGGTTTCGGACTTCTGGGCTATATCTTCCGCAAGGCGAAATGCGAGCCGGGGCCGCTGCTGCTTGGCTTCGTCCTAGGGCCGCTGCTGGAGGCCAACCTGCGCCGCACCCTGCTGATCACCCAAGGCGACCCGTCGATCTTTGTCGAACGGCCCATCAGCCTGACGATGCTGATCGCGACGGTGGTGCTTCTGGCGCTGATGATGCTGCCGTCCTTCCGGACGACCCGCGAAGAGGCGTTCAAGGAAGAGGAGGTCTAGGCCCGCGCAGCTGCCATGGGTGGAGATCCCGTCCCGCAGCAATAGGCTCGCCGTGTCGAGACCTCCAGCCGTGCGTCCTATGCCAGTCACTCGCAGTCATGGCGCACACAGGTCCTCCGGCAGGACAATGACCTGTCACGGCTTCTTGCCGAGGATGATCATGCCAAGGATGTCATCCTCGGTCACATCGCTCACGCGCTCGGTGCCAACCAGCTTGCCGTTCTTCATTACCGACACCCGGTCGCACAGATCCATCACGTCATGGATGTCATGCGAGATCAGGAATATGCCCAGGTTCTGCCGCTTCAGCTCGGCGATCAGTTCGCCCACCATGCGCGTCTCATGCGGGCCAAGCGCTGCCGTCGGCTCATCCATGATCAGGATACGCGCGTTGAAATAGACCGCGCGGGCGATGGCGACCGACTGGCGCTGGCCGCCGGACAGGGCAGAGACCGGCACGTTGAACTTGTGAAAGTTGGGGTTCAGCCGCGCCATGATGCGGCGCGTCTCGGCCTCCATCCGGTCGTCATCGACAAAGCCCGCAGCCGTCACCAGTTCCCGTCCGAGAAAGAGGTTGGAGGCAGCGTCGAGGTTATCGGCCAAGGCCAGCGTCTGATAGATCGTCTCGATATTGTGGGCGCGGGCGTCGCGGGGGTTGGTGATGGTGACCGGCTGGCCGTCGATCAGGATCTGCCCGCTGTCCATGCGGTAGGCACCCGACAGGCACTTGACCAGCGTCGATTTGCCCGCGCCGTTATGGCCCAGAAGCCCCACCACCTCACCGGGATAGAGATCGAGGCTGACATGGTCGATGGCCTTGACGCCCCCGAAGGACAGCGCGATGTCGCGCAACTCGACCAAGGGTGTCATTTCAGCGCCCCGCTGCGTTTGCGATAGATGATGTCGATCAGCACCGCCAGCACCAGAACCGAGCCGACGACGATGTTCTGGAACGGGCTTTCCACGCCCACCATCGCCATGCCCGACTGCAGGGATTGCATGATCAGTGCGCCGAGGATGGCACCATAGATCGTGCCCACCCCGCCCGACAGGGCCGTGCCGCCGATCACCGCGGCCGCGATCACCCGCAGCTCGTCCAGCGTGCCGATGTCGTTGGCGTGGTTCGCCGCGCGGGCAGAGGCGACCACGGCCGACAGCGCGCAAAGCGCCCCCATCAGCGCGAAGATCTTGACCGTCAGCAGCTTGGTGTTGATGCCGGACAGCGCCGCAGCTTCGGGGTTGCCGCCGGTCGCGAAGATATAGCGGCCAAAGCGCGTGCGCCGCGCCACGACCGTCATCGCCACCGCAATGGCGATCAGCACGAGGACAGAGATCGGCAGCCCGTAGCCCTCGGTATACCCCTCGGGCAGGACATCTCCGCGGGCCGCAAAGATGCGTTCCAGCCGCGCGACGGGGACTTGATAGGCGTTGAGGATCGCCACGAAGCCCAGGATCAGTCCCGCGACGATGGCCATCATCACGCCCTCGGCCCAGAGCGGTTTGACGGTAAAGCCGTGACCCGCCTTCTTCTGACGCGCCGACCACATGAACCACAGCGACACCGCCACCGCAAGCACGCCCACCACCCAGGAGGCCGTCACCCCGATGGTGCCGTTGATCCCGCCGAACAGCTGAAAGTTCGGGTCAAGCGGCCCCAGCGTCTGCCCCGAGGTCAGGTACCAGGCGACATTGCGCCAGACCAGAAGCCCGCCCAGCGTCACGATGAAGGACGGGATCGCCAGGTATCCGATCAGCCAGCCGTTGAACGCCCCCACGGCGGTGCCGACGACCAGCCCCGTGACAATCGCCAGCGGGGCGGTTGCGGGATGACCGATGCCAAGCCCCAGCAGCTGCGGCATCACCCAGACCTGCACCAGCGCCATCACCGCCGAACAGACCGCCAGCAGCGATCCCACCGACAGGTCGATATGGCGGGTGACGATCACGAACACCATCCCCGTCGCCATGATCGCGACAGATGCGGTCTGGATCGTCAGCGTGAAGATGTTGCGCGGTGTCAGGAACCGCTGCCCCGTCATCAGGTGGAAGACGAGGCAGATTGCCACGAACGCGCCGATCATGCCCAGCAGCCTTGTATCCAGCTGCAGGGTCCCTGTGAGCGACTTTCTCGTGGTGCCGCCGGTTGCGGTATCGGTCATCCCTTGCGCCTTCAGTTGCAGGGCGCCGGACCGCCCGTCACGCCCTGGCACAGCGCCTCTTGCGTGATCCAGCCCGCATCGACCACCGCCGAGAGGTTGTCTTGCGTGATCGGCACCGGCGCCAGGAACTTCGAGCGCAGGACAGTGCCGGCGGGCGAGGTCCATTCGACCTGCCCCTCGACCTGCGCTTCGGCGTCAGCCGCCAGCGCGAGGGCAATCTCGGCAGCCTCGCGGCCCAGATCGCGCGAGTCCTTCCAGACCGACACCGTCTGCGTGCCCGCCGCGATGCGGTTCAGCGCCGCGTGGTCGGCATCCTGCCCTGACACCGGAATGCCCTGCATCCCCTGCGCCGTCAGCGCCGCGATGGCGCCCCCGGCCGTGCCGTCATTCGAGGCGACGACAGCATCGACCGCGTTGTCGCTGGCGGTCAGGAACTGTTCCATGTTGCGCTGCGCGTTGGCGGGCAGCCAGCTGTCGGTATAGGCCTCGCCCACGATGGTGATGCTGCCGGCGTCGATGGCCGCCTGCAGCACTTCTTGCTGGCCGGCGCGCAGGAAATCCGCGTTGGGATCGGTGCTGCTGCCCTTGATCATCACGTAATTGCCCTCGGGCACGCGCTTGAAAACCTCGGCGGCCTGCATGCGGCCGACTTCCATGTTGTCGAAGGTCAGGTAGAAGGCACGCTCGTCGTCGATCAGGCGGTCATAGGCAACGACGGGGATGCCTTCGTCGGTGGCGGCCTGAACGGCCGGGCCGATGGCGGCACTGTCCTGCGCGAGGATGATCAGCGCATCGACACCCTGCGAGATCAGCGCCTCGACATCGGAGAGCTGTTTCGAGGAGGACGATTGCGCATCGGCCGACACATAGGTGGCCCCGGCTGCCTCCAGCGCCCCGCGGATCGCGGCTTCGTCGGTCTTCCAGCGTTCTTCCTGAAAGTTCGACCAGCTGACGCCGACAGTCTGGGCGAAGGCGGTTGAGGACAGTGCCGTGGTCGCGAGCACGGCAAGCAGGATGGTAGAGCGCATGAGTTTTCCTCCCCAGGACAGGCCGGCGACTCCCTTCGCCAGCACGGAAAGAATGTCCCGCATTAGTTCAGCTGTCAAAAATAAAATCAGGCTCACGGGGCTGATTTTACCCTACGGCACGTTCTGGGGTGATCGGCACCTTGATATGATCCGGAATATGTTCATACACTGAAATAATGCAGACGCTCTCATCCGACCTTCAGCCAGCCTTGGGTTGCGGCCCGATCATCCCCCGGTTCGAGGGTCAGCGCCCCTTGCGCCAGCAGGTGTTCGAGCGCATCCGCGCCGCCGGGCGCATTCCCCGTGCCGAGCTTGCGCGAGAGCTTGGCATCAGCCCGGCCTCGGTCACCGCCCTGACCGCAGATCTGATCGCCACCGGAATGATCGAGGAAACCACCCGCGAGGCCGATGGCGCAAGGGGACGCCCCCGCGTGGCGCTTGCCGTGCGGCCGGATGCGCATCTGGTCGTGGGGATCAAGCTGTCGGTCCACAAGCACACAGCCGTCCTGGTGGACTTTGCCGGCCGCCTGATCGCCGCCGAAACCCTGCCCCGCACCCCCGGCGCGATGACGCCCGGCGCGCTGCTGGACGCCACGGCACGGCTGCTTGACGTGGTCTGCGCCAAGGCGGGCGTCGGTGCCACCGACCTCTCCGCCGTCGGCCTGGGCGTTCCCGGCTTCGTCGATGCGCAGACCGGCACCGTGTTCTGGAGCCCCGTGCTGGACCGTCGCAACATCGCCCTGGCGCAAGAGGCTGAACGCAGGCTGGGGCTTCCTGTTCACGTCGATAACGATGCCAATCTGGTGACCATGGCCGAACTGTGGTTCGGCGCGGGCCGCGCGTTGTCACATTTTGCGGTGGTGACGATCGAACATGGCCTGGGCATGGGCTATGTCCTCAACCACCGCATCCACCGCGGCTTTCGCGGCGTGGGGATGGAGCTTGGCCACACCAAGGTTCAGCTCGACGGCGCCCTGTGCCGCTGCGGCCAGCGCGGCTGCCTCGAGGCCTATGTCGCCGATTACGCGTTGGCCCGCGAGGCGGCGGCGGCGCTCGACGGGACTTACCAGGACATGCGGTCCGTCGGCGAGATGCTGAAATGCCTGCACGACCAGGCAGAGGCGGGAAACGCGGCGGCACGCTCGATCTTCCTGCGCGCCGGGCGGTATCTGGCGCTTGGACTGTCCAATATCGTCAACCTGTTCGACCCCGAGCTCATCATCCTCTCGGGCGAACGGGTGCGCTATGACTATCTCTATGCCAATGAGACTCTGGCCGAGATGCCGGAGTTCTGCGTCGCGACCGGCCGCCCTGCCCCGAAGGTGCAGATACAGGCCTGGGGCGATCTGCTCTGGGCCCATGGCGCCGCGGCTCTGGCCCTCTCCGCCATCAGTGAGACGCTGATGAGCCCCAGGACTGGAGACAGCGCCTCATCGGTTGCGCCCTGCGCGGCCCCGCCCATGGCGTGAGCTGACCTTTTCTTGAGGCCATGGGGCTGCGCGCCTAGTTGGTTTCCATCGCCTCGGACTTGACCTATCTTGCCGTGACTTAGAACCAAGGACCAACAGGCGGGTACCAGCAATGTCGCGCGAGGGCGTGTTTCTTCTTGTCATGTCCGCGCTGCCGTTTCTCGGTGCGCTGATCCCCGGGCTGATGATCCGTGCAGGGCGGACGGCCTGCGCCACCTTCGCGGCGGTGCCAACGGCGCTCGCGCTGACGATGCTGCTGATTCTGGCGCCTTCGGTCATGCAAGGAGAGGTGATCCGGGTCGAGCTTGACTGGCTTCCGCAGCTGGGGCTTTCGGTGTCGTTCTTTCTCGACGGTCTGGGGCTTCTCTTCGCCGGCATGATCCTCGGCGTCGGGCTGCTGATCACACTCTACGCGCGCTTCTACCTGTCGAGCGACGACCCGATGGGTGAGTTCTACACCTACCTCTTGCTGTTCCAGGGCGCGATGCTGGGCATCGTCCTGTCCGACAACGTCCTGCTTCTGCTGATTTTCTGGGAGCTGACCTCGCTGTCGTCCTTCCTGCTGATCGGCTACTGGAAGCACCTGCCCGAGGGCCGTCAGGGCGCGCGCATGGCGCTGGCGGTCACCGGCGGCGGCGGATTGGCGATGATCGGGGGCATGCTCATCCTCGGCAATATCGCAGGCAGCTACAACCTGACCGATATCCTGAGCCAGGGCGATGCGATCCGGGCCTCCGAGTGGTATCTTACCGCGCTGATCCTGATCCTGCTCGGGGCGTTCACCAAGTCGGCGCAGTTCCCGTTCCACTTCTGGCTTCCGCACGCGATGGCGGCGCCGACTCCTGTTTCGGCTTACCTGCATTCGGCGACGATGGTAAAGGCCGGCGTCTTCCTGCTGGCGCGGATGTGGCCGGTCCTGGCAGGCACCGATGCCTGGTTCTACCTTGTGGCGACGACGGGGCTGGTCACGATGGTGCTGGGCGCGCTGATCGCGCTGTTCAAGAACGATCTGAAGGCGCTGCTTGCCTATTCGACCGTCAGTCACCTCGGCCTGCTGACGATGCTGCTGGGATTCGGGACCAAGTTCGCGGCGATTGTCGCGGTGTTTCACATCATCAACCACCTGACCTTCAAGGCCGCGCTGTTCATGACCGCCGGCATCGTGGATCACGCGGTGCATAGCCGGGACATCAAGCGGCTGGGGGGGCTCCGGCATCTGATGCCGATCACCTTCGTCATCGGGACCGCCGCGGCGCTGTCGATGGCCGGCATTCCGCTGTTCAACGGCTTCTTGTCCAAGGAGATGATGCTAGAAGAGGCAAGCCATACCGTCTGGGCGGGCAGCGCCTGGGCGGTGCCAGCCCTGGCAACCCTCGGCGCGTTGCTGTCGGTGGCCTACTCCTTCCGGTTCATCTTGCATGTCTTCTTCGGCCCGGTGCGCGACGACTACCCGGCAGAGCCGCACGATCCGCCCTTCGGCCTCTGGGCCGCGCCGGCCCTGCTTGTGGTCGGGGTCGTCCTTATTGGTCTCGTTCCGGCCCTGATCGTCGGTCCGCTGGTCGCCGTCGCGGGGGGCGCAGTGATCGGCGGCGGCGAGCTGCCATACTATTCGCTGAAGATCTGGCACGGGGTCACCCCTGCGCTGTTCATGTCGGCTGCCGCGATCCTCGGCGGCCTCGCCCTGCTGTGGCGACACGCCCCGCTCGACAGGGCCTGGCTCGCGGCACCGCGCCCGGAGGCCAAGGTGATCTTCGACCGGCTGATCGCGGCTGCCGTCTCCTTGGCGCGCCGGATCACGGACGGGGCCCATGACGGCGCCATCAGCCGCTATCTGGCGATCTTCGTGGTGGCCACGGTCGCGCTCGGTGCGGTCGCCTGGACCGGCGGCGGCACACCTCCGCCGACCCGCGGGCTGCAGCCGGTCACGCTAGCGGTCGCGATTGGCTGGGCGCTGCTGATGCTGGCCGCGGTCTCGGTCGTGGTGACCCATCGCTCGCGGTTTCTGGCGCTGGTGCTGATCTCGATCATCGGGCTGATGATCTCGGCCGGGTTCGTCTACCTCTCGGCGCCTGACCTGGCCCTGACGCAGATCGCGGTCGAGACGGTGACGATCATTCTGCTGCTGCTGGCGCTGCACTTCCTGCCCAAGACGACCCCGATCGAAAGCAGCCTGTTGCGCCGGATCCGCGACGGCGTGATCGCCCTCGCCGCGGGCGGCGGCGTCGGCGCGCTGGCCTATGTCTTCATGCTCAGGGATGTCGAAACGATCTCGGGCTACCATCTGGCCAATTCCTACGAGGGCGGCGGCGGAACCAATGTCGTCAACGTCATCCTCGTCGATTTCCGCGGCTACGACACCTATGGCGAGATCATCGTTCTGGCGATTGCCGGCCTGGTCATCTACGCCGCAATCGAGGCCCTGCTAAGGGGGCCCGCCGCGGCCCGGATCCGGAATACCGACTATGCGCAGGACCGGTCCCGGGACCGCCACCCGCTGATGATGGTCGTTGCCACCCGCGTGATGATGCCGATTGCGATCATGGTCGGGGTCTACATCTTCCTGCGCGGCCACAACCAGCCCGGCGGCGGTTTCGTGGCCGGGCTGGTGGTGTCGATTGCCCTGTTGATGCAATACATGGCCTCGGGCTTCGCCTGGGCGCAGGCGCGCCAGAGGATCGAGTACCACACCATGATCGGCTGGGGCGTGCTGATCGCGGGGCTGACCGGCGCCGGTGCCTGGCTTGCGGGCAGACCCTTCCTGACCAGCGCCTATGGCTATGTCCATCTGCCGCCGATCGAGGAGTTCGAGCTTGCAACCGCCATGGCATTCGACCTTGGCGTCTTTCTTGCCGTGCTGGGCGCCGTGATGCTGATGCTCTACAGCCTGTCGCGGATAGCGCGCTATGCGGGCGAATCCACAAATCTCGAACCCATGGACTTTGATCCGACCAAGCGTAAGACAGACCCGAAGGAGGGCGTGTGAGATGGAGATTGTGGTCGCAAGCTCCGTGGCGGTGCTGACGGCAGGGGGCGTCTACCTGATCCTGCGTCTGCGCACCTTCCCCGTTATCCTGGGGCTTGCCCTGCTGTCATATGCGGTGAACATCTTCCTGTTCGCATCGGGTCGGCTCGCAACCGGCCTGCCGCCGGTCCTGTTGAAGTACGGTGAGGCCACCTACACCGATCCCCTGCCACAGGCGCTGGTCCTGACCGCCATCGTCATCTCGTTCGGAATGACGGCAGTGCTGGTCATCGTCGCGCTTGGCGCATTCCTGGAATCCGGCACCGACCGGATCGATATCGCCCCGCGCGAGGACGATGCCGAACCCCAGGAGAGCCACAGATGAACCACTGGATTATCGCGCCGGTGATCCTGCCGGCGCTGCTGGCGCCGCTGATCGCTTTCGTCATGCGCCACGATCTGACGCTTGCACGCGCCACGTCTCTGGCAGGGGCGGTGGCCATCGCCGCCATTGCGGTCGGCCTCACGCTGGCCTCGGGCAGCGGGGAAACGCAGGTCTACTACCTTGGCAACTGGCCGGCGCCCTTCGGCATCGTGCTCGTGCTCGACCGGCTCTCGGCCCTGATGGTGCTGCTGACCAGCGTTCTTGCCCTGATCGTGCTGGTTCACGCCGTCGTCACCGGCTGGGACGCCCGCGGGCGGCATTTCCATGCCCTGTTCCAGTTCCAGATCATGGGCATCTGCGGTGCGTTCCTGACCGGAGACATCTTCAACCTTTTCGTGTTCTTCGAGGTGCTGCTGATTGCCTCCTACGGCCTGATGATCCACGGCGGCGGGCGCGAACGCATGCAGGCGGGCGTGCAATACATCGTCATGAACCTGGCCGGATCCACCCTATTCCTCTTCGCACTGGGCGTCCTCTACGCCAGCACCGGAACGCTGAACATCGCCGATCTTGCGCTCAGGTTGCGCGAGATTCCTATCGAGGACGCCGCGCTGGTCCGGGTCGCGGCGATGCTGCTGATGATCGTCTTCGCGCTCAAGGCGGCGCTGTTCCCGCTGCAGTTCTGGCTGCCCGGCACCTACGCCAACGCGCCCGCCCCGGTGGCCGCGCTGTTCGCCATCATGACCAAGGTCGGGGCCTATGCGATCATCCGGGTCCATACCCTGGCCTTCGGGCCGGATATCGGGGCGACGGGACCGCTTGCCGCGACATGGCTGTTCCCGGGGGCCATCGTCACAATCGTGATCGGGGCATTGGGGGTTCTGGGCGCACGCGGGCTGCTGCCGCTTATCGCCTTCTCGGTCCTGGGGTCGATGGGGACCTTGATGGTCGCCGTTGCAAGCTTCACCCCCGAGGCGACACTGGCCGCCCTCTATTACCTCGTCCATTCGACCTTCGCCGGCGCCGCGCTGTTCCTCGTGGCCGACCTGCTGCTGTCGCGCCGCAAGGACCAGACGCTGATCCCGCTGCCAGCGACCGTGCAGAACGGGCTCTTCGCCGGGCTTTTCTTTGCTGCTGCCATCGGCATGGCGGGGATGCCCCCGCTCAGCGGCTTCCTGGGAAAACTGCTGATCCTCGACGCGCTGCGCGATCCGGGCCAGATGCCCTGGGCCTGGGGCGCGGTGCTGGCCGGCTCGCTGGTCACGATCGTCGGCTTTGCCCGCGCCGGCAGCCAGCTCTTCTGGAAATCGACCAGCATTCCGGCCCCCGCTCCGAAAGGGCCCGATCACGGGCCGGTCACGTCCGTTCGCGCCGCTTCGGCGATGGAGATCGCGCCGGCCCTGACCGCGCTGGCCGTACTCGCAGCGCTGTCGGTCTTCGCCGGACCGGTGTCGGCCTACCTGACTCAGGCGTCCGACCAGATTTTTGATCGCGACGGCTATATCGGGGCCGTGCTTGGAACCGCGACGGAGGACCAGCCATGATCGTGCGTCTTGTTCCCCACCCGCTCCTCAGCGCCACCCTGACCCTCGTCTGGCTCGGCCTCGTCAACAAGGTCACGCTGGGCAACCTTCTGCTCGGCAGCGTGCTTGGACTGGCCATACCGATGCTGACGGCGGCCTACTGGCCAAACCGGCCCAGGCTGCGCAAACCCCTGGTCGCGGCCAGGTATATCGGCGTGGTCCTGTGGGATATCGTCATCGCCAACGTCGAGGTCGCGATGATCATCCTGTTCAAGAGACGGGACGAAATCCGCTCGCAATGGATCGTCATACCGCTTGATCTGACCTCGCCCGAGGCTATCACCTGGCTTGCCGGCACGATCACCCTGACACCCGGGACCGTTTCCGCGACACTGTCGGCCGATGCGAGCAGTCTCCTGGTGCACTGCCTGCACACAGATGATCCGGACGGTGTGCGCGATACGATCAAGGCCCGCTACGAAGCCCCGCTGAAGGAGATATTCCCATGATCGCCGCCGCCCTCTGGTTCGCCTTCGCCTGCTTCGGGCTTGGCCTGCTGATGAACGCTTGGCGGATGGTGACCGGCCCCGATGCTGCCGACCGGATCCTCGCGCTCGACACCATGGTGATCAACGTCATCGCGCTGTTCATGGTCTATGGCATCCTGCGCGGCACCACGATCTACTATGAGGCCGCGATGCTGGTCGCCATGGTCGGCTTCGTCTCGACGGTCGCCTATTGCCGCTTCGTGCTGCGCGGCGACATCATCGAATAGGAGCCAGAATGACTGTCATTGCCGAGATACTGGTGTCGTTCTTTCTTGTCGTCGGCGGCATCTTCGGGCTCGTGGGCTCATTTGGGCTGCTCAAGCTGCGCACGACGATGCAACGCCTGCATTCTCCCACCAAGGCGACAACAGTCGGCGTGGGTGGCGTGCTGATAGCCTCGATGCTCTATTTCCTTCTGATCGGCGGCACACTCTCCTTCCACGAACTCCTGATCACGCTCTTTCTGTTCCTGACGGCACCGATCACCGCGCATTTCATCGCGAAGACTTACATGGTCATGAACTTGAAACCGACCGACCTGCCGGAGACTGGGCGAGACCTTGGCTGGGCCATCTACGATGACGCGCCGGACTCTGAGACGGACGAGTAGGCAGTGCAGCCATAGACCGGCGTGCGCGACGCATCGGGGCTTGAGTCAAGGTTCGGGAAAGGAGCCCTTGCCGCGCATCCGCGTTCGAACTGAAACTTCGAGTGGTCGGTGATCCAGCCGCTGCGGTTGAGGGCACTTCGCGGTGGCAAGACGCCTCGGAACGGCTTGGCAGACTGTCGTACTGGCCTCCGGTTCGGAAAGGTGAACCTCTGTCACCGCCTGACTGACCGACCGCGGTTCTTTCGACAATCAGGACGAAGCGGGATGCGGAGTTCCGCGTATCGGGATAATCACCCTCGCAGGTGGTCTAGTGCCCGTTTCCGCGCAGCTTCTGTAAGTCGCGCTCCAGAACCCGCATGCGGATCAGGCTTGACGCGGCGTCCGCGATTGTCGTCATCGCCTCGCGTTCGGGGGCGTCGAGTATCCTCGGCACTACGTCAATCACGCAGATCGACCCCAGAACAAACCCGAGCGGATCGCGAACGGGTGCACCGGCGTAAAACCGAAAGCCGTGTGGTTCGGACAGCGTCGGGTTGTGCGACATGCTTTCGATCTGCGTCAGGTCTTCCAGGACGGTGAAATCGTTGGCAACCAGCGTCTCGTTACAAAAGGCCCAGTCCCGTGGGGTGGCCTCGCCGTCAAAACCGATGCGCGATTTGAACCACTGCTCGGTCCGCGTGATCAGGGTGAACATGGCGATCGGGGTCTGCGTGGCATGCGCGGCCAATCGGACAAGGCGGTCGAACGCGGCGTCCGGCGCGGACCCGACCAAACCTGATTGCGCGACCGCCTCCAGCCGCGCCGCCTCGTTCCACGGTGTGCGATAGGCGACAGGCTCGGTCGCCGCGCCGTCGCGCGACCGCAAGTAATCGACGATCTGTGCCGCCGTCGCCGGGACATCGGGCAGCAATTTGGCCCGCACGCGGTTCATGCCCAGGGCCACCGGTTCCGCGGCGTTGCGCGCACCCGCACTAATAAGGATTGTCTTGCCAAACCGAATGCCTTTTTCAAGCGATGCGAGCAGCATGCGGCGCGTATCGTCTTCGGAGTTTTCAACGATCACCAGCATTGGCGGAACAGACGCAAGCCACGTCCGGACCGTGTCGAGGTCTTCCGAGACATCGACCACCAAGCCCAATGCGGGAAGGCCGACCATACGCCACGCATCCCCACGCCCGTCACCGGCAAGAATGATCGCATGTGCCCGGACGACAGCGTCTTCGTGAACGGGGCTTTCCATGAGGTCCATGACCGCCTGACGCGGGATCCGACGATGGCCACCCGGCGTTTTCCATGACGGCAGCTGGCCGCTTTCCACCCACAGCTGCGCCGTCCGGGTCGATACCCCCAGCAACTTCGCCGCATTCGCTGTCGTCAGAACATCTTTCACGTCATTGCCCACCCTCGCATCGGCATATAAGAAAAAATGCCAGATTTGCAAGAATACGCAGTCTGTAGCACGGGTTCACCGTGTAAGCGGGTCAGATCGGCCCTTTCAGACGGCAGTAGGATCGCTGGTACAGCGCCTGTCCGCCGTATCGCAGCAGCAAATTCCTGATCGATCGAGGCAACCGGCGCATCTTGTCGCGCGCGGCACCTTGACGATGGACCCATTCGATACGCCGAGTGCGTCTGGCAGCATAGCCTGCGAGGGCCGACGTGATATCTTTCGTCCGTGCCAGCTCCTCTGCCAAAACGAGCGCGTCTTCAAAGGCCATACCCGCCCCCTGAGCCATGCTGGGCGGTGAAGCATGGGCGGCGTCGCCAACCAAGACCATGCGATTGCGATGAGTAGGGGCCATGCGCAACCGCACGAGTTGTCCGAAATGCACATTTGCATGTGTTTCGGCGTGCAAATTTGACCCCTTAAGGCGGGGTATCGGCGTCCAATTTTGACCCCCCTGATGTTCTGTCAGACCGTTCGTTGCTGAGCAGCGAACGGAGGGGAGATGAAGCGGGTGGATAC
>Ga0209347_1003674_pt1 | contig 17374 bp, 14 predicted proteins | sample AutmiccommuBRH23_FD_187382 | JGI IMG/M metagenome (GOLD analysis project Ga0209347, IMG submission 187382) | Deep subsurface microbial communities from Mt. Terri, Switzerland - Autotrophic microbial communities BRH/23 (SPAdes) (version 2) | ecosystem: Environmental > Aquatic > Deep subsurface >...
CGGCGCCTTCGGCGCCGCCACCCCGTCCGAAGCCGTGGCAAGCTCCGGTGGCGGCGGAACGATGACAGCAATCGATTCCGAGGATGCAGCGCTGCGGCTTGCCTTCGCTCGGCAGGTGATCATCGTGCCGGGCTATGGCCTGGCAGTGGCGCAGGCCCAGCACCAGGCACGCGAACTGGTTGACCTGCTCGAAAAACGCGGGGTGGATGTACGCTTCGCCATTCATCCGGTTGCAGGCCGGATGCCGGGCCACATGAACGTCCTTCTCGCCGAGGCCGGGATATCCTACGACAAGCTGGTCGACATGGACGACATCAACCACCGGTTTTCGGACGCGGACGTTGCGCTGGTTGTCGGGGCCAACGACGTCGTTAACCCGGCGGCACGCAACAATACGAGCTCTCCGATCTACGGTATGCCGATCCTCAATGTGTCGGACGCAAAGAGCATTATCGTGCTGAAGCGCGGCAAGGGTACCGGCTTTTCCGGTGTCGACAACGATCTCTTCGTAGGCCCGCGAACTTCGATGCTCTATGGAGATGCCAAGCAGTCACTGATGAACCTCGGCTCGGAAGTGAAGCTTGCATGAAGGCCGCGGCGGCCGGCGCTGACGGCATTTTTCGCATGTGCCAGCCGGCTTCCGGAGGTTGTTCCGGCGCGCCGATAGTGCGAGAATAGTGTTGCTATCATTCTATAGACAGTATGATAATGGAATGCTGGCGCGCCCGGAGGCCGCCGACGGATCTCCGTGTCCGCCGGACGGGGCGCCCCCGACAGGAGGACGGACATGACTGAACAGGGCGTTGGCGCTTCGCCGCTGCGCAAGGAAGACGATCGGTTTCTGCGGGGCAGGGGAGAGTATGTCGCCGATATCAGGTTGCCGGGCATGAAGGATGTCGCCTTTGTCCGGTCGCCGTTGGCGCATGCTGTTGTCGGTGAGGTCCGCGTTCCTGAATCGGCTCGCGGACAGGTTTTCACCGCTGCCGACATCGCGGATGTCAAGCCGATCGTCGCTGTGTCGGGCCTTGCGGGCTTCAAGGCATCGGAACAGCCGATTCTTGCCTTCGAGAAGGTTCGGCAGGTCGGCGAACTGATTGCCATGTGCGTGGGGAATTCGCGCGCCGAGGCCGAAGACATTGCGGCATCGGTGGAAGTTGATCTCGACGAGCTTCCGGCTGTTCACGATATGCAGGCCGCTCTCCATTCCGATTCCGCTTTGGTTCATAACCACTGGGGTGACAATATCTTCTTGGAGACGTCCGTCGATATCAATATCGAGGCGGCTTTCGATGCGCCGATAAAGGTGACGCGCGAGATCTCCACTGCCCGCCAGAGCATGGCGCCGCTTGAGGGTCGTGGCACTGTCGCCACCTGGGACAAAAGGCTCGGCCAACTCGTGCTCTATACCGGCAGCCAGATGCCGCACATCGTGCGCACGGGCCTCGCCGAGTGCCTGGGGCTTGACCATGGTCAGGTCCGCATCGTGTCGCCCGACGTCGGCGGCGGCTTTGGCTACAAGGGCATTCTGCTGCCCGAGGACATCTGCCTGGGCTGGCTGGCGATGCGCTGCGGTCACCCGGTTCGCTGGATCGAGGATCGCCGGGAGCACCTGACGGCCGGTGCCAATTGCCGCGAGCATCACTATCGCATCACAGGCTATGCGGACCGCGACGGGACGCTTCGGGGCATCGACTGCGAGGCGCTTGTCGACTCAGGGGCCTACTCGTCCTATCCGTTCTCGGCTTGCCTGGAGGCCGCCCAGATCGTCAGCATCCTTCCCGGGCCTTATGATTTTCCGTCGTACCGCTGCAAGACGTGGTCGGTGGCAACCAACAAATGCCCCATTCTGCCCTACCGCGGTGTTGCCCGAACCGGCGTTTGCTACGCGCTGGAACTTGTAATTGACGCCATCGCTCGCGAAGCGGGCATGGAGCCGCACGAGGTTCGCCTCAAGAATCTCGTTCGTCCCGAACAGATGCCGTTCGACAACATCACCAAGAAGCACTTCGACAGCGGCGACTATCCGCAGGCGCTGGAACGCGCCATGGCCGCAATCGACGTTCCCGCCATTCGTGCGCGTCAGCAGAAGACCGAACCTGACGGACGACTGATTGGGCTCGGACACGCGGTTTATTGCGAGCAAGGGGCACATGGCACCTCGGTCTATGCCGGCTGGGGTATTCCAATGGTGCCCGGTCATGAGCAGGCGACCGCACGCATGACGCCGGACGGCGGGCTCGAACTGCGGGTCGGGGTGCATTCGCACGGCCAGAGCATGGAGACCACACTCGCCCAGGTTGCGCATGAAATCCTGGGCATCGAAACCGACAAGATAAAGCTCGTTCATGGCGACACGCAGTACACGCCCTACTCAACGGGCAGCTGGGGCTCGCGCTGCATGGTGATGGCGGGGGGCGCGGTTGCGACCGCCTCGCGCGAGGTTGCGGGGATGGCGCTGCGTATTGGCGCGCATTTGCTGCAGGCCGACCCCGCCGATGTCGAACTGGCCAACGGCTCGGTCATCGGGCCATCGGGCAGCGTCACTCTCGAGGAAATTGCGCGCACCTGGTATCGCCGGCCGCAGGATTTGCCGGTTGCCGTCGATCCACGCGGATTGGAATCGACCATCGGCTACAAGCCGGTGCGCGACTCCGGTACGTTCAGCTACGCCGCTCATGTCGCTGTCGTGGCCGTCGATCCGGAGATCGGCGACATCGAAATCCTCGAATACATCATTGTCGAAGACGGCGGAAAGCTGGTCAACCCGATGGTTGTCGACGGCCAGATTTACGGCGGCCTCGCGCAGGGTATCGGGACGGCGCTTTACGAAGAAATGAATTTCGACGCGAGCGGCCAGCCGCTGGCGTCGACCTTCGCAGACTACCTCCTGCCCGGGCCGACCGAGGTGCCCGAACCCGTGCTCGACCATATGGAAACGCTGGCGCCCTATACCGAATTCGGCGTGAAAGGCATCGGCGAGGGAGGAGCGATCGCGCCGCCTGCTGCCATCGGCAATGCGGTGAACGACGCTCTCAAGGGCTTCGGTGTCGAACTGCTGCGCTCGCCGATGACACCGAGGAACGTGCTGGAGGCCATCAATCGTGCGCCCCATGCCGCGCGCTCAGGCCACGCAAAGGAGACCGCAGCTTGAAACCCGTCAATTTCGACTATGCGCGTCCCGCGAACGTCGACGCTGCGCTTGTTCTGCTCGCCGACGACAGCCGGGTAATCAAGATGATGGCCGGCGGGCAATCGCTCGGGCCGATGCTCAACATGCGGCTGGTCCAGCCCGACCTGCTCATCGACATCACCGGAATCGAGGAACTCACGCAGGTTGATACTTCGACAGAAAACCTGGTCATCGGCGCATGCATCACCCATTCCGATATCGAAGATCTGCGTGTCCCCGACGTGACGCTCGGCGCCTTGCCGACAGTGGCCAGGGGAATCGCTTATCGTGCGGTGCGCAACCGGGGCACGATTGGCGGAAGCCTGACCCACGCCGATCCTTCGGCAGACTGGATTTCGATGATGTCCGCGCTTGGCGCGACCGTCACGCTTCGCGGGGCAGCCGGAAACCGGACAATCCCGGTCGAGGACTACATGCTTGGCGCTCTTGAGGCGGACCTTCGCCCGGGAGAGATGCTGGTCAGCATCGCGGTGCCGAAACTGTCTCGTTCCGCCCGCTGGGGATACTACAAATCCTGCCGCAAGACCGGCGAGTTCGCCCATGCGATAGGCGCCTTTCTGGTGGACCCCGACCGTAATGTCAGCCGGGCCGTGATCGGCGCCACCGAAAGCCGCCCTGTCGTCGTCGCCGAAGCCGGTCATCTTGTCGGGAATGGCAGCCGCAGCGGCGCCCCCGACTTCGACGCAGTCGCAACAAGTGAAGTGCTGGAGTCGAGCGGGATGGACGACCCCATCGACCGGCAGACCCATTGCGTCGCGCTGCGACGCGCTATCGAGCGAGCATATTCGGCATGAGCATGGTCAAGCTTACAGTCAACGGAAAGCCTTTAAGTGCGGATGTCGAGCCGCGCCTTCACCTGGCCGACTTCCTGCGCGAGACGCAGAACCTGACCGGCACCCATCTCGGTTGTGAGCATGGCGTCTGTGGCGCCTGTACCATCCTTGTCGACGGCGTGCCGACGCGTTCCTGCATCACCTTTGCGGTCGCCTGCGAACAAGCCGACGTCGTGACGGTCGAAGGTCTCGACCATGACGAGATTTCGTCCGAGTTGCGGACTGCCTTTTCGAAGCACCATGCGCTGCAATGCGGCTACTGCACCCCGGGCATGATCGTTTCGGCCCGAGACGTTGTGATCCGCATGGACACCCCATCCGAGCATGATATTCGCGTCGCCATGAGCGGCAACCTTTGCCGCTGCACGGGTTACGTCGGCATCATCAAGGCGGTTCAGGAGGTAGTCTCGGCCCGCCGCGCGCGGGGCATAGCGGCAATTCCCGATGGGGACAGGAAGAGGCTGGGCCCGGCAGGGTCGGGCAACGGCGCTGCCGTGCAGGCCGGCCAGCGGAAGCAGGAAGCCGATACCATCACGTCCATCGCAGGCGGCGACGCCGCCAAACCGGTCAAGGCGGCTGCAAGCCCGCGTGCGGCCGCTGCCGACTGGAAGCCGCAAAACAGTTTCCGCGAGAGCTTCAGCGTCAACCATCCCGTCGAGACGGTATGGGCGTTTTTTGGCCGAATCGGCGAGGTCGCAGCCTGTCTTCCGGGCGCCTCGCTCGCCGGAGAGCCGGTTGATGGTCATGTCGAGGGCCAGATCCGAGTCAAGGTCGGTCCGATATCAGCCGAGTTCCAGGGCGTTGCCGATGTGTCTAGAGACGATGCAACGCGGACCGGTACGATCAGCGGCAGCGGCAAGGACAAGCGCAGCAACTCGGCAACGCGCGGTCTGATCAGCTATGCGGTGAAGCCGGGCGACCGTGAAGGGGAAACGCGCGTCGATGTCGGGATCGGCTACACGCTGACGGGCGTGCTCGCGCAGTTCAGCCGCTCCGGCCTTGTCCAGGATGTCGCCGGCAGATTGATTGCAGCCTTTGTCCAGAACCTCGAGGCGCAACTTGCCCACCAGGCAGACCCAAACAGCGCCAATGGTCCTTCGCCGCAAATTGTTACAGAGTTGAATGCCGGCTCGCTGGTTTCCGCGGTCATTACTGGGCGCATACGAAAGTTCTTTGGCCGCTGGTTCGCCAGGTCCTGAGTCTGGCCCTGGTCGTCGTTCGTGCATCGTTGCCAACGCCATTCGACCCCCCGGCATGGCGGGGAGATTTCCTGCGGGGTGAAAGTCTTTTTTGGTTGCGGTGCAGCCATACGACAACCTAGCATATTCAAACTATCTGTCGTACAATAGTATTATGAGTAAGCTTTCCGCCATATACGATCGTAGCCGCAACCCACTCTACGTGCAGGTTGCATCCGTGATGCGGCAGCGAATTGAAACCGGCTTCTGGGTAGAGGGCGACAAGATCTCCACCCTGGAAGAACTGGAAGCCGAGTTTGCGGTTGCACGCGTGACCATCCGTCAGGCAATCGAACTGTTGCGGGAGGAGGGGCTTCTTGACGCCCAACAGGGCAGGGGTACCTTTGTCTCGGGCCGCCCGCGGCACAACCGCTGGCTCAATTTGGCCAACGACTTCGATTCGACGGTCGCTTCGATCAAGGACAACGTGCTGAAACGGGTGCACATCGAAGAAAACTCCCCGCTTCCTGAATTGTTCGAAGGTGAAGGAAACCTTGCGGAAGGTTACACCTTTCTACGGAGTGTGCAATACAACGATGGGGAGCCCTTTTCGGTCGTTAACCTGCACCTCGACCAGAAGATCTTTGACAAGGACCGAAAGCGCTTCTCGCACACGGCCGCCTTGCCGAGTATCGTCGAAATGGACGAGATCCAGATTTTGCATGCTCATCAAACACTGACCATCGGTGTGGCCGACCCGGAGACCGCAGACTTGCTCAAGATCGGGCTTGGCGAACCGACCGCCGACTGCAGGCTGGTTCTCGAGGATTCCAACGGCATTGCCATCTATGTGGCCGACATCCACTATCACAGGAATTGCTTTGCCCTGCGCAATGATCTGCTGGAAGGCAGGCTACCAAATGCCGCCGGGAAAACGGGTCGGCAGACCGTAAAGTGAAGTCTGGTTGATCCACCGCTCACCCGGCCGGATGGCCAGGTGAGCGCAATTGCAGTTTCACGCCGCGATGGACACTTCCGACGGATCGATGCCGACGATGGCCGCATAGCGGGCCTGGTCGGTAGCGCCTTCCGTGTTGATGACGAAAACACGGGAGCCGGAATCAAGGCCAAGTTTGGCGCGCGCGTCTTCGTCCTGCATGACCCGCAAGAATCCGGCAAGGCCGGCTGCCCCGCTTTCGCCGGCAACAATGGCGGGATCGCCGGGGCAGGGGCTCGCAAGCTTGCGCATGCAGTTGGCTGCGTCATCTTCGGCAACTGTCATGAAGGCGTCAGCCGCCTTCGACAGCACACGCCAGGCGACAAGCGATGGCTCATAGCATTCGAGCATGGCCATGATTGTCTCCTCTCCATGTTCGATCTTGACCGGCTTGCCTGCTAGGGCACTCTCGTAGATGCAGGCGGCACGATCCGGCTCCACCACAACCAGGCGGGGGCGGTCCTTGCCAAAGATTACGTCAAAATAACCGGCAACCGCAGCCGCCAGGCCGCCGACGCCAGCCTGGATGAAGACGTGTGTAGGTGGTTCCGGCAGTGTACGCAGTGCCTCGTTCAACATTGCGGTGTAGCCCTGCATGACCAGACCGGGAATGCGTTCATAGCCTGGCCATGATGTGTCGGAAACGACGATCCAGCCGTTGTCGTCGCAGACACGCTCTGCCTCAGCGACGCTGTCGTCATAGGTGCCTTTCACACGGATCATCTGTGCCCCGAATTTGGCGATGGCCTCAACCCGTTCGTCGGAAACACCGGAGTGAACGAATATAGCGGCCTTGGCGCCGACGAGTTGCGCTCCCGCCGCGACCGAGCGGCCGTGGTTGCCGTCGGTGGCACATCCGACGGTCATTTGTCGGGCGATATCCGCCACAGCTTCCGAATGCAATTCGCTGATATCGACGGGCCGGCCAAGCTTGCGTTCGGCCTCTTCCAGGACCAGTCTGATTACCGCATAGGACCCGCCCAGCGCCTTGAAGCTGCCAAGCCCAAGGCGAAAGCCCTCATCCTTCACGTGGATGGACGCGACGCCCGTCTCGCGCGCAAGCCCAGCCAGCGAATGCAGTGGCGTGGGGGTGTGATTCTGCCGATGCGAGAGAAAGCGTTCGACCTCCTTCGCCGACTCTACGCTCAGTGTCTCCGCGTCTGCCGCGTCGAGCGCATGTCCATGGTCCGGAAGATTGTTGGTAACCAGCATATGAATATTCCTGTTTCGGTTGGTAAATTATATTGCAATATACTCGCGTTTTTTCGTCCATTTTGCCATTTAAGGTGAAACAAAATTGCATGGAGTGGTGCCTTGAAGCGTGAACCAACCAAGAGCCCTGTCGGGCTCGATAGTTTCGATCTGGCGATCCTGGCTATCCTGCAACAGGATAATACGACGCCGCAGCGCATCATTGGAGAAAGGGTCAATCTGTCCGCAGCGGCTGTCCACCGGCGGATCAGACGGATGACGGCTGAGCGCGTCATCGTGGGTAATGCTGCAAGTGTCGATCCGGCGCGCGTTGGTCTGCCAATTACGATAGTCGTTGAGGTTCACATCGAAAGTGAACGGCTCGACCTTTTTGACGCGGCCAAGACAATCTTCTCCAACGCGCCAGAAGTGCAGCAATGCTACTACGTCACCGGTGACGCAGACTTCATTCTGGTGGTCGTCGTCGCATCCATGGCCGAATACGAGGCCCTTACGCGACGGCTGTTCTTTGAGAATCATAATGTGAAGCGGTTCCGCACCCTGGTCGTCATGGATCGGATCAAGGTCGGGCTGGCTGTCCCGCTTCCTTAAGCGCGGTTCAGGCACACTTTGGATCGAACTGGTTCAGATAGAAAAAAGGCCCCGGCAAACAGCCGGGGCCCTTTGGCAGAGTGCCAGGTTCAGGAATCAGGCAAAACGATCTTGCCATCCTCGATCGTGATCAGTGTGCCATTGGCCATGTACTGACCGCTTTCACTGCCCTCGGGCCCGTCCTTGATGAACTTGACGGTGCCATTCAGCGTCGGAACCTCGATTTCCCAGAAGGCATCGCGGATTGCCTGTGGCTCGGCGCTGCCGGCCTTTTCGATTGCGGCCTTGATGACGCGAATGCCGTCGTATCCACGATAGCTTTCGGTCAGTCCTGCCTTGCCATGCCCGGCCTTTTCCCAGGCAGCGATAAACGCTCTGGCCTGGTCAGGATGCGGCGACTTTTCAGGCGCCCATGGAGCGAAAAAGACCATGTGCATGGTGCCGTTGGCTGCGGTGCCGGCCTGCTCGATCAACTGGTCGGGGTTCTGGGAACCGCCGGTTGTGATGATCTTCTTTTCGATGCCGAGAGCTGCGGCCTGCTTGAGAACCAGCGTAAGCTGCTCGACGGCTGCAGTCATGATGATCGTGTCGGAATCGGACGCCTTTATCTTGGAGAGCTGTGCGCTCATGTCCTGGGCCGACTGGTCCATGATCTCGCTCAGGCCGACCTCGATGCCGTTCTTTTTGAACGTCTCGCTGAAGTCCTTCATTGTGCCGAGGCCCCAGTCATTGTTGATGGCTAGGAAATCGACCTTCTTGATGTCGAGTTTCGGCAGCAATGTCTCGAACAGCGCTGCTTCCACCCATGATGGCGGCGAAATCCGGAAAATATAGGGATTTCCCTGCTTGGTGATCTTGCTGGACGAAGACGTCTCTACAAGCATTGGAATTTCGTACTGCATCAGCTTCGGCATGACGGCGAGCGTCAGGCTGGAGCCCCAGGCGCCCATCATGACCGGTACCTTGTCGCGCGTGATCAGCTTCTCGGCAACGGCGGCCGCTTCGGTCGGGTTGCTCTTGTTGTCCTCGATCACCAGCTCAACCTGGTTGCCAAGGATGCCGCCATTGGCGTTGATTTCCTCTGCAGCGATCTTGGCGCCGTTGGCGACATAGTTTCCGGAAGCAGCAAAGGCTCCGGTCAGCGGCTGGTTGATGCCGATCTTGATGGTATCGGCGCTTGCCGCGCCCGTCGTCGCCAGCAGCAGCGACATCGCCAGCGCTTTTATTGAGTGAGTGCTCTTACTCATAAATGGTCCTCCGGTTTGATTGCATAAGCCACTGCACGCCCACTTGAATGCCTCCCGAACTATACGAATACCTGCGGTTTTCGATCCTCCAAACCGCAAAACATACCCCACTGGCCGGGTAGGCCAACGCACAATGGTTCTATCGTCCCATTTTTAGTATCTTAGAGCAACTTCTTTTTGAGGCGTCGCGGTCTGAGGACGACTTGGCAAAACTCCAACACTAAAGCGGCCGGACAGTCCGGCCTTGTGGCCTGCTGCCGTTTTGCGAGGCGAGCAACCCGGCTTGCGCAGTTGGTCTCTCCCTGATCCGGCAGATTGTCATGCAGCTTGCGGTGGCCATAGACCCTGCCGCTCTCCGTCCAGGTCCTGCTGAGAAGATCGGTCTGCCGTGCGTCTTCCTGAGCCCGTTTGCTCAAAGTTTCTTCATCCACGCGTGAAAGCCGCTGGTCCGGAGGCGCAGGCAATGGCCATCGCCCGGACTTTGAACTGCCGACGATGCCTGGCAACAAACGCGTATCTCACTTTGCATCCTTGGCGAAACACGCGGTGGCCCTTTTAGGATGTCGCGCTGCTCGGTGACGCGAGCCAGTTCCCTCTTTAGAGGCCGGATCTCGGCTGCGTGATCAGCATCATCGGAAGCGGAAAGGCTCAAGAGTTTCTTGTTCCACGCAAAAAGCGAATTTTGGCTGGCACCCAGACGCCGCGAAACCTCCGTTACCGGACAGCCCGCTCCGTGATCTGCCGACCGCGTCGCGTTTGAAATGGTCACTGAAACCGTTGGTGCTCATCATGGCCTCCTTGCCTCGAGATTAGGGAAGAAGGCGTCTACGAATCTAGGGGCAATTCAGTTCTGGAAGCCGAAACCTCGTCCGTTTGACGTCATCGCTCGTTGATCGGTTCAGGTGCGGGCTTCGAGACGGTCGAGAGCGCCGTAGTATTTGCTGAGGGTAAAGACCGCCAGCTTCCGAAAGCCATGTAATGTTATCGGATCCGGAACTGTCACCGGAAAAGGAATGTCGTCGGCCGATTCATCCGACGCTAGGCGCGCCAGCAGACGTCCCATCACCGTGCAGGTCGCGACTCCGCGTCCATTGCATCCGAGTGCCGTGTATAAATTGGGCGCAAGAATGTGAAGATGCGGCATTGTATCCTTGGTGATGGCGACCTTGCCGCTCCACACAAAATCCAGCGGCATACTGCCCACTTGCGGGAAGATACGCGACATCGCAGCCTGCAGGGTGCGTGCATCCGTAAAGCTTGGGGCTTCGTCGACCGGCGAGCGGCCACCCATTACAAGTCGGCCCTCATGATCGAGGCGGAAATAGAGAAGCAGGCGCCGAGAATCTGCGACCCCTTGACCACCCGGCAAGATGGATGCGCGCTCGCGCGGGGGCAGGGGTTTTGTGGCGGCCTGGAAGCTTGTGACCGGAATGATTGTACGGCGCAGCCCGCGCCAAAGATCGCCAGTATAGGCATTTGTCGCAAGGATAACACGTCCAGCCCGAAGGCGACCCTTGGCGGTCTCGATTTCCCAAAGTTCGCCGCTGCGTTGAAGCTTCAGTGCCGCGGCGCCGGCAAAAATGGCGGCGCCCTCCTGCATTGCGGCTCTTGCAAGGCCACGCGCATAGGACAATGGCTGCAGAACGCCGCCCCGAGGATCAAGCCATCCACCATGATAGGCGTCGCTGCTCGACCCTATTAAAGCGGCAGTTTCGGCCTGGTCGAGGAGCCGGGAGCCGATGCCTCGCGCCGCCCACTGCCGGCAACGCGGCGTGATCATTGACTCGAACGCCATCTTGCCATGCGCGGCCTGGATCCAACCGCTGCGGCGGGGATGGCAGTCCATACCATAGCGGTCGATCAACGAAAACACGAGGTCGGCGCTGCCGCCGAACTCGTTGCTGATACGCACGCCGAGATCTTTTCCCCAGGCCTCTTCGAGCCTGTCGGGGTCGTGCTTGAGACCCGCAATTATCTGCCCGCCATTGCGGCCCGACGCGCCCCAGCCCGGTTCGGAGCTTTCCAGGACAGCCACTTTGCGACCACCTTGCGCGAGATGGAGCGCCGCGCTGAGGCCCGTGTAGCCAGCCCCGACCACTGCAACATCTACGACGTGCTCGCCTTGTAGGGTGGCGTATTCGGGCGCGGGCGATGCGCTGGCGGCCCAGAGACTGGCTGGCAACGGCTGAACCATTTGGATCACTTCGCTGTTGATTGTTGTCCAGATAGCTTCTCCCACCCGACATGCCGGGTGGGAGAAGCGAGGTGTGGGCTACTCCAACATTATCTGGTTCCACTGCTCCGCATTGGCATCCATGTATTTGCGCGCATCGCTCTCGCTGATGATCAACATGTCGTTCAGGTTCTGTGGCGCCATGACCAGGATCTTCATGGTTTCGGCATCGGCCTGTTCACTTGCCGCACCAAGCACGGGACCGTAGGTCTTCAGATCGAGAAGCTTGGCTTGTTGCTCGGGAGCAAGACTGAAATTGATCAGTTCATGCGCCATTTCGACATAGGGAGAGCCTTTCGGGATCACGAACCAGTTAGCCCAGGCGATTCCGTCCTTGAAGGTGTAGCCGATTGGTGCGCCTTCATTGCTGGCCGAAAGGGCGCGACCGCTCCACACGGATGACAGCGCGAGTTCGCCCGATGAAAGGAGTTGCGGTGGTTGCGCGCCGCTTCCCCACCAGACCGACACATTCGGCTTGATCTCCTTGATCTTGCCAAGCGCCATCTCGACCTTCTCCGGAGTGACCGGATAGATTTCGTCACGCCTGACGCCGGCAGCAAGCAAAGCTGCTTCGTAGTTGTAGTAGAAATACTTGTAGAGCCCGCGCGCACCGGGGAAACGCTTCACGTCCCAGAAGTCTGCCCAGCTTTCGGGGCCACCATCCGGAAAGGCCGTGGTGGACCACGCCATGATCGTCGCGCCTGTAGAGGTGGCGACGCCGTAAGGAGCAACCCAACCCTTGTCGATATTGGCGGCGTTGGGGATCTTTGCAAGATCGAGCTTTTCAAGGAACCCTTCATCGCCGCCTTGCCACACGGTGCGGCCTCCGACATCGACAAGATCCCATTCCACGTTTCCGGCTTCCGCCATCGCCTTGATCTTGGCGGTCTCGGTCGGAGAGGTGTTGATGATCTCGATTTTTTTCTCGGCGGCGAAAGGATCGGTAAATGCCGCCTTCTCGGCATCGGACAACGCACCGCCCCAGGATGTGAAGGTGAAAGGACGGTTCTGGGCCCAGGCGAGGCGCGGGAGAACTCCCGTTCCCGCGATAATTCCGGCTGTTGCCGACAGTAAGAATGAACGTCTACGCATTAGATAGTCCTCCTGTTGTTGAACTCTCTGCGACCACGCGGGCGTGATCCGGTTTCCAGGACAAGGTCACCCTTGTGCCAGCCTGAATTGAGCGGTCCGTAATCTGGCGAGCGATCAGGCTCTGGCCATTCTCCAGCACGATCCCGTATTGGCTCAGTTCTCCGAGATAGACGGTCTCAACAATTTCGGCCGGCACACCGTCGTCGGCATGGTTGAACAGCAGGTGCTCGGGCCGCAGCAGAAGGCGGGCCGGTCGACCCGGCTCGACGCCGGGCGCGGCAGGAGCCCTAATCGTGCGACGGAACGCTTCGACGTCGACGATGGCGGTGCCGTCGCTGACGGAGGTGACCGTCGCCGCAAACAGGTTCGATTCGCCGATAAAGCCAGCGACGAACGCGTTTGCCGGACGGTCATAGATATCATCGACCGATCCGAGTTGATGGATGCGGCCATCGTTCATCACCGCGATACGATCGGACAGCACGAGCGCCTCCTCCTGATCATGCGTGACGTAAATCGTCGTCCTGCCATGCTTGTGGTGAAGCCGGCGCAGTTCGAGCTGCACATTGCGCCGCAACTGCTTGTCCAGCGCACTCAGGGGTTCGTCCATCAACAGCACGTCGGGCTCGATGATCAGGGCGCGGGCCAGTGCTACGCGCTGCTGCTGGCCTCCCGACATTTTCTGGATCGCACGGTCGGCATATTCTTCGAGCTGCATCAAGGCCAGGACTTCAGCCACCCGGCGATGGCTCTCGGCCTTTGATACACCCCGGACGGACAGGCCATAAGCAATGTTCTGCCCAACCGTCATGTGTGGAAACAGCGCATAATTCTGAAAAACCATGCCGATATTGCGAAGCCTTGCGGGAAGACCAGTAACGTCGCGAGAGCCGATCGCAACAGTGCCCGCAGTGGGCTCGACATAGCCGGCGATCAGATTGAGCAGGGTCGTCTTTCCAGAGCCAGACGGCCCGAGCAATGTCAGGAATTCACCCGCGGCCACATCCAGATTGGTCGGCGCCAGCGCGAGGAACTTGCCGTAGTGTTTCGAAATGGCTTCCAGCCTCAGGGGGAGTCCGGTGTTTGTCATCGCGCAGAGTTTCCCTGACTACGGCTGGCGAATTGCGCAACCGCGAAGAGCACAATTGCCAGAACGATCATCATTGTTGCCGCCACGGCGATCACCGGTGTGAACTCGAGCCTGATCGACTCCCAGATCTTCACCGGCAGTGTCTTGTTGGAATAGCCGGCCAAGAAGACCGCCACGACGACTTCGTCGAAGGAGGTGATGAAGGAGAAGATTGCTCCCCCAACGATGCCGGGCACGATGTTCGGCAACGTGATTGTGCGGAACACAGTCCACGAACCACCGCCCAGACCGGATGCCGCCTTCAGCCAGTTATCGTCAACGCCCCGGAGCGCAATCCCGACGTTTATGACCACGAAAGGCAGCGCCAGGATCATGTGCCCAAGGCTCATTCCAAAGATGGTTCCGCTCAGCCCAACATCCAGCGCGCTGCGGTACAGGGCGACCGCCGTCACGACAACTGGAACGATCATGGGAGCCAGGAAGAGCGCTGTGATGCTCGCGCGCCAACGCCCAGACAGCCTGCGCAGGCCAATCGCCGCCAAGGTTCCCAAGACTACCGCGATGGCGGTGGCGATCACGGCCACCTGGAGGCTGTTATAGAGCGAAGTTTGCCACTCGACGTCCTCGAAAAACCGCTCGTACCAGACTCCCGAGTAGTTTCTGGGCGGCAGCGCAATGAAGCTTGCCTTGTTGAAGGAGGCAGGCACGACGGCGAGGATCGGCAGCACAAGAAAACCGAGCACGAGGCTGGCCGCCGCGTTGGAAATCATGCGAAGCCAGATGGGGAGCTTGCTCATTTGGCGAACATCCCCTTGTCGAGAGGGAGGAGTTTCGCAGTCAGCCCCATGATCAGCAGAACAATGGCCAGAAGGGCAATCGAACCGGCTGCTGCAAGCGACCAGGCAAGCCGTTCGTTGACAAAATTCGCAATCAGCATGGAAAGAGTGATCGCGTTGGCGCCACCCAGGAGAGCCGGTGTGATGAAAAAGCCCAGCGACAGAAGAAACACAAAAGTGGCGCCGCCAGCAATTCCGGGCAGGCAAAGCGGAAAATATACGCGCCGAAACGTGTCGAGCAGGCCGGCCCCGAGGCCATCGCTGGCAAGCAGAAGTCGTCGGTCGATCCGTGACATGGCGCTGTAGAGGGGTAGTATCATGTAGGGCAGAAGGACATGCACCATGCCAATCATCACGCCCGTATTGTTGAACAACAGGGAAATCGGACTGTCCGTCAGACCGGACCCCATCAGCAACTTGTTCAGCGGTCCGTTTCGTTCGAGCAGCAGCATCCACGCGAATGTGCGGACAAGAACCGAAATCCAGAACGGAAACAGCACGCCATAAAGGGCAACAATGAACCAGACGCCCTTGAGACGGCTCAGCACATAGGCGACCGGCCAGGCAAGCACGGCACAAATGGCCGTAACGGAGCCCGCTACCACCAGCGTGTTGAAGGCGACTTGCCTATAAACCGGGCTCCCCAACAGCGTCTCGAATGGCACCATGGTTCCGGCGGGATCGGTAAAGGCCAGCGCGAAAAGGCGTGCAAGCGGAATGACAAATACGGTAGCCAGAACCAGCAGCGCCGGCGCCAGCAACAACCCTGTCTGCATCTTATCTCGCGAGATTACCAAGCTGGTCCCTTCCGGTTCCTTCGGTTGATCTACATGACGTCCGTATAGACGCCGAGGCCACGCTTCCTGATCTGGGCGCCGATCACGACCCGTTGGATCTCGGACGTCCCTTCCCAGATCCGGTCCACGCGAATGTCGCGATAAAGCCGCTCGACCGGGTTTTCTCGCATGTAACCCCGGCCACCGAGTACCTGGAGCGCCTTGTCGATGACGCGACCGGCGACTTCAGAGCAATGAAGTTTCAATGCGCTAGCGTGGGCGTGAACCTGCTTCGCATCGATGCCGCTGTCGATTTCCCAGGCCACGCGATAGAGAGCCGACTTGGCCGCGAAAATCTCGACCGCCATGTCAGCAAGTTGGAATTCCACGCCTTGGAAATCACGAATTGGCCGATTGAACTGATGCCGCGTCGTTGCATAGTCATTGGCAATTTCGGCTGCGCGCGTAGCAGCGCCGATTGCGTGTGATGCAATCTGAAGACGCGCCTCGACGAACCAACCCTTGGTCAGTTCAAGTCCCTGGCCGATCTCGCCCAGCATTTTGTCGTCGTCGAGTTCAAGATCTTCGAAACGAAGCTCAGCGTGGTCGAATGCGAAGTTATGCATGAATTTTGGCGAACGCACATGCATCATCCTTTCAGCCGGCTTGTCGACAAGAAACAACGTCGGCTTGTTCGGATCATCATCAACATGCGTATGGACGATTATGAAATCGGAGGCATTATATGAGGTGACGAACCACTTCTCGCCGTTGATGCGCCATTTGCCCCCGATCTTGCGGGCGGATGTCTTGACGCGGCGCGGGTCCGAACCGGCATCTTCCTCGGTGATCGCGAAAGCCCCGCGCCGATGTCCCTGTACAGACGGTAGAAGATACGCTTCTTTCTGTGTCGCCGTGCCGTATTTCAGGCTAACGGGGGGGCGCCAGACGCAACTCCATAGACCGTTGGTAACCCGGCCCAACTGCTCTTCAATTGCCGTCTGTTCGAGCATATTGAGTCCGAGACCGCCATGCTCCTTCGCATGGTTGATGCCCGCAAGTCCCCAGTCGCGAACCGCCTGCCTGACCGCCTCGCGACGCTCCATAGGCAGTTCGCCGTGCTCGTCGGTGATGAGTTCCAGCGGCACGAGCACCTGGTCGCAGAACTCGCGGCCTTTAGCGGAGAGTTCTTTCTGACGCGCGTTGAATTCGAAATTCACATGAACCTCTTCAGTGACCGTTGGCGTTGTATTTGGCACTACTACTGCTGATGAGCAGTGCGTCGACAGCGAAGCACCCTTGTCCCGAAACCAGCAGTGGATTTACATCCATCTCATCGATCAGGTCGCCGAGATCGGCCGCAAGCATCGAAAAGCGAACGATCGCATCATGGAGCGAGGCTATATCGGCAGGTGGCAAACCGCGGCTGCCTGCGAGCATCGGGCGAACTTGAAGCCTGTCCACCATGACTTGCGCCTCCTCGATGGAAAGCGGGGGAATGGCCACGGCGCGGTCCTTCATTAACTCGATCCAGATTCCACCCGACGCAACCATGACATAGGGCCCGAATTGCGGATCACGGATGATTCCAAGGGCGATCTCCGTGCCTTTGGGCACCACTTCCGAAACGACGACCTCAGAACCAAGCCGCACGGACATGTCGGCATAAGCAGACTCGACGGCCTTGGAATCGGCGAGCCCCAGCATGACGCCACCAACGTCGGACTTGTGCCGTATGCCGGGGGCTGCCGTCTTCATGGCAACCGGATAGCCGATCAGTTTGCCTGCATCGTTCGCTTCGATCATCGTGCTGCAGCGAACGGTCTTTGCAGTGCGCAATCCATAGTCTGACAGTAACTTCAAGGCTTCCAATTCGTCGAATGGCAGCCTGTCGGCCAGCCTTTCGCGCCAGCGGTCGCGGATCTCGTCTGAAACAGGATACGACATGGTGCGGGCGCGGTTTCGCGTGTCGCGCAACACAAACAGATTTCGGATCGCGCAAAGGGCCTCCGGTGTACCGTCGATCACGGGAACGCCAGCTTCGGTCGTGGCAAGCGCCAGAGCACGATGGCTGACCGACGCATAGTTGGTGACAATCG
>Ga0209347_1003675_pt1 | contig 17366 bp, 17 predicted proteins | sample AutmiccommuBRH23_FD_187382 | JGI IMG/M metagenome (GOLD analysis project Ga0209347, IMG submission 187382) | Deep subsurface microbial communities from Mt. Terri, Switzerland - Autotrophic microbial communities BRH/23 (SPAdes) (version 2) | ecosystem: Environmental > Aquatic > Deep subsurface >...
AACGAAGATGAGCTCGAAGCCGTCGCGATTGCCAATTTGATTGCAGCCGATGAGGACAGCATTGTTGGTTGGGTTTACCGCTGGAACACTGGTGCTTTGGCAATCCGGTGGGACGTAGAAGGTCCGCAGCGAGTTGCACGATGCGAGCCCGATCTCAACGAATTACAAAAGCGAGAAATCGACTTTGATGGCTTGACCCGTATAGCGGCAAGGAGCGGCGGCAGAGGATAGCTTCGCAGGTCAGCCTGGCGGAAAGCAGCGTTCCTGCGAAAGGTCAGGCTTAAGAAGGCCATCAGCTTTGTCGCGGTGATCTGGAGATCCGGTTCCGACTCCGTCGGTTCTTTATAGGTCCTAGAATTGGGCTCAGTGCCATTGTGGCAGGCGATAGAGGATCAGTAATTTACCTGCTCAAACCCGTAATTGCCTTCATAATCGCGCCAGTCCACGAACACAGACCGGTGATAGATGCTTGGGCAATGGTCTCCCCATCCTTCAAGCCCCACATGGGCCGAGGGAAGTGCGGCGGTGGAAGATGGTTGCCACGAGAAATCTCCTTGGGTGCCGTAGGTGCCGAGGACAACCATTGAGCTGCGGTTGCAGACGCCATCTCGCCCGGGTATGTGCTGCCGGGCATAACGAACATCAAAGACGCGGATGGACCGCACGAAGTTGAATTCCGGACCGCTAATGTCGATGTCGGCGCGGTTGTCTACGGGATGGAGCGCGTAATCAGCCCGCACGAGGTTACCCCAGACAGCGTCAGAGGCTGTAAGCCAGAGCTTGTTGCTTGCCTCACGGGCTTGGTCGAAGAGCGGGCGCAGAGTTGAAGAGTTTGTTGGGATCCCATCGCCGCCGAATAAGGCATCGAAGATCCGATCCGTTGGGCGTGAGATAGCATGCTCATTGTAGGACGCGCCCATCGGGCAGCGCCAAATCTGAAGCGGCGGCTCCACTGGCCAGGGCGTGATGCGTCGGATGAATTCGGCACGCGCGCGCGCACAAGGCACGGAAGTCGGCCACCCACCGGATAGACACAGCAAGATGGCGCAGTCGATTGGATAGGTTTGCGTGCGTGCTTGCGTCGGAAAAGATGGTCCGACTACCGCTGCAGTCAGCAAGGCGGCCAGTAGGAGATTGTTGAATTCGAAACGCATGGCAAAGACCCTTTGAAAACTTCACCAGCATACATACGAAAATATACTTTCGCAACATTCGCTGTGCGTTTGATAGTCATGCTGGTCAGCAAGGCCGAACGGTGACAGCGCCAATTGACGTCAGCAGATCAGGCCGTTCCGAGCGTTTCCGCACGCAGCAGGTCCACAATCTGTTTCAAGCTGGTCAGGTCATCAATGGAACCCGATCCGAGACAGGTGTCCTCGATGTCGACAAAGTGGTTGTCCTCGGTTAGCCGCTGCTCGAGCGCGGTGAGGTAGGTTGCCATGGTTTCGCGCGGAAACATCTGTCGGACGTCGCTAACAAAGGCCGGTAGCTGTGCGGCGAAAGCCGGATTGTACCGGGCGGCGGAGACATAATGGAGGAGTTTTTCGCCGACGAGATAATCTAAGGCCGCCTCTTCGCCAAAGCGTTTCTGGATACCTTGAGTGGCCTCGCACTGTTTGCGCCAGATATCCTCGAACATCCGCATGCCCCTTTCCTCCCCTGGGCTGTTTGTTCCTTTCCAGTATCATACCGCGATCCCAGATCCGAGCCACTGTTGAAGTTTAGACCAGCGCCGCCGCCCGGAGATATTCTTGATCACGATGGCCGCCGCTTTCTTCTGCCCAGCGAGGATCACCATTTTCTTGCCCTTGCGTCACATCTATGGAGATCAGGTTGCACTGCAAGATCGGCTCTAGGATCGATCACCGACAGTTCCGCCCTGGGGCGAACATGTCGAGGACGTGGACTTCGCGGGCGACAGCATGGTGGTTATAGAGGAAAACATATCCCTCTAGCGGTGCGCCGTCACAACCCCTTGCCCAGCCGAATCGAGATCTCCCCGGCCTGTACGGAGATGTCGTGCTGCGCGCTCTGGGCAGCCAGGCCGGCCACCAGCGACACCAGCGGCGAGCGGCCGACGGGCTCTTCGCGCACCGGCGGTAGGTGGCGCACCATCTGCACCGCGGCGTCGTCAACATATGCGCGGAGGATCAGCTCCTCGTCGCTCAGGTCGCCACCGGCAGCGCGCCGGACTTCTGCCAGGTCGAGCTGGTCGATTTTCATGGCCGCAATCTCGCGGGCGCGAGGCCGGTCGACGATCAGGTCGCGGGTGTTGGCGTCCATGTGCTCCAGCGCTTCACGCCCCCATAGCCCCAGCGCATACTGGATGATTTCGTCGGTCACCTGCTTGTAGCGCGCGCCGGTGATCACGTTGATCGCGGCCTGAGTGCCGACGAATTGCGACAGCGGTGTCACCATGATCGGATATCCCAGCTCGGCGCGGACGCGGGCGGCCTCTTCGCGGATCAGGTCCAACCGCCCGCCCATGCCGACCTTTTCCAGCTGGTATTCCAGGTTAGAGATCATCCCGCCGGGAATCTGGTGGGCATAGAGCGTCTCGTCATAGGCACGCGGGCTGCCGATGGCCAGTTTCTCGCGCCGTGCGATGCCGGTCAGGTAGTCCGAGACCTCGTGCAGCGGGTCGAGATCGAGGGGCAAATCGTGGCCCAGGGCACGCAGGTTGCGCGCGACGTCGAATACAGAGGGCTGTGACGAACCGTCGGCCAGCGGCGGCACCGCCGTATGAACGTGCAGAACCCCTAGCGCCACGGCTTCCTGCGCGTTGAAGATACCCAGCCCGTTGTTGCAATGGTTGTGGAACTCGACCGGGATGTCTCCCGCGGCCTCGAGCACCTTGGGTAACAGCTCGCGCAGCCGCGAGGGGGTCAGCAACCCGCCAACGTCCTTGAAGCACAGCCGATAAGGCTTCAGAGCCGCCGCGTCGCGGGTGCGCTGGACGAAATACTCTGTCGTGTGGCGGGGCGATACCGAGTAGATGATGTTAACCACCGATTCCAGGCCCATGCGGCGCATTTCGTCATGCTCTTCCTTGAGCATGACGAAATCGTTCCATGGATCCGAGATCCGGGCGGTGGAGATGCCGCAGTCGATCACCTTCTGTAGCATCAGCTTGGAGACCGATTCCGGGACCTTGCCCAGCCCGCTGCGATAGCCCGCATGCAGCCGCAGCGGCGTGTTTTTTGCCCGCGCAGTCCCCTGGCGCAGCCATTCGAACGGATCCTCGTTCAGATCGCGGATCATCTTCTTGATCTGGACCACGGGCACGAAGAACTCCATCGCCTCGTAGCCGGCGCGGTCCAGCCGCTCCATCGCGGGCAGCATCCAGCCGGTGCGCATGTTCATCGCCCAAAGGCTCTGCTGGCCATCGCGCAGGGTGGTGTCGATGATGTGGATGTCGTTGGTCATGCGTGGGGCTCCTCGGCCTGCTCGGCGATAAAATCCTCGGCAATGCCGGCCAGCCAGTTGGTGTTGATCCGCCCGGCAGCGAAATCGGGCTGGGCTAGGACCTGGCGGAGGAACGGGATGGTCGTGTCGATGCCGCCCACCTCGAACTGCGCCAGCGCCTCGGCCATGCGCGCGATGGCATCGGCGCGGTCGGTGCCGTGCACGATCAGTTTGGCAATCAGCGAGTCGTAAAAGGGCGGCACCACGTAGTCGCGCTGCGCATGGCTGTCGACGCGGATGCCGGCGCCTTGCGGTGGTGCCCATTCGGTGATGCGCCCCGGCGAGGGCGCAAAGTTGCGGGCTGGCGCCTCCGCGTTGATCCGGCATTCGATGGAGTGACCCTCGGTCCGCACGTCCGATTGCGTGAAGGACAAGGGCTGACCGGCGGCGATGCGCAACTGCTCGGCCACGATGTCGACGCCGGTGATCATCTCGGTCACCGGGTGTTCGACCTGGACCCGCGTGTTCATCTCCAGAAAGAAGAATTCGCCGCGATCCACGTCGACGATGAACTCGACGGTGCCGGCGCTCCGGTATCCGATGTGGCGCGCCAGGGCGACGGCGGTCTCGCGCATCCCTTCGCGCAAGGATTGGGCCAGATCGAAGGCCGGCGCTTCCTCGAGGATCTTCTGGTAGCGCCGTTGCAGCGAGCAATCGCGCTCACCCAGGTGGATCACGTTGCCCTGAGCGTCGGCCAGCACCTGCACCTCGACGTGGCGTGCATTGCCGATATAGCGCTCGAGGAACAGCGCGTCGTCGCCGAAGGCGGCCTTGGCCTCGGCCGAGGCGGCCTCGAACGCGCCGCGCAGCTCCTCGTGTCGATGCACGATGCGAATGCCGCGCCCGCCACCACCGGCGGCGGCCTTGAACAGCACCGGCATCCCGATCTCTTCGGCAATGGCCCGCGCGGTGGAGAACTCGGAGATGTGCGGCGAGCCGGGGGCGATGGGCACGCCTACCTCATGCGCGATCTCGCGCGCCACCAGCTTGTTGCCCATCTGGCGGATATTCTCGGCGCTGGGGCCGACGAATATCAGGCCGTTCTCGACGCAAGCGGCGGCAAAATGGGCGTTTTCCGACAAAAAGCCATAGCCGGGATGCACCGCGTCGCATCCTGTCCCCAGCGCGGTCGCCAGCAGCGCGTCGATCCGCAGGTAGCTGTCGGACGAGCGCGCCGGCCCAATGCACACAGCGCGGTCGGCGATCCGTGCCGCCATGCTGTCTCGGTCGGCAGCCGAGACAGCCGCCACGGTCTCGATTCCCAGCGCTTGGCAGGCGCGGATCACGCGCACCGCGATTTCCCCGCGATTGGCGATGAGAACGCGTTTCAGTGCCATTCAGGTCTCCGGGCGGATCAATAGGATGGGCTGGTGGAACTCGACGAACGCACCGTCCTCGACCAAGCGGCGGACGACGGTGCCTGAGGTCTCGGCATGGATGCTGTTGAACACCTTCATCACCTCGATGATGCCGACCGTGGTGTCGGCGTCGATGCGATCGCCCTCCTCCACGAAGGGTGCGGCGCCGGGCTCGGGAGCGACGTAGAAGATGCCGACGATTGGGGCCTTAATCTCGACTAGCCCATCCTCGTGCCGATCTTCGGTTTTTTGGTGGGGGGCGGATACCGGCGTCGCGGGGGCTGGCTGCGGCGCGGGTGCCGATACGGGTGGCGCCGCCTGCCGAGCCACGAGTGGGCCGGACTTGCTGGCGGCAAGGCTCACGTCGCCAATCCGGATCTCGATGCTGTCGAAAGAGGACGCTTCGATGATCGATAGTATCTGCCTGACGTCTTCATGGGTAAGCGTCATCTGCGCGTTCCTTTCGAATCGATTTGAGCTTTGGACAGCACCGGTGACCGTCTAGGGGTGAGCCGTGCGCCTCTATCTTCGCGCGTTTCGAATGGATGTAGCCACAACTCCCCCGCTGTCACAGATTAAGGATTGTCGCGCCTCGATCTATGCGCGAACGATGATCCGGTGCGTGATTTCCCATATGTGAAATCTGGCGGGACGACGTGAATGATCGATGCACACGCAAGATGGTCGGATAAACTTAGATAGCTTAGAATAAGAAAGCGCTGCCCGCCCCCGGACCTTAGAACGGGTTCGTTGGGCCGGCTCGAAACGGGAGGAAACGACATGAAACTATTCAAGACCACGGCCTTTGCCGCTGCCATGACGCTGACCGGGGCGGGCATGTCTCATGCGCAGGACCTGCGGTTGCTAGCCGGCTGGGATTCCAGCTATGCCGCCGTCGGTGAGGTGCTGATGCCCTTCATCGCTGCGATCGAGGATGCGACGACTGCGGATATCGACATCAACGTGATGGGCCCCGAAACCGTGCCGCCCTTCGAGCAGATCGATCCGGTGGTCCGCGGCGTGTTCGACATGCTCTATACGAACGGCGCCTACCACTTCAACGAGATCGCCTCCGGCATGACCATGGATGCGATGAACGGCAATACCGAGAAAATGCGCGAGGCCGGTGTCTGGGGCGCGGTGGACGCGCAATACCAGAAAATTGGACTGAAGCTGATTGCCGCCCTTGTGGACCTGAACGGCTATCACATCATGCTCAAAGAGCCCGCCGGCGATGGAGGCCTGGAAGGCCTCCGGATTCGCGGCACCCCGATTTATCACCCGGTGATCGAGGTCCTTGGCGGCGCGCCCGTAGTTCTGCCGGGGGGCGAGATCTATCCCGCCCTCGAGCGCGGCGTGATTGACGGCGCGGCCTGGCCGACCGTCGGCGCGGTCGCCTACAAGTGGTACGAGGTGGCCGATTACATGATGCGGCCCTCTTTCGGGCAGGTCTCGCACTTGGTGCTGATGAATCTCGACACTTGGAACGGCCTCGACGACACCACCCGCTCCGAGATTGAGGCCGCCGCCCGCGAATTCGAGATCGAGGCGAACCGCCTGTTCGACGACCTCGCAGCGCAGGAACGCGAAACCCTCGAGGCCGAGGGAATGAGCGTGACCGAGCTGAACGAGGAGATGGCCGGCAAGCTCGGTGGCGCCTGGTTTTCCGGGACGATGGGGCTTGCGGCCAGCAAGAACGCCGAGGATGCAGAGGAAATCCGCGCGCTTGCGACCGAAGCCGGCATTGACGGGTGATCCTCATACCCTGTCTATTGCCACAGACGGAATGCGACGGACCCTCGGGTCCGGCGCGTTTCATGATACCTGGGGGTCGATGCCGATGCGACGGATACTGAGGGCGCATGACGCGCTGACCTGGGCGGGCTTCATCCTGGGTGCCACAGCCTTAGGCGCGATCGTGGCGATCTACGCGTTCGAGGTGATCTCGCGATACGCGTTCGGAGCGCCGACCATGTGGGCCAGCGACTTCGTGTCCTTCCTGCTGCTGATCTCGGTCTTCGCTACCGCCCCCTGGCTGACCCGCGACGGCGGACATGTCGCCGTCACCATCCTGCCCGACCTCCTGCCGCCAATCCGGGACGCGATGCTCATGACCGGATACCTGGTGGCGGCGGGGGTCTGCCTGTGGGCCGGCTGGATCTGCTTGGGCGAGAACATTCACCTTTTCGAGCGCGGCACGTCCACGCTGACCACGATCCGCATCCCGAAATGGATCCTGTCGGCCTTCATCACCTACGGCTTCGTCAACACGGGCCTCTATTTCATTCGCCTGGCTTTCATTTCGACACCCACTGGAACGCAACATGATTGAAGGTATCGAGGCCGTCCTCTTGGGCGTGGGCCTGCTGCTCTTGCTGATGGCGACCGGGCTGCCGGTTTTCGCGGCCTTCCTGCTGATCAACCTCCTGGCGGTCGGGGTGATCATGGGGCCGGCCGGATACGGCATGTTCGCCAACAGCCTCTACGAGACCACCACGACGCAGTCGCTGGTGACGATCCCGCTGTTCATCCTGATGGGCGAGATCCTGTTCCGATCGAATTCGGTCGAGGTGCTGTTCCGCTCCATCGACACGCTGGTCGGGCGGGTGCGCGGGCGGCAATATGTCCTGTCGATCGTTCTGGCCACTGTGTTCAGTACCCTGTCGGGGGCGGCGATGGGCGTGGCCGCGATGCTGGGGCGGTCGCTGCTGCCGGGGATGATCGCGCGCGGCTATGATGCGCGGCTCTCGGCGGGCACGATCCTAGCCGGGGCCAGCCTGGCGCCGCTGATCCCGCCTAGCGTGCTGGCCATCATCATCGGCACGCTCGCCGGCGTGTCCATCGCCGGCCTGCTGATCGCCGGCATCCTGCCGGGGCTGATGTTCGCGTCGATCTTCCTCGCCTATTGCTTCATCCGGACCTGGCTCAACCCGTCGCTTGCGCCCGAAGAGGACGACACCGATGCCCGGTTCACGATGCGCCAGAAGTTCTGGGCCCTGCTGCGCGTGGTCCCGTTCTCGATCATCATCCTGTCGGTGATGGGCCTGATCCTGATGGGCATCGCCACCCCGACCGAGGCCGGCGCTATGGGGGTGATCGGCTCGCTGGTGACGGCGGCGATCTATCGCAACCTGTCGCTGCGGATGATCGGAGAGGCGCTGGCCTCCTCGGCCAAGGTCTCGGCGATGATCCTGATCATCATGGCCAGCTCCAAGCTGTTCAGCCAGCTGCTCGCCTTTACCGGCGGAGCGACGGCAATGACCGAATGGGTCGTTGGGCTGGACCAGTCGCGCTGGGTGATGCTGCTTTTGCTGATGGTCCTGCCGTTCCTCCTGTGCATGTTCATCGACCAGATCGCGCTGATGCTGATCGTGATCCCGATCTACCTGCCGATCATCGCCGAGCTGCAATTCGACCCGATCTGGTTCTGGCTTCTGTTCCTGGTGAACATCACCGTTGGCGGCATGACCCCACCCTTCGGCTACACTTTGTTTGCCCTGAAAAGCGCGTGGCACGGGGGGTCACTGGGCGACGTGTTCCAGGCGGCCTGGCCATTCGTGCTGCTCTACATCCTGGGCATGATCATCCTGGCGCTGGTGCCGGGGCTGACCACGATCCTGCCCTCGATGATCTGACCCGAAATTGGAAACCGCTATGCCGACCGACAACCTGACACCCGACACCCCCACCGCCGCCGACAGTTTCGGCGGACGTATGGGCTGGGGCGCGCGCCCGCTGCTGCTGGTGATCGACATGACCCGCGCCTTCACCGAGCCCGGCAGGCCGCTGGGCTCGGATACCAGCGCGCTCACCGACCAGGTCAACCGGCTGCTCGGTGCCGCGCGCCGGGGCGGGGTGCCGGTGATGTTCACGCGCGTGGCCTATGACCGGCCCGATCTCTCGGATGCGGGGCTCTGGGCGCGCAAGATCGGACGGCTCGACGACCTAGTCGACGGGAGCGACGGCGTCACACTAGACTCGAGGCTGGACGCGCTACCTGCGGACCCGATCCTGACTAAGAAATACGCTTCGTGCTTTTTCGGAACCGACTTGGCCAGCCGACTGGTCTCGGCCGGGATCGACACGCTGGTCATCGCGGGTCTCAGCACCAGTGGCTGCGTGCGCGCCACGGTGGTCGACGCCATCCAGATCGGGTTTCGCCCAATAGTGGCAGGCGACGCGGTCGGCGACCGCTGGGACGACGCGCACCGGCAGGCGCTGGCCGACATGGCCGCCAAATATGCGGACGTCGAGACGACCGAGGCGATCTGCGAAACGTTCGACAGATGGACTGACCGATGACCGACGCCTACACTCCCGAGATCCTGCCCTCACATCGCGGCCTCTATTACGGTGGCGCATGGCACGACTCCGCGACCGGCGTACGCGACACTATCCTGAACCCAGCTACCGGCGAGACCCTAGCCGAAGTGGCCACCGCGGGCCGCGCCGATGTCGATGCGGCGGTCGCAGTGGCACGACGCGGCTATCTCGAATGGCGCGACGTGGCCCCGCTGGAGCGCGCGCGCATTCTCAAGGAGATCGCCGCGATCATCCGCAGGAACGGCGACGAGCTGGCGCTGATCGACTCGGCCAATTGCGGCAACCCCTATGGCGAGATGAAGAACGATTCCGTGGTCGCCGCCGCCCAAATGGAGTTTTTCGCAGGCCTTGTCACCGAGATGAAGGGTGACACCATCCCGATGGGCCCCGACCGTGTCAACATGAGCGTGCGCGAACCGTTGGGCGTCGTGGCGCGCATCCTAGCCTTCAACCATCCGCTGATGTTCTGCGGTGGCAAGATGGGCGCGCCGCTGGCCGCCGGCAACGCGGTGATCGTCAAGCCGCCAGTGCAGGCGCCGCTATCGGCGCTGCGCTTGGCCGAGTTGATCCACGGGCTGTTGCCCGCCGGCGTGTTCAGCGTGCTGCCCGGCGGCTCCGAGGCCGGAGCCGCGCTGGCCGGCCATCCCGGCATTGCCAAGGTCACACTGATCGGCTCGGTTGCGGCGGGGCGCGCGGTGATGCGGGAGGCGAGTGACACGCTTAAACCCGTACTGCTGGAATTGGGCGGCAAGAACGCCCTGATCGGCTATCCCGACAGCGATCCCGACCGGTTGGCCAACGCCATCGTGGCGGGGATGAATTTCGGCTGGTGCGGCCAGTCCTGCGGCTCGACCAGTCGCGCCTTTCTGCATGACGACATCCATGACGCCGTGGTCAGTCGGTTGGAACGCGCGGTCGAGCGGTTCAAGCCGGGCCTGCCGACTGATCCGGCCACAACCATGGGCGCGCTGGTTAGCCGCGACCACTTCGACCGGGTGATGGGTTATATTGCGTCGGCCAAAGACGAGGGCGCGCAGGTCGTGACCGGCGGTCACGCGATCACCGAGATGCCGCTGGCCAAGGGCTGTTTCGTCGCGCCGACGATCTTTTCGGAAGTCACGCCCGAGATGCGGGTCGCCCGCGAAGAGATATTCGGCCCCGTTCTGGTGCTGCGCCGCTGGTCGGACGAGACCGCGATGCTCGACGAGGTCAACGGGCTCGACGTGGGTCTCACCGCGTCGATCTGGAGCCGCGACCTGGCCACCGCCCACCGCGCGGCAAACCGCGTCGAGGCCGGGTTCGTCTGGATCAACGAGGTCGGTCGTCATTTCCTGGGAGCGCCGTTTGGCGGCTACAAGCAGTCCGGCCTTGGCCGGGAGGAAGGCATCGGCGAGTTGATCGCCTTTACCCAGGAAAAGAACATCCACATCAACCTCGGCGGCCAGTAGGCCGCCGGGCTCAGTTCAGTCTGAACCCGCCCACCGGGTCGCGCTCGCGCAACCATGCGAGCAGGTCGGTCAGCTGCCGGTCGCGTTCCTGAACCACCGCGTCGGGGGCGTCGTCGAACCGATACCAGCCCTGCCCCGTCATCGCGCCAAGGTGGTTCTTCTCGACTAAGGTACGCAGCACCTGGCGGCCCTTGTAATTCTCGTCGCCGGTCTGACGATACAGCGATTCGGTCACCGCGAGCGCCGTGCTCTTAGGCACGATCAGATCCTCGGTCAGCAGCGGGCCCCACAGCGCCAGCCGCGGCCCGATGCTGAGCCGTACGGCCGCGTCTATATCGTCGCGGCTGGCCAACCCCTCGTCCATCAGGCGATAGATCTCGGTCAGCATGGCGAACTGGATCTTGTTGATCAGGAAACCGGGTCGCTCGGGGCATGCCACGCCCACATGTTCGATCGAATCGACAAAGGCGCGGCCCCAGGCGACCAGCCCGGCGGGCGTGAAATCGGCGTGGATGATCTCGATGACAGGGATGATATGGCCAGGCGTGATGTAGTGAATGCCCAGCACCCGGGCCTTGTCCTCGACGCGAAGGACGATGTCGGACAGTAGCAGCGACGAGGTGTTGGTGGCTAGGACCACCTCCGCCGGGCAGAGACGGTCCAGATCCGCGAACACCTCCTGCTTGGTTTCGAGCACCTCCTGCACCGCCTCGTGCACCATGAACACCCCCTCGACCGCCGCCGCGAGCGAGGTCTCCAGCGTGACACGGTCCAGTAACCGCGCCACCTCCGCGCCATCATTCGAGAAGGTGGCGGCGATGGGCCGCGCGCGCGTTGCAAAGCTGTCGAGCATCTCGGTATTGGCATCGCACAGCGCCACCTCATAGCCGTGACGGGCATACAGAGAGGCGATCACGCAGCCCATGAACCCCGCCCCCACGACGCAGATTCGTCCGCCCGGCAGTGGTGGCGCGATATGGAAATCCTGTTCGGTCATCGGGTGCCTCCTTCTGTCGGCGCTGGTTGCGGCGACATTTCGGGATCAGCTTTGCCGCCGGGGCGCGGCTGTCAACGTTGCGTGCCCGGTGACGCTCCAAATTTCGAGCATGTGAAATCCGGCCCCCGGCCTCGGTCGCACCGCCATTCGCTCTGGCCCAGCCGGGCGGGGACATGGAAAACTTGATGCTGGCCAATCAGGCGGTTTTCCCTTTCCGCCCCATGGCCTCGAATCCAGAAAGGATGATTGCGACATGACCGGAGATCTGATCGTCACCCCGCGTCGACCTGCCACCCCCGGACGGCTCGAGTAATGGGCGGCCCGAGCCCCCTGCCCCTCGACGGGCTGCGCGTGATTGAGATCGGGACCATGATCACCGCGCCGCTCACCGCCATGATCCTGGCCGAGATGGGCGCCGAGGTGATCAAGATCGAGCGCCCCGAGGGCGACCCGTTCCGTAGCTTTGTCGGAGGCAGCTATGCGCCGCATTTTCGCGCCTACAACAAGGGAAAGGCGAGCGTCACGCTGGATCTGCGCCAAGAGGCCGATCGCGTCCGGCTTTGCGCGCTGCTCAAGGGCGCCGACGCGCTGGTCGAGAATTTCCGCCCGGGCGTGATGGACCGCCTGGGCTTTTCGGCCGAGACCATTGCGCGGGACTATCCGGCGTTGGTCCATTGCTCGATCACCGGCTTCGGGGCGGACGGCCCTTACCACGCGCGGCCCGCCTACGATACTGTCGCGCTTGCACTCTCGGGCATCGCCAATCTCAAGATCGACCCGGAAAACCCGGGCATCTCCGGCCCGACCATTTCCGACAATGTGACCGGCATGTATGCCGCCCAAGCCATACTGGCCGCCCTACTGGGGCGCGCGCGCGGCGGCACCGCGCGGCGGGTCGAGGTCAACATGCTAGAGGCCTCCATCGCCTTTACCCCCGACAGTTTCGCGATGGCTGACGAGGGCTATGCCGTTGACCGTCTGACCCGCGTTCGGGCCTCGCAGAGCTTTGCCATGACCACCGCCGACGCCCGTGTTCTGGTCATCCACCTGTCCTCGGCCGTGAAATTCTGGGATGCGCTGCTGGCCGCCACCGACGATCCTGTGTTGTCGGGCGACGAGCGTTTTGCCACGCGGCAGGGGCGCTATGACAATTACACAGATCTGCAAGAGACCCTGAGCTGCGTGTTTCGTGCCCGTACGCTGGCCGATTGGTCCGCGCGCCTGTCTGACAACGACGTGCCGTTCTCGCCCGCCCTGCGCATCGACGAGGTGTCCGAGAACGAACAGGTGCGCCACCTGCGCAGCTTTACCACGATAGAAGCGGCCGACGGCCTGACCTATCGCGCAATCGCCGCCCCGGTGCGCTTCGACGGAAAGCGTCCACCACTGCGCCGCGCGCCGCCGCTGCTGGGTCAGGACAACGCCGATTTCACCCGAGAGACATGAGGAAATCCCGATGAGCGATAGGCTGAGCACCGAGATCTCTCAGGCCACCGAGACCGAAATCCGCTGGCGCGGGCAGGACCTGATGACCGACATCCTGGGCAAGCGCGACTTTGCCGAGACCATGTATCTCCTGCTCACAGGCCGTTTTCCCGAGTCCTGGGAGCGCAAGATCCTCGACGCATGTTTGGTCACCCTGATGGAACACGGCCTGACCCCGCATGCGATCGTCTCGCGGCTGGTCGCGGATTCCAACCCCGACCAGGTACAGGTGGCGATGGCCGCCGGACTGACTTGCGTGGGCGACGTGTTTGCAGGGACGATGGAGGGTGCTGGCCGACTGCTGCAGGAGGGGCTTGCCGCTGAGGATCGCGCGGGATGGTGCGACGAAACCGCCGCCGCCTATCGCCGCGCGCGGCTGCCGCTGCCCGGTTTCGGCCACCCCCTTCACAAGCCTGACGACCCGCGAAGCCCGAGGCTGTTCGCGCTGGCCCGCGACGCCGGCGCGCCTGGGTCGGCCATCGACCTTCTGGAACAGTTCGGCGCTGCAGTCGATGCGGCCTATGGCCGGCACCTGACGATCAACGCGACCGGGGCCATCGCGGCGCTGTTGCTGGAAATCGGCGTCGCGCCGTCCATCATGCGCGCCATCGCCGTGACCTCTCGCGCCGCCGGTCTGACTGCGCATATTGCCGAGGATCAAAGGACCCGGTCGGGACGCAGGATCTGGACACTGGTGGAAAACGAGTTCGCCTATACCGGCGAATGAGATTTGAACCATCCCTTGGCTGACTGCTTCCAAACCGCGTGCAGGCGCTTTAGGCTGCCCGTCGGGGAGGCCATTGCGATGCAACAGGACAGGGTAAAGTCTGCGGCGCGCGTTTTCGCGATCCTGGAGTTCTTTTCCGAACACAGGCAACCGGCGCGGATGCACGAAATGACCGCCTCGCTGGGCTATCCGGTCTCGAGCATGACTGCTCTGCTGCGCACGATGGTGTCGCTGGGCTATCTCGAATTCGACCCCGATTCCCACCGCTATTTCCCTGCGCCGCGGCTGTCCAGGCTGACCAACTGGATGGATGCCAGCGGGTATGAACAGACCGTTGTTCTGGACGCCATGCACCGGCTGCGCGAGCGCGCAGGCGAGCCGGTCGTCCTTGGCACGCAGGAGGGGCTGCATCTAGAATACGTGGTGTCGCTGCACCGGTACGAGGGTACGAATTCCCACATCAAAGCAGGCACCCGACGGTTGATGATCCAAAACGGGATCGGCTGGATGATGCTGTCGCGCCAACCCTATTCCGAGGCGATCTCGATCTATCGCCAGACCGTCACACGCGGATTGCTGCGTGCCGACGATTACAACGAGGCCGCCTTTGCCGCGACCCTGCAGGCGCATGCGGCGACCGACATATCGGTGCTGCACGCCCGTCATCTGTGCGCGCCCACAGCGCATTGGAATGCCTCGATGGTCTCGACTCTGATCCCCGCGCCCTGCGGACATCACAGGTCGCTGGGCGTCGGTCTGCACGGGCCCACCGACCGGATCACCGCAAAGGTCGAGATGCTGTCAGCCCTGCTACGGGAACTTGTGGTCGATCTGAAAAGCCAGCTCTGAAGTCAAAAATCCCCGCATGGCGCGGCTGCGCGCATGTGGGCCCTGACCTCATCGCACCGGGCAAAGGCGCTACTCGGTCGCCTCGCAAAGCGTGCCAACGACCAGTGTGCGCCAATCTACTTCCTCGGGGTAGACCCCTTCATGCGCCGCTATCCGCGCCTGCGGGATGACCGCCTCGGTCCCGATCGCGGCACCACCCTCGGCCACCTTTTTGGCGGTGTCGGTCATCAGCCGACGGAGCTCGACGATCGCCAGGTCCGAGGCCCCATGCACATCGATATGCCGTTGCACCGGGCTGCCCATCGACACCTACATCATCAGACCCTAGTTGGGAATTCCCGGCACGCCGGTGATAATTACCCTATTTCATCGCCTTGCGGTCCTGCAGGAAATCGTTTTCGAGCGTGCGTAGTAGGAGCCACTTTTCGTCCACATAGACACCGGGATCGGCATGGGCAAAACGGCGCCATTCCTAGGTCACAGACACGTTGTCCCCGCCCCAGGCGATGAAGTGAAAGGCCGAATCGTCATCGTTGATCGGCACGATCACGCTTGCGACCTTGTAGTTGTTGTTGGGCGGGATCAGCGAATGCGGATCGCCGCGTAGTGGAACCCGTAGCTGGTGGTGTCCGTCTGCGTCCGGGGGGATTTGTCGGTCGACAGGCGGCACCACAATTTCTCGTCCGCCGACGCGCTCTCGACGCAGGCGGACTTCATGTCCGACGAATGCGCGCTGTCGATCTTGCCCTCATGGATCTGCGCCCAGTTGGCGGGTATCCGCATCTTGAGGATCGACACCTTGGTGTCCTCCTTCGGGGCAAAGGCGGGGGGCCGAAATTCCGGCATGTCCTTGATCTCGCCCAGCCGGGCCCAAACAAAGCCGCCCCACTCCTGCACCGGGTAGGAACGCGCCTTGACTTTGTCAATCAGCGGGCTGCCTTCGGGTTCGGACTACATGGCGACGACATTGCCGTCCACGTCCATTTTTCAGCCATGATAGAGGCAGAGTAGCCCGCAATCCTCGTTGCGGCCTTAGACCAGCGGTACTGTGCGATGCTGGCACAGTTTGTCGAGCATGCCCAGCCGTCCCTTGCTATCGCGGAACGCGACATAGCTTTCACCCAGGACCTCGACGCGCAGCGGGGTCTTTGGGACGACCTGTTCAACACATGTCCCTGCACGGAACGTCTTGCCAGACCTTGACAGAAACTTAGGTATCTAAGAAAAAGGGGGTGCGGAAGGCATCTTTTGCCAAGATGACGGGATCAAGGAGAGAAATATGGACAGCATCGCGGTGACCGTGACCGGACGGCGCCACCTCACCGAACATATTTGTGAGTTCACTCTGGCCTCATCGAATGGCGCCAAGCTTCCTTCTTTTTCCGCCGGCGCGCATATCACCGTCGAAACACCCTCGGGTGCAATGCGCCGATATTCTCTCGTCAATGACGGCAAGAACCCCGCTGTCTACAAGATCGCCCTCAAGCGCGAGGTCAACGGGCGGGGCGGATCGATGTCTATGCATGACCATGCACTCGAAGGGACAGAACTGAAAATAGAGGCTCCGGAAAACACATTCGCGCTCACCGAAGCCAAGGAGTATCTGCTCATCGCAGGCGGCATCGGCGTTACGCCAATCTACGCCATGTCCCAGCAGCTCCTGCGTGAGGGCAAGCCGTTTCATGTCATTTATTGCACGCGTTCCGAAGCCGAGACGGCATTCCTGGACGAGATGAAGTCGACGCTCGGCGATAAACTCACCCTGCACCACGACGATGGCGACTCTGATCGGATCTATGATTTCTGGGATCACTTCGAAAACCCGAAGGACATGAAAATCTATTGCTGCGGCCCGCAACCGTTGCTTGAAGAGATCGAGGCGATCTCGGGTCACTGGCCTGAGGGGCGCGTGATCTTCGAGGATTTCAAGCCGGTCGAGGTGGTGCGTGCTGACGACAAACCCTTCGTAGTCACGCTGCAGAAATCAGGCATTACGGTTCATGTCCCCGAAGATCGTTCCATTCTCGAAGCCCTCAGGGACAGCGGTATTTCTACAGTGAGTTCCTGTGAAAGCGGCACCTGCGGCACCTGCAAGACCCGGCTCGTTTCCGGAGAGGTTGATCATCGGGACATGGTCCTTATGGACGAGGAGAAAGACCGCTACGTGATGATCTGCGTGTCGCGTGCCAAGGAAGGGGATCTGGTTATTGACCTTTGAGCCGGTACGGTTGGGTGTTGTGGGGTTGGGTAGAGCTTTCGTGCTCATGCTTCCGACCTTCCGCAACGATGCGCGCATCAGGCTAGTAGCCGCTGCCGCTCCGCGTGCAGAAAGCCGCGAGGCCTTCGAGGCTGAGTTCGGCGGGCGCGGTTATGCCTCGGTCGAGGCGCTGGCCAACGATCCCGAGGTTGAGGCCGTATACATTGCAACCCCACACCAGATGCACGCAGAACATGTCGCTGCGGTGGCTGCGGCGGGAAAGCACATTCTGGTCGACAAACCGCTTTCGGTCACGATCGCGGATGCGGACAAGATGGTGGATGCGGCACGCGCTGCCGGGGTACACTTGATCGTCGGGCCAAGCCACAGTTTCGATCCGCCGGTTCTAAAGGCCCGGCAGATCATAGAAAGCGGTCAATTCGGCGCAGTTCGGATGGTTCAGGCGCTCAACTATACGGATTTTCTTTATCGGCCACGCCGGCCGGAGGAACTTAGG
>Ga0209347_1003676_pt1 | contig 17363 bp, 12 predicted proteins | sample AutmiccommuBRH23_FD_187382 | JGI IMG/M metagenome (GOLD analysis project Ga0209347, IMG submission 187382) | Deep subsurface microbial communities from Mt. Terri, Switzerland - Autotrophic microbial communities BRH/23 (SPAdes) (version 2) | ecosystem: Environmental > Aquatic > Deep subsurface >...
TGTGTTTTTTTGTTGATATGCTTCTTCCGGTGAGTTATGTGCCTTCGGTTTTCGGTTATCTCCTGTTTATCGTGTGCGTGGTGACCTTCTTTCCCGACAGATCCATGATATCTATCGTCATCCTATCCTGTGTCGTCTCAACCTCCAGCCATGTCTCATCATCGTTGATCAGTACGGGGAAGCTGATCCCCGCCTCCTCACCTTCAGCAGTAAACTTATAGTTGTGTGTGTGCCCGCAGAGCATGATATCGATCTTCGCGCTGTTGAGTGCGGGCAGATACTTGTCCGCGAGGTCCAGCGTGCCGTGCCAGGTCGATCCGGTAGGAGGGATATGCATCACCACCACCCTGAAAGGTGCCGACAGGAAGTCGGGATCGGTCACCTGCTTCTCAATCCATCGCTTCACCTCCGACCTGTAATCATCAAACAGCGACAGGTCGGAATACTCGATATCTGAATCAGGCTTGTCCTCGCCACCATCAAGGATCATGAAATGGACGGGGCCATGGCGAAAAGCGTAATAGAACTGTCCGTTGTTGGTCGGGAAATAATCGATCAGGCGGCTGCTGGCTTTGCCTCGCGTCTCATGATTGCCTCTCGCCATGAAAGCAGGCACCTCCGATGCGAACAGCTCCGTCGCCCTGTCCATGAAGCCGGTGAAGATCAGACTCTCTTCGTTCAGCATCGAGATCATATCACCGTTGAAGATGACCAGGTCACTCTTATTTTTTGTTTCACCCCCCAGCATGCTGCTCAGGTTGTCGTTCTTCCCGTGGATATCATTCACCACCTTGAAGGTGATGCGCTCCTTGTCCCTGTCGAGCGTGGTAAAAGAAAGGGGTTTCTTGCTGTAGACGTTGGTCGATGCGATATTCCCGTACATGATCCTGTGTCCCTCGTAAGAGAGCACCTCTTTCGAGAAGATGCGGTAGCGGTAGGTGGTACCCGGTTTCAGGTTGTCGACGGTCACCTTGTGCAGCCTGCCGATCACTTTGTTGCCGTGGGATGATTCATAGAACCGCTCCCTCTCCATCGCGTAGAAGCTGTCGTTTCCTTCCGGTGCCAGCTCCACCCATGAGACAGCATCATTGTTGGTGGTCCATACGATGGTCGTCTCATTCTCCGACATGTTCTGCAGGTAGGGACCGTTCACAATTGCAATCTGTTGCGCCATCATAAAAGTGGGAAGCAGCAGTGTGAGGAGTGTCATTTGTTTTTTCATTCGATCAATTTTTCAGGGTCTGATTAAGGTGCAAAAATCATCCTGCCGGATGATATGCTGCTCATTCGTGACTCTTTTCATATGGAATAATGTTTTGCACTGCAAGTTTAGTAAATTATTTTCAAATCACCTAAAAAAGCTTATCGCTTATCGCTTACCACTTACCGCTTACAGCTTAAAGCTTATAACCAATTCAATTATTTATTGTAAATTTGTAAATCAAAAAAGAAAAAGAAAAAAGATGAACATACTAGTCACCGGCGGAGCGGGATTTATCGGCTCCAACCTATGTGAAGCGCTTGTGGAGAGAGGTCACCACGTAACCTGTCTCGACAATTTCGCCACGGGCAAGATAGAGAACCTGCTTCCTCTGCTGGAGAAGCAGCCGCGGCAGTTTCGGCTGATCGTGGGAGATATCCGCAACCCGGCCGATTGCAGTAAAGCCGCTGAGGGCGCTGAGATCCTCTTCCACGAGGCAGCCCTCGGCTCCGTGCCCCGTTCCATCAAGGACCCTGTCACCACCAACGAGGTCAATATCTCCGGATTCCTTCATATGCTCGTCGCCGCCCGCGATGCAGGGGTGAAGCGTTTTATCTATGCCGCCTCCTCCTCCACCTATGGCGATTCGACCGCACTGCCCAAGGTAGAAGAGACGATCGGCAAGCCACTCTCGCCCTATGCCATCACCAAGTATGTGAATGAGCTCTACGCCGAGATCTTCGCCCGCACCTACGGGATGGAGACCATCGGGCTGCGTTACTTCAATGTCTTCGGCAGACGGCAGGATCCCAACGGTGCCTATGCCGCGGTCATACCTCTCTTCGTCAGGAAGCTGATGCAGCACGAGTCGCCCGTGATCAACGGTGATGGTGAGTATAGCCGCGACTTCACCTATATCGACAATGTCATCCAGATGAATATCCGTGCGATGGAGACCGACAATCCCACGGCCCTCAACCAGATATTTAACACCGCCTACGGAGAGCGGACCACCCTCAACCAGCTGGTCGCCTCTCTTAAGGAGTACCTCTCGGAGGATGATCCCGCGATCGCCTCCATTGAGGTGGTGCACGGTCCCGGTCGTGCCGGCGATATCCCCCATTCACTTGCTTCTGTGGAGAAGGCGAAGCGGCTGCTGGGGTACGATCCGCAGTACAGTCTTCGTGAGGGACTCAGGGAAGCGGTCAAATGGTACCGCGAAAACAGCTGAGAAAGCGGAATCTGGTAGTAATAGCTGGAGTACATATCAGCAGCAAGGTATCAGGAAAAATAATTGACAGAAATTTACGAAGCGATTAGCTGCATAGAACCTCAGGCCTGCCAACCCGGAGTAATAATCAGTAGAGACAGCATTCAATCAATCAAAAAACAGCGATGCCGATGAACAAGGAGATCAGGATAGCCGTAATAGGGCTGGGGTATGTAGGTTTACCCCTGGCACGTCTTTTCAGTACGAAGTACCCCACCGTCGGGTTCGATCTGAACCAGTCGCGCGTGGATGCGCTGATGCGCGGTCACGATGCCACCCTCGAGGTGGAGGATGCACTGTTGCAGTCCGCCCTGGAGGGTGGTTTCACCTGCACCACCGCTATTGAAGCCATCCGTGGTTGTAACTTCTACGTGGTGGCCGTGCCCACCCCTGTCGACCGCAACAACAATCCCGACCTGCGACCGCTCTACGGTGCCAGCGAGACGGTGGGCAAGGTGATCGCCCCGGGCGATATCGTGGTGTATGAGTCCACCGTCTACCCCGGGGTGACGGAGGAGGAGTGCCTGCCGGTGGTGGAGAAGGTGAGCGGGCTGCAGTTCAACCGTGATTTTTTCGCCGGATACAGTCCCGAGCGTATCAACCCCGGCGACAAGGAACATACGGTGGAGAAGATCAGGAAGGTCACCTCCGGCAGTACGCCCGGGACAGCGCAACTGGTCGACAAGGTCTATGCCTCGGTGATCGAGGCGGGAACGCACCTGGCACCCACCATCAGGGTAGCCGAGGCGGCGAAGGTGATCGAGAACGCACAACGGGACATCAACATCGCCTTCGTGAACGAGCTGGCGAAGATATTCAACAAGATGGGCATCGACACGCAGGATGTGCTGGCAGCAGCGGCGACGAAGTGGAACTTCCTCCCTTTCAAGCCCGGGCTGGTGGGTGGTCACTGCATCGGCGTCGATCCCTTCTACCTGGCGCAGGCAGCCCAGCGCTACGGCTACAACCCCGAGATCATCCTGGCGGGACGACGTATGAACGATTCCATGGGCGGCTACGTGGCCGACGAGGTGGTGAAGCTGATGCTGAAGAAAGGTATCCAGGTGCTCGGCTCCGAGCTGCTGGTGCTCGGCTTCACCTTCAAGGAGAACTGCCCCGATGTGCGCAACACGCGGGTGATCGATATCATCCGCACCATGCAGCACTACTTCGTCAACGTGACCATCAGCGATCCGCTGGCTGATCCCGCCATCGCGCTGCATGAGTATGGCGTGGAGATAGACAACACCCTCCCCGCGCGCCGGTTCGACGCAGTCATCCTTGCCGTGGCGCACGACGAGTTCATCTCACTCGATCTCACCACCCTCACCAACGGCAAGAGCGTGGTGTATGATGTGAAAGGGGTTTTGGGAAAAAGAGCCGACGGGAAGCTGTAAATCAATTGTCGGAATTTTATTGAAAGAGTTGAAGTGACCGGACAGGTGTTTGATGCAGACAGCCCATGGAGCTGTAAAGATGATGAAGCGGTCCAGATGGTAGTCCGTGCGAGTGATTTGACAGATCAGCTGTTAGCAAGAGCGGAAACATTTCGGATCTGATGGTAGAAATTTGACAGAGACTGAAAGAGTAGCAATGGAACAGAAGAAGAGTGAACGGCGCTGGCTGGCGGCCTATGTGAAGATGCATCACGAGAAGAAGGTGCGCGACCGGCTCACCGCTATGGGTATCGAGAACTTCCTCCCCCTGCAGACTGAGGTGCGGCAGTGGAGCGACAGGAAGAAGAAGGTGGAGCGGGTGCTGATCTCGATGATGATCTTCGTGAAGGTGGACAGGGAGGAGCAGCTGCAAGTGCTGCAGCTGCCTGCCGTTCTGCGTTATATGGTCCTCCGCGGCGAGCATGGCCCCGCGGCGATCCCTGAGAAGCAGATGGAGCGCTTCCGCTTTATGCTCGATTACTCCGACAGCAGCGTCAGCTTCAACACCACCGACCTGCAGCCGGGTGAGCAAGTGCTGGTGATTAAGGGACCACTCAAGGGGCTCACCGGTGAGCTGATCACCGTCGACGGCAAGTCAACCATCGCCATCCGCATCGAGTGTCTCGGCTGTGCCTCCGTAGAGATGTCGGCGGGCATGGTCGAGAGGATAGGTTAAAACGTTTTTAGGTTGAAAGGTTGAAAGGTTCGCAGGTTGGCAGGTTGGTAAGTTAGTAAGTTGGTAAGTTAATAGGTTAGTGGGTTTGTGTCTTCTTTTCGTATTTTATTGTTATTCTCTTCCGAATATTCAAATATTGTTATATTTTTGTGATATAAAGTCACAGTTTGTAATGATATTTCTATATCATCTTCTTTTTTTTTTGGAGCATTTTAGAGTCACATCGTTTATCACAGCATTAAAAAGTTATGTTCAAACTTATTTTTCGGTACCTGTTTCACAACAAGGATCGCAAGAGTTACAGAACAATTGCGATGAAACATAAGTCATCCGCATGGAATGTGTATCGTATAGCACATGGTAAGAATATCCGTACTTTACGCGACGGGAGTATCTACCGTGATTTGTTCAGACAGGGTATAATCAGCTGATTTTGTTAAGCAATAAGCAATAAGCTGTAAGCGGTAAGCTATAAGCTTTAAGCTTTAAGCTGTAAGCTGCAATAAGCTATAAGCAATAAGCTTTAAGCTATAAGCTCTGGAGATGGAAGCATGTAAAGGGCAGCGGTCTTGGAGTAAGCAATCAGCTGGAAGTATAATCTGGAAGCGGTCAATTGTCGGTTGTCAGTGAGGCACCCTTGTTGTGTGCACCCGTATGGTTCTTACACCTTTTATCGGTCAGCATCAGATAAAAATATTTACCGGAATCATACATTCCGGATAATCACGTGTTGCTTTTACAAGTGGCTGAGCGAGCAACCGTTTCGGACTTGTCGGTATCCCGCGTTGAAAAAGGGTTACCCACTGTCTCCATGGGTATCTATCTCAGGGTGCTCTATGCGCTTCAATTGGAAGAGGATATCCTCCTCCTGGCCAGAGATGATGTCATGGGAAAAGCCTTACAGGACCTTCATCTTAAACCCCGCCAACGTGCATCAAAGTCTTTTGATTTCATCCAATTCAAACGAAGCGAATCTGGATATTCTTTCAGATGCCTCTGAGGATTATCTGTTAGATCGAAAGAGAGCAGGCCAGATTCTGTATCAGGTGACCCACGTAACCGAAAAATATATCTATCTGCTTCTACTATAGTTGATGCTTTCACGATCCATGATGAGGTAGTGCAGCGGCATTCTTCCCAGGAAATCGTCCCAGTCGCGGTCACTGCTCCAGACACGCTCACTGAATGCCTGTATGGATGGAAAGATATGTTCCTCCAGCTTCGCCTCACCGGGTATCTCCTCGGACCATACACACGCCTGGTAACCGATCAGCCTGTCGTCGGTCATCCCCGGGTACGCTTCTGTGATGTCGAACTGGTAAAGTGCTTTCCATCGGTTGAAGGAAGGCCTCGCACTCAGGTAGAAATGACTCCAGGTGGCAAAGATCATGGGATGACCCCGCTCCACGATAGGGGCCGCGTTTTCATACTTCCAGTCCCTCCAGAAAGTGACATACATCTCGTTGCTTACCCCTACTTCTTCGGCAGCATCGTCCCACACCACTGTCTTCTTCCCGATGCTTTTCAGGTATTCATGCATCTCCTCCACAAAATGCGTCTGCAGATCACGCGGACCGCTCATCTGCTGTTCAACCATTGTCGCTCTGCACAAGGGGCACTCTTCCCAGATGGTTGTTTCCACCTCATCTGCACCAATATGGAGATAGTCGGAAGGGAAGAGCTCCGCCACCTCTTCCAGCACCTTTTTTGCAAAAGCCCTCACCTCGGGTTTGGCGGTACAGAGCGGGTGTGAAAACTCCTCGCCCCATCCTGCGGCACCACTGCATGAGAGCCACGGATAGGCTCTGATGGCTGCCGACATGTGTCCCGGCATATCGATCTCCGGGATCACCTCCATGCCATAGGTTGCCGCATGTGCGATGATCTCTCTCATATCCTCCCTTGTGTAGTAGCCGCCATAGAGCGTATCGTCCCGCAGGAACCGCTTGTCCAGTGCCATGGTGGGATCATCCGCCGATTTTCTGATGCAGATGGAGTCATATTTGTCAAATGTACGCCATCCGCCCGTTTCGGTAAGCAACGGGAACGCCTCTGATTCCAGTCTCCATCCCTGGTCGTCGTTCAGGTGCAGGTGCAGCTTGTTGATCTTGTAGGTGGCAAGCCGGTTGATGGTTTTTTTCAGATACTCTTTGGTGAACATGTGACGTGCCAGGTCGAGATGAAATCCTCGCCATGCAAATCGGGGTGCATCTTCAATCACCACTGCCGGCATCGTTTTGTGCTCCTGCGGCGATAGCAGGTATATCTGCATGAAAAGCTGACGCAGCGTTTGTACCGCCCAGAGCGCCCCGTTGGTGTCGGCGGCATAGATCCTGATGCCGCTGTTGTCGGTCCGGATCCGATAAGCTTCAGCGGTGAGCGACTGATCCCGTATAAAGCGGATGAATCCGTTTTTGTCACCATTGTTCTCCTTCGCCATCCCAATCCCTTTTTGGGGTGTTTCCTCAGTCGTGAGATGCGTCTCCACACCCGTTATGTCGCTGAGTATGTCGCTGAGCAGCTCTGCCGCCTCTTGTGCAAATCCGGCGCTGATGGTGATGTAGGAGGGCAGCGGCACTGTTTCGCCGCTGTAGATGATGCGCTGTGGCTTGGGTATCAGCTGCAATGGATATGTTTCGTTCATCTCCGATGGGGACAATTGCACCTCTTCTGTTGTCTCTTCTCCCGATATCCGTGCCGGCCGATGCATTGCTGAGAGCTGCGTTGTTGCAAGCAGGAAACCCAGTATGATGTACCAGGTGATGGCTAAGCTATTGTTGTTCATGTCGTTTTATTTCCGTTATCCATGCGCCGTAATTCAATCACTCTGCCGGCAGGTAGCGGGTGGTGACGCTCTCCCTTCCCATGTAAAACAGTCTGGCTCTCACCTCTGTGGTGTGGCAGGGCAGGGGAGCGCTCCAGAGTGTCGATTTCCTGTCCGGCTCGCTGCCGTCCACCGTGTAGCGGATCTCGGCCTCCGGTATGGGGGCGTTGAGCAGCAGCGTCTCATTTTCAATGAGAATGCCCGGCTGTGGTATCCTGAATTGCACATCGCGGGTAGCAAGGAAAGGCATTTCATGCTGCACCACCTTGGCGTTGAACCTCCTCACTGCTTCGAGGTACGTCTCACCATGGGGATCCTCACTCCACTCCGGCCGTGTGTTCCAGGCTCTTTCGGCCAGTCCCGTCACCTTCGGGAAGAGGCTGTATTCCACCATCCCGAAGTGCCTGATTGTCTCAGCCCATAGCTGTCCCTGCATCCCCTTCACGTTCCTTATCCCGTCGGCGGTGAGGGGCAGCTTCACCGCCGAGGCTGCGATGATATCGATCGGGTTGCCGCTCATGTCGTGCCGCACCGATTTGTAGATATCCCAGGGAAGCATGTTGAACGCACTGTATTCGTTTACGAAGCCACCCCAGTAGGCACCCTGTTCATCGGGATGATTGCTGTAGGAGAGGTCAAAGTATAAGTTACTCACATTGCAGAGGATGACCGGGTAGCCCTCGTTTGCCAGTCTGTAGGTGATCTCATCACTTTCCCAGTCAGGGATAGTGTTCCAGCAGTAGCTTAGCACATTCTCCCCCGCAAACCGTGGGTTCGGTGTCTCGTCCGGCAGGAGCGCCACCTCCTGCCATGCAGCCATCTGCAATCCTTTATCACGCAGGATGCCGCTCACCTGATCCACAAAGAAATCCTTCAGCTCCCTGGTCTCCGTCATTCCCTGCTCCAGCATGAAAACATGGGCAATATCAGAACCTGTCCATGCGCCGTGCGGCACCTCATCTCCCCCAATGTGGAACAGGGAGAGCTCCATGCCCGCCTCTTCATACATTGCAGCGATCTCGTCCACCACCTTTTGCACAAACCGGTAGGCGGATGGTAGGGCCACGTTGATCACGTTGTCGGTGTAGCTCTGGGCGGAGAGATATTCCGAGCGGTCATCGAAGTCCGTCAGCAGATACTCCCCGGCCATCTTCGGGTCGCTCTCAATATATTTCCGGTAGCGAGCGTTCATCGCCTTGATGGCGGCGCGTGCATGTCCCGGCAGATCCACTTCGGGAATCACTTTCATATGTCGTTCCCCCGCATAGCGGAGTATTTCGATGAAGTCGCTGCGGCTGTAGTAGCCGTTGCCGGGAGAGTCAGGCTCCTCGTGATCCCATCCGCTGCCATAGGCAGGATAGAGGCGGTCTGCCTCATCCAGTGTGTGGCCCCTACGTGCCCCCACCGTGGTCAGCTCCTCCAGGCCGGGTATCTCCAGGCGCCATCCCTCATCATCGGTCAGGTGGAGGTGCAGCACGTTCAGCTTGTAGGATGCGAACAGGTCAATCAGTCTCAGCAGATCCTCTTTCGTTGTGAAGTTACGTGCCACGTCGATCATCTGCCCCCTGTGGTGCAGGTCCGGGTAGTCGGTGATGGTGACGTACGGCAGTGTAAGATTTTCCCGATCGTTCCTCAGCATGGCGATCAGCGTCTGTGTACCGTTGAAGACCGCGTGTGACCCTGCCCCCCCGATCTCAATGACACCCTCACTGATCGTCAGGCGGTAGCCCTCGTCGTTCTCCTTCACCCTCTCTCCCTTCACAAGATGTATGAGGGTCGCTCCGTCGGCTGACTCTTCGCTGTTGAACAACTGCTTCAACTGCTCCCTGAGCAGTGCCGCCTCCGATTGCAGTCCCTCGTCGAAGAGCAGCCTGTAGCTTTTCGTGAAAGTAAGGCTGCCGCCGTGGTGCACCACCTCCTTCACCGAAGGAAATATATCGGTGTTGGTCAGTGCCACCGCCTCAGTAAAGCGGCTGTTCTCCCGGTAGACCCTCTCTCCGTCGGGGTAGGGGAGCTCCTTCACGCCGGGTCTGCTCCATTGCCCCTCCCCCTGCAGGGGAGTGGCATCAACCGGGATGGTGATCGGCTGCAGCTCCCTGCCATTCTTGTCTCTCATCACCAGGTAAGCACCCTCCGGCGCGTTGCTGTTCTTCACGATGCCTCCCCTGCAGCGAAAGGAGACGGTGAGTGAGTCCTCTGCCTGCAGCGGGGTATAGTTGTGAGAGGGATACATCCTGTAGTGGGTGGCGCTGATCTGTTCCACGGTGACAGGTGATGAGCTGTCATGTACCACTTCAGCCGGGTTCTGACTGAAATAGATCACCCAGTTGGCATCCAGCACCTTGCCGGAGCGATTGACAAGGGTGAAATGACTGTCGTAGCCCCCCTGTTCCACGCCATTTTGCCCCATCTCCCAAAGGAGTGTAATTGGTGCGCTGTTTTGTCTGGATCCGTTGCATGACCATAGCATAGCGGTCAGCAGCAGTGCAGTGAATAGTCGGGCGAAAGAAGAGAGATATTGCATGATTGGAGATAATATAAAATAACCCGATGGGTTAACAGGTTTGTTGCAGGGGCGTCATTACTTCAGGAAGAGTGCTGCACCCAGCTCGTTTTTAGGTGAGTTCATCTCTGCGTGATAGTCGTCCATTGAAAACACCTCACCCGATTCCACGTTGGCAATGTAGAGGTCATATCCCCCTCTTGTTCCTGTGCGGGTGCTGGAGATGACCACCCACTCGCTTCCCGCGGGGTAGGCATCAGAGTAGTCGCCATCGGTGTTGTTGAAAGGCAGCTTACGGCTTCTGAGACCGCTCCAGTAGCCCCTGTAGACCTGGTCTACCCTGTTCGACCGGGAGAAACCGGCAGCGTAGTAGAACGATGTGGCGTCGGCACCTATCGGGTAGTAGTCCTGCACGTTGGGTGCATCGTACAGTGTGGTGATTGCCTTGCTCTTGATATCGATGACCGCGATCGATGAGGTAGCGCCATCACCCTTCGAGCAGACCATCTTTGTACCGTCGGCATTGTAGTAGGGCATGGAGTAGTCCGATGGACTGAGGATGACCACGTTTCCCGTAGCCAGGTCCATCTCTGCAACCCTGAAATCACGCTTGAAAGCGATACGCTTGCCGTCGGGTGAATATTTGGGATCTTCGTCGCGCGTGGACCCCACTGCGGTGAGGTTGACCGGTGCGTCAATATTATCGAGCCGGCAGAGGAAGATATCCCATGTACCTGTCTCGGCCCCCACTCCCATGAAGACGATCGATTTGCCATCGGGCGAGAAGTGGGCATTCATCGGGTTGCTGATGTTCCAGGCGTCGCTGATTCGTTCCCGTTTCCCGGTCGTGAAGTCGAAGAGGAACATCTGCGAATCGCCCCTGTCGTAAGTGGTGTAACTGTGGTACACCATCAGTCCGTTGAGCACGGGCACCTCAGTGATGGGAGGCTCCTCCTCCGTGGGATCTACTTCAGGATCGCTGCTGCATGCACTCAGCATGAATGCTGTAAGTATTATTATGTAGCCTGTCGACTGTTTTATGTTCATATAATTTTAAGATAAATGAAAGGGTTCCGGCCCATTCAATGTAGCCGGAACCCTTCGGTTATTGTTCACTCGGATGTGATCCTTTCAAAATGCATTTTTGTGTTGGCGAGGCCTTCGGTGATATCCATCGTAAGTCGGTAGTAGCCGGGTATAAAGCCGTCACTCATCACCAGGTCGGCCATGCTTCCGCCGGCAGCACGCATTCCCTCCTTGTCACCGGTGAACCGGTCGTCGGAGAAGACGGCGAACTCGGCGCTCCAGGTACGGTTGCTGTAGATCTGGATATCGAAGCCCCAGGGTACCTGGTCCGAGAGGTAGAGAGAAGCCTGGTAGAGGCCTGTACCTATTTTTTTCATGTAGGCCAGCTGCTTCACATCCTCCAGGTCCCAGCCCATCTCGTTGAAGTCGGGATACCACCGTGGAACGGAGCTGTGCCCCGCACCAATGATCCAGTAAGTGTCAGGAGCCGTGTCGCTCATCCTGTTCACCCAGAAGTAGTCGAATGAGAGCGAGTAGAACACATCCCATTTGCCGCTCTCCCCGGTGAAGGCAAAGGTGCCATTGTCCGCGTTATACGCAAAGAAGTCGCGGTTGTACGATGATTCCGGGTTCACAACCCCTTCAATTGTGAAGGTCTGGTTCTCGGTGAACTCCACCTCGGCATGGAGGTAATCGCCCGCGGCAAGCAGCTGCACGCCGTTCACGTTGATGATCATGTTCAATCCATCCATGTCGAGGGTGAAGGTGAACGCATCGAACCGGATCTTCTGCACCAGCCAGTTGGTATAGGAGAAACGCACGTCGGCACCAAACGGGTCGCCAATCACGGCGGTGTTGTTTTCAGTCCCTCCGTTCCAGACAAATGCTGCCTCCAGCGGATTCTCGCCGCTGGCAATTTTTGCGCTGAAAGCGCTCTTGTAGACACCCTCGGCCGATTCATAGAGCTGTGGGTTCTCGTCGCTGGCATGCAGCTCGATCACTGTATTGTCGCTTAGTACCATATAGAGCACAGCGGGCAGTGCAGGACGTTCCGCGCGGATTGTCTTCTCCACTTTCGTCTCACCCCCGTTCACGTTGATCAGCGTGAGGTGCAGTGTCAGTTCATCACCGGTCATGATGCCCGGGGCAAAGGGTACGAAAAGTGATACATTATCGAGAGAGACCCTGTTACCTTTGGTGCGTATCGACTTTTGTGCAAGTGTCACCTCACCGTTTGTCAGTTCCACCTCCAGCGTGGAGAGAGGTGTCTCGTCGTCATTCACCACCGCGCTGAAGTAGATGGAGTCGCCCAGGATAATGTTTTCACCCGTGGTGATCTCAGCCGATTCAATCTGCGGGATGGTGATCACCGGCATTCCTTCTTCGTTGCTGCAGGATGTCAGTACACCTGCCAGCAGTATTCCAAATAGGAGTAAACTATATTTTTTCATATTCATCATCATATTAGTATCCCGGGTTTTGTGTCAGGTTAGGGTTGGCATCTTTCTCCGTCTGCGGCACCGGCCACAGCTTGCGGAACTCGTCGATATGCGTGAACAGCAGCTGTCCGTTCCTGCCCCTGTGCTGTTGCATCACCTCAATCATCCTGTCGTTGCGGAGCAGGTCATACCAGCGGTGTCCCTCCAGGGCCAGCTCAAACTGTCTTTCCTGTTCCACGGCCACTCTTGCTTCCTGCTGTGTCACGTTCACCGGCAGCGCTGCCAGGTCGGCCCTGTTGCGGATGGTGTTCACGATGGCCATCGCCTCCTGCGGACGGTTCAGCTCTGCCAGTGCTTCCGCCTTCAGCAGAAGGATGTCGGCAAGCCGCAACAGGATGATCTGTGCATCTTTCTGTCTTATCTTGTTGGCGATAGGATAGTCGGTAGAGGGGAAGTGCGTATCGTAAGGTACCACCTTGAAGACGATGGTAGAAGCAAATCGTTTGTCATTCGGGTCAAACTTCGATATCAGATCGTGTGAAGGCGTACTGTACCTCCTCCATGTGATCGATCCGTCCTCTTCGCTGAAGAGCACCCAGTAGGCCCAGTTGGGAGAGGTGGCGTCGTAGAATACCTCAAAGATGCTCTCATTGGTGAAGTCGTTCGCCGGGTTCCATAGCTGGTCGTAGTCGGTAAGCAGTGCGTAGCCGTCGCCGATCACCGCGTCACAGAGCTGCACCACTCTGTTGTAGTCTCTCTCCTGTTTTGCTCCGCGGGTGGCATACACTTTTGCCAGCAGTCCGTTTGCGGCCCCTTTTGTGGCCCTGAAGGCACCCTTGTTTCTGCTCTCCAGTGCGGGGATCGCCTCCTCCAGGTCTTTGATGATCTGGTCGTAGATCAGTTCCGCTTCGGTGCGTTCGGGGTAAAGCTTCGGATAGACCTCTTCCAGGTTCTCAGTGGTGATGGGCGGTATCAGCTCCAGCATAAGCGGTGCCGCACCCCATATGCGTACGATATCGAAGTAAGCATATGCACGGATGAACTTCGCTTCAGCAATGATCCGGCTCTTCTCATTCTCGTCGATACCGCTTGTCATAAGGCGTGTGTTTTCAATCACGTTGGTGGCGGCACCTCCCATCTCGTAATATTGCGCCCACATCAACCTTGTTTTTGAGTTCATTGATGTGACATTGATGGCATCCACCTCTTCACCCGGCACGCCATCACCGCCGGCATAAGCGTTGTCAGACTGTATGTCGCCGTAGCTGAAGTTCTCAAACTGGAAGATATCCTGTTTGAACTTTTCGTATGCTCCGTTGAGCGCTGCTTCCGCGTCGGAGAGAGAGGCAAATTGCGACTCAAGGTCAGTCGCTGTTTGTGGGTCGCCTGTAAATTCTGCGAGGGGCTCGTTGTCGAGGAACTCGCTGCAGGAGAGCATGAGTCCGAGGCCCAGCGTGAAAATGGTATATGTAAATAATGATCGTTTCATATTTTTCTTTCTATTTAAAGTTCAATATTGATTCCCACAATCAGAGAGCGTGATTGCGGATAGGTTCCGTAGTCCACTCCCAGCTGTACAGAGCTTGCACCGTATGCGTTCACCTCGGGGTCGTAGCCGCTGTAGCCTGTCCATGTCCAGATGTTCTGTGCGGTGATATATGGTTGCAGGGTGTTCACACCCAGTCGTTTGAGCAATCCTGATTGCGGGTGCAGGTTATAAGAGAAGGTGACGTTCTTGAGTCTCAGGTAAGATCCATCCTCCACGAATCGTGATGAGTTATAGATGTTGGCGATGTTACCCGGTCTCGGGATATCCGTCTCCATTCCCGGTCGTTTCCATCGTCTCAGCACCTCTGTAGACTGGTTTCTGAAATCCATCATGCTGGTCATGTCAATCTTCGAAGCGTTGAAGATGTCGTTTCCGTATGAGCTCTGCAGGAAAACGGAGAGGCTGAATCCCTTGTAAGAGAAGCTGTTTGTCAAGCCGGAGAAGAAGAGCGGTTGTGCATCTCCTATAGTGGTTCTGTCCTCGGGGTCAATGATCCCGTTTTCGTTGCGGTCCTGGTAGATCACATCACCTGTTTCGGGGTCCACACCTTCCGACACATATCCGAAGAAGGTACCCAGCGGATATCCCTCTTTCAGGATGATCGCAGGTTGTTCAGTGGTATAGGTAGATGCGTAATAGTAGACCTTATTCAGTCCCAGCTTCTTCACCTCGTTTTGATTGAAAGAGATGTTGAAATCGGTATTCCAGGTAAAATCCTTTCTTACAAAGTTTCTGGAAGAGATTCCCAGCTCCACCCCTCTGTTCATCATCTCCGCATCGTTTCTTACAATGCCGCCGGGGATATTCACATAGCTGGGCAGATATACTGTAAGGAGCATGTCGCGGGTGTATTTGGTGTAGGCATCAAGGGTGAGGTTCAGTCGCGCGTCATACATGCTCAGGTCAATCCCCACGTTGCTCTGTGTTGTCTTCTCCCATGTCAGCTCCCTGTTGCCCGGGGTGTTCAGGTAGAGCGACATGCCGGGAAGGGTGTTCTCTGTGGTGGGAGGTACCTTTCCTGCCGAATACTGTGACCGCCAGGAGTAGTTGCCAATACCCTCCTGGTTACCGTTGAGGCCCCAGCCGGCCCTCAGCTTGAGGTCCGAGATCACATCCTCTGTCCCCTCCATGAAGGGTTCGGAAGAGATGCGCCATCCGGCAGAGAGCGATGGAAAGATGCCCCATCTTTTGGCGGGAGCAAATTTCGATGAACCATCCGCACGTATGTTGGCGCTGATAAGGTATCTGCTCTCGTAGTCGTATGCAAAGCGTGCGAGAAACGAGGCCAGTGTCCATTCCGACGCGTAGGCCCATGTGGCATCTTTGTCGATGATGTTGGCCGCTGCAAAAGAGCGTATGTCAGGATATGATTCCAGCATGTCATATCCTGCCAGATTACCCCCTTCGGCAGTCGCTTTCTGCAGGGTGGCACCCCCCAGTATCGAGAGGTTGTGCTTCTCACTGAAAGTGTTCTCGTAGGTGACCAGGTTTTCAAAGAGCCATTCGAACTCACGGCTGTTCCCTTCTTCCACGCGTCCTTTCGATGAGCGTCCGTCAGAGTTGGAGAGCGGATCCAGGTAGAAGAGGCTGCGTGAGTTGTTCTCATCTATCCCGAAGCTGCTCTTGTAGCTGAGGTTTTCACTCAGTGCAATGTTCAGGTACGCCGAGCCGGTGAGTCTGCCGCGGCTGTATGTCTGGTCGGCAGCATTTGCCGCGAAGGGGCTCAGGATACGCGATCCGTAAGCAAACTCATCATACCTGCCCGGGTTGTCTTCGTCCCATTGCTGCATGTAAGGCGGCGTGTTGATCACCGAGAGGATGGAGCCTGCCCTCATGGAGCTTCTGTTCTCGTACACCGATCGTCCGCTGGTACGGGTGTAGCCCATGCTCACCCCCATCTTCAGCCAGTCGTTCTGTTGGTTGTCAATGTTTGTGCGGAAGTTGTAACGGTTGAAGTTCGCCTTCTGCACAATACCCTGTTCACCCATGTATCCGGCAGATACATAGTAGCTCAGCTTATCGGTGCCGCTTGAAAGCGATAACTGGTAGTTCTGGTTGCTACCGGTACCGTAGAATGCATCGGTCCAGTTGGTATATCTGTTCTCTTCAGCGGGGATGGATATCTGTGCATCGGAATACTTGTTCAGGTCCCCGATGTACTCTTTATACTGTTCCGTGTTGAGTGCATCAATTTTATTACCCAGCTTTGAGACACCCGCGTAAGAGCTGAAGGAGATTACCCGTCGCCCCTCCTTGCCCCTCTTTGTGGTGATGAGCACCACGCCGTTGGCAGCCCTTGCGCCGTAAATCGCTGCCGAAGAGGCATCCTTGAGTATCTGCATGCTCTCGATGTCGTTGGGGCTGAGGTTAGAGATGGTGGTTGTGGGGAGCCCGTCCACCACGTAGAGTGGTTCGTTGTTGGCCTGAATGGATGTAGCCCCTCTCACCCTGATGGAGAGGGTCGATCCCGGTTGTCCCGAAGGCTGGATCACCTGCACACCGGCTGCCTTTCCCTGAATAGCCTGTGCTGCCGACACCAGCGGCCGTTCGTTGATGTCGTCGGTGCTGATCACAGCCACGGCGGTTGTCAGGTCCTTTTTCCGCACGCTGTTGTAGCCTATCACCACCAGCTCTTCAAGCGTTTTGTTGTCCTCTTCAAGAATCAGTTCAATGAAACTGTTGTTTCCTACGCGCACTCTTTTGTTGATGAACCCCACATAGGAGATGGCGATCAGCGCGTTGTCATCATTCACCGGCAGTGTGAAGGAGCCATCGTGGTCGGTGGTGGTACCGGTGGTCGTCCCCTCCACCATCAGTGTCACGCCAATCAGCGGTTCCCCTTTCTCGTCGGTGATCCTTCCCCTGAGCGAACGTCCCTGCTGCGGATCCTCCTTCGTCTTGTTCTTCGTGATGATGATGTGCTTGTTTTTAACGGTAAAGTTGTAATCATCCCCCTTCAGTATCTCTGTCAGGGCCTCCTCGAGGGAGGCATCCTTCAGTGAGATGGATATGGTTTTGTTTACATCGATGTCCGTTTCATCAAAACCGACGGAATAGTTGCTCTGTTTTTCCACCTCATAGAGGGCGGCTCTTCTGGAGATTCCGTTTTTTATTATGTTGATGGGCGGTTGTGCCCCCACATGGAAGATGCCTGTAATGAGAAACAGGACAAGCCATGTATACAAACGTTTTTTGTGTGCCATTCAGTTTACATTTTAAATGATTTTTTCAACTAGTATTAATAAATATAAAGCGTATTCTCTTTCAGGGAATAGGTGAAGCCGGGGGTGATCTCTTTCAGTACGGCCAGCGTCTCTTCAAGCGATTCCCCGGGGAAGAAACGCACGGTGTATGAACGACCGGCGAATTTGGTGGAATCGAAGTGCACCGTCACATCGTATCGTTTTCCAAGAGCAGTCAGTATCTCGTCGAGCGGAGC
>Ga0209347_1003678_pt1 | contig 17358 bp, 14 predicted proteins | sample AutmiccommuBRH23_FD_187382 | JGI IMG/M metagenome (GOLD analysis project Ga0209347, IMG submission 187382) | Deep subsurface microbial communities from Mt. Terri, Switzerland - Autotrophic microbial communities BRH/23 (SPAdes) (version 2) | ecosystem: Environmental > Aquatic > Deep subsurface >...
CAGGGAAGCCCGTTTGCGATTCTCAGCATGGGGGGGGCCTTGAGCGCCGGATAGCATATCCTGTCGTGCTATGGATCACGGGATTTGGCGGCTACCTCATGGGTCGTGCGCAGGCCGGTGCAGAGGACATATTATAATTTCACCTGTTCCGTGCGATCTGTGAATTTCCCGGGGGTATGAGTTTTGTTTTGTCATAAAAACATTGTCAGGACAGGAAGATTATAATAGCATTTGCGTCATTGATTATCTGGAATACACATGAGGGGACAGATAAGCAATGCCGGACGGAAAAACGCATGAAGTGATCAATGCTGCAGCACTGATAGCCTCACTGGCAGGCCTGTATCATATTTCAGCAGGATATGGAAATGCTGTAATTGGCAGCTACCTTGATATTTATACCATACTGGTCTTTTCTTTAGCCTATCTTTTCGCAACATTCTTCCTTAGCCCGGACCTTGATACCCAAAGCAGGTCCTACAAAAGATGGAGAATGTTCAGGATACTCTGGTGGCCCTACAGAATTATATTCAAACACAGAGGATTCTCCCACAACCTGATCCTGGGACCTCTGTCCATAATGATGAACCTTGCATTGATAACGATCCCACTGCTCCTGCTTGCAGGTGTTGAACTGCAGAATATCCCGTCAGGCTTTATTCTGGCAGCCATTATGGGGATAGTCCTGTCGATGGAAATCCATATAATATCGGATCGTCTTATTTCAAAAATGAAAAGCTTGTTTTAAAAATATACACAGGCTTATCTCTTGTTTATTTTACATTCATGGGTCGATTCTGCTACAACCCGGGATCGCCTTATTTTCTTAACTTAAAATCCCTCACCTTTCTTAGAGTAAATTGTCATAGCTCTCAATTCACAGTTTATAATATCGCACTCCGATAAGAACATCATAGGTATGCTGTTGAAACAAAAATCTGAGAATAGAGTTAGTTCTATCGTTAAACTTTTATCATATTGGGATTTCTGGGGGACAGATGCTTTTGCTTTAAGCGGAAGCAGTCAACTATAAGTACCTGAAAACAAAATCTATCAGATTAGACTATAATAATGGCTGCTGTTGTATAAAATGGAGGCGAGGAAGAAACAGTTGTTGTATATTCAGCAGCCAATTTCACAATTATGTTCAGAGTGATAATATGACAGGATTGGATCTAGCAGATAAGAAAATACTAATGATCGTAGCACAGAAGAATTTCAGGGATGAGGAGTTCTTTGAGCCCAGGGATATCTTTGAGGATGCAGGAGTAGACATAACAGTCGCAAGCAATAGCATGGAAGAGGCTTTCGGCACGCTTGGCGGGAAAGTGACGCCTGATGTCAGCATAGATAATGCAAATATAGCGGAGTTCGATGCGGTGGTGATTGCGGGTGGCGGCGGCTCAAAAGAGTTCCTCTGGTCCAACAAGAAACTTCATAAGCTGGTCAAAGACGCTTTCGAGCATGAGAAGGTGGTTGCTGCTATATGTGTCTCACCCGTGGTGCTTGCGAGGGCAGGAGTGCTCGAGGACAGGAGAGCTACTGTGTTCAAGGACTCTGCATGCATCAAGGAACTGGAAAAAGGCGGTGCTTCCTATGAGGATGAAGATGTGATAGTTGCGGATAATGTCGTGACTGCATGCGGACCCAAGGCTGCGGAAGAGTTTGGCGAGGCTGTTCTTGAGACGCTGAGAAAGCTATAACCTTTGAAACCTCTTTTACTCTTTTTTTATATTGCCTGCCTGTGGGAACCAAACTCATGGATTTATTTGGATTCTCATCGGAAATTTATAGGTTTAAACTGAAGAGAGTGCCATCTGCTATGGTGCCAGTGCTGCAGCATGTAGAATATTAAGAAAAAGACGTGAGAAAATATAGAAATATATTATTATTTACGGTCTCATTTAGTCCTTTTCCTTAATATTAGTAGACTGTTCACAATACCCACTAATCTTTCACTGGCGTTAAAAGAGATCTTTTCTGATAAATTCAATAAGAATCAGATTAAGTAAAGTGAGGCCCTATTAATTTTGATTGTGGGATTAATTTTTCAGGACAGAGGAAGCAAATCTTTAACGCGTATGGGAGAGAGCAATATGCATGATTGTTGATAGATACATCACTTTTGCTAAAAGAATATTTACAGGTGATCCTTGGTGCCGTCGATGCCGGTGATCTCTATTGTTATGCCTTCGATGAATGAAGAAAGGACGATCAGAACCTTTATAGAGAAGGCACAGAAGATATTTGAACATTATGGAGTTGAAGGAGAGATTATTGTCGTTGACAATTCCAGCGATTCCACTCCCAAAATTGCCCGTTCTCTGGGCTCAAAGGTCATCAGTTCAGTGATAGGCTATGGTAACGCCTATATAACCGGCCTGGCAAACGCAAGGGGTGATTATATTGCAATTACGGATGCGGATAATACATATAATCTGGAAGAGCTGCCCCGTTTCCCAGATTATTTAATCAAAGGAGAAGCAGATTTTGTTATTGGTACTAGGCTCAAAGGAGATATTAAAGAAGGTTCCATGCCCTGGCTTCATCAACATATAGGCAATCCTTTCCTGACATGGTTGCTGGACAACCTGTTCAATATAGATATATCGGATGCACATTGCGGCATGAGGGCCTTTACAAGAGACGCCCTGGATAAACTTACCTTCAAAACCAAGGGAATGGAGTTTGCTTCCGAGATAATCATAGAAGCTGCCCACAAGGATCTGAGGATAAAGGAGGTCCCTATAACATACTATCAAAGAGACGCACCTTCCAAACTGCGCTCTTTCCATGAAGGATGGCGTCATGTCCGGTTTATGATGCTTTACCGCCCTGTACCTTTTTTGTTCGTACCAGGTGCAATTGTAATGCTGACAGGTACGTTCATGACAATTTCATTATTGCTCAGGGGCTCTGTGGTCGATCAGAGACTGCACTCATTCATACTGGCCAGTATGCTGCTGATCATAGGTGCATAGATCCTGGCAACCGGCAGTTATGTCAAAGCATACGGATTGATTCACGGCCTTTATGAGAAAAATGACATTCATAGTAATAAGATATTAACCTATCACTCCCTGGAGAAAGAACTTATGGCAGGCTTCATTATTCTTGGAATGGGCTTATTTTTGGGACTTTACATAGTCTATCAATGGATCGCTGCAGGGTATGGCTCGATCTTCGAGATAGAATACGCCATAATCTCAATGGTCTTTATCGCCATAGGTATCCAGGTCATTTTTGGTGCCATATTCATAAGCATGATGCTCCTGGATACTAATATAGACAGGTGAACGGCTGAAGATCGCTTTTGTCTATGATGCTGTTTATCCCTGGGTAAAAGGCGGTGCTGAAAAGCGTATTTATGAGATTGGCAGACGGCTTGCCATCCAGGGGGATGAAGTGCACCTTTTTGGTGTCAGGTGGTGGAAAGGAAAGATACGATCAAACATGAAGGAATGGTGCTTCACGGCGTATGCGCTGCCAGGAAACTCTATGCCGGAGACAGGCGTTCTATCTCAGAGGCAGTCATATTTGCTGTGAGCCTGCATCCCACCTTATGCGCGAAAAGTTCGATCTCATAGATGTGAGCGTTTTTCCGTATTTTTCGTGCTTTACAGTAAAGCTTGCATCTGCAGCAACAGGAACGCCAGTCTGCTATACCTGGCATGAGATCTGGGACGATTACTGGTACGATTATATAGGAAAAGCAGGGTTCTTTGGGAAAATAGTGGAGCGGGCAGTTTCCAGGATATCGGACAGCAATATAGCTGTTTCTCAGCTCACAGAGAAAAGGCTTCTGTCCCTGGGAGTCGCAAAAGAGAGTATCTGTGTGATACCAAACGGGATAGATATTGAATATATAACCGGAGCAGAATCACAGGAAGAACGATTCACAGCCGGCGTGGATAGGAAAATGTATGACGTTGTGGTTGCAGGCCGGCTGATCAGGGAAAAGAATGTGGATATGATCATCAGATCACTATCGCTGCTCAAAAAGCAATTTCCGGATATAAGATGCCATATTATAGGTGAGGGACCGCAAAAAGAAGGGCTGTTGGACCTGGCCCTCAAACTTCAGGTAAGTGAAAACATAGATTTTGCAGATTTTAGGGATTACGGATTACTGATAGAAACGCTGAAAGCTTCAAAGGTTTTTCTCCTGCTTTCAAGTCGTGAGGGTTTTGGCATAAGTATTATAGAAGCATACGCCTGCGGCATTCCTGTAATTACCGTGAACCAGGAGAATAATGCTGCACAGTACCTGGTTAGTGATGGGATAGACTTCAGGCATCAAACCAGTTCCCTGTAAACCTCACTGGTCTTTTCGACCATATTCCGAACAGAAAAAACATCTTCCACTGCTTTTCGTCCTCTCTGTCCCATCTGTTTTCTCAGATTTATATCCCTGAGCGCAATTATTCTCTCGGCAAGCTCATTTGCATCTTCCGGGGAGATAACAAAGCCTGTCCTGCCATCCTCTATGACTTCAGGAATACCTCCCACATTACATCCTATAACCGGTTTTCCCCAGGCCATTGCCTCGATATATATCTGGCCGAAGGACTCGTAAAGGGAAGGAGCAACGAATATATCGCAATTCCTGTAATACTCCTGCAGTTGTTCTGATGTGACAAAATCAGTGAAGACCATAAACTTATGGTATTTTCTTTCCATTCTTTTAAGTAGATATTTCCGATATGACCCGCCGCCAGGGGCAAGGTCTGTGTCCTTTCCAACAATGGTGAACATGGCATTCGGCATTTCCCGGACCACTCTGGGAACTGCCTTGAATAATGTGTCAATACCTTTTCTTTTCTCCAGCCTTCCGACATATAGGATACCGAGCTCTTCACCACTTTTTGCAGTCTTCAGTAATTCTTTATCCGGAAGATCTATTCCAAGAGGTCCGTAAGCAATTTTCCCATTTCCGATCCCTTTATGATGTTCTTTTATAAGAGTGCCAATATTGTTACTGATAGCAATCAGTTTATCAGCCCTCCTGAGAGTCTCCCCTTCAAGCCAGTTGGCCACACGCAGATCTTTTGTGATACCCATTTTCTGGATCTCAATGAACTTGCACAGGGGGGTCACCAGCCTGATAACCAGGGGTACCGGAGAGACCAGGGACAGTACGAAACCCTGGGCATCCCACAGCGGTGCTTCCGCTATCTGGACGCCGGACATGCGCTTCAGCTCTATCAGTTTCAGCGCTGCAGCATAGCTAAAGGCGATGTTCTTGCGCGATACAGGCATGTCCTCTGTGAGCTTCAGGTTCAAGGAGTCCGTGGGGTACGGGGGTACTTTATGTACATGGACACTGCCGTCCATGTAATCCTGGGCACGGCGGGTTTCTGAGAGTGCGATCACGTGGACCTCGTGGCCTATGTCCGCAAACCCGCGGGCAAGGTTTCGCGTATGGAAGCAATTGCCTCCTATGCAGTCTCTGGAATATTCCTGGCTGATATAGGCTATCTTGAGGGGAGAGGGAATTCTCCCGGATCTTTTCGCTTCCGGTCGCTCCTCCGGTTCCTCTGATCCGGACTGCTGCACAGCTTCCGTTTCAGATTTTTCCGGTGGCTTCCAGACCCCGAACATGTCTTCCGGGATATCACTTATAAAGTCCCGGGCACGATTATTCTTCACGGATGCGAAATTAAAATTCAGACCATCCCTGTAGCCTCTGAGTGAGCCTTGCAACACTTTCCGGCAGATATCCCTGAATTCCCTGAAAGACATCTGTCTGGCAAAGTAATCATCTTTGAAGTGGCTGAGCCACCAGTAACAGGAATAGAGAGGACGCGTTGAATAGGACTGTAGCTCGCCCCCGAAATTCTTCATGGTGTAATAAACGACATTCTTCACAATCTCATACCAGTTCTGATCGTAAGGTGACCTGCGGTTGTGCCCTTCCACCATATAGTGAACAACGAAAGCATCTCTCTGGTATACGATCCTGTACCTTGCTTTCGTGATTCTCACACATAGCTCGCTCTCGTCATGGTAATACCGGAAATATGGATCAAAACCTCCCACCTCAAGCAATGCGGACCTGAGAAACGAGCAATTGGTACCCATCAGTATAGCAAACTCACCCTTCTTTGCAGTCGCAGCCGGATCTCTGATAGGGTCCGGAATCCCGCACTTGCCAATTATCCCGTTGTCGAAGTGGTAGTGCGTTCTTCTCGGACCATACACAAGACCCCCCACGCCTCCCACCTCCTGGTCTGTGTAGCCGGTAGCCAGCCTGTCCAGCCAGTGAGCATCGGCCACGGCATCATCGTCAATAAAAGCCACTATCTCACCCTCTGCCACACGAATACCCAGATTCCTTGCAAAGGACAGGCCGTTAAGTTCCTTCTGCAGAATTACCCTGATATCAGGATACTTTGCAAGCACCCTGTCAGTTCCGTCTGTGGAAGGACCATTGACGACTATTATTTCGTAATCAGGATAAGACTGCCTGTGCAGCGACAGCAGGCATACATCCAGATACTCTGCCCTGTTATAAGTACAGACCACAACCGAAACCAGCGGATGCGCTTTCATTCAGAGCCTCTCCGAAGATGCCGGATTATGTGAAGTATCTGGAGCTTCCTGAGAAATAGTGTCAATGATCTCTGTAATCTTCTCCCGGACATGGACCCTGTCAAAGTCTACCAGACGCTGATCCTGTCTTTTAACTATCCTTGATTTAAGTTGCCGGTCCTGCAGAATAACATTAATGAGCTCGGCTATCTTGATGTAGTTCTTTTCGCCGACCAGCACTCCAGACCCCCCCAGCGTGTAGGGGATACCCGTGGACTTGTATGCGATTATCGGGATATGGAAATGCATCGCTTCAAGCAAAGGTACGCAGAATCCCTCATGCTCGCTCATGCAAAGGAAGACGTCAGCATTCCTGTAGTGGTCTGCCAGTTCCTCATTCTTCACCTTGCCCGCAAAAACCACGGAGCCTTCAAGTTCCAGACCCTTAACAAGGTTTTCCAGATGAGCAGTGTAGGCCTTTATGTGTGTGCTTCCCACAAGATAGAGTCTGGAATTTCCATTTATGTACCGGTTATAGCAAAAGAATGACTTTATGATATCTTCATGGCATTTATTGGGTGCAAGCCTGCCTACGAACAGGAAGTTCACAGTACCGCTTTTAGCATCATAGCCAGATATGTCGTTTTCGATCCCATCAAACTTCCCGAAATCGGAGAAAATAGGCAGCACACCCGTGTTCTCAAAGCCGAAATCATCCAGGGCCTGCCTGTTGAACTCAGAAACTCCCAGAGCCAGCTGGAAATGACCTGTCAGCCCCTTTATCTCCTTCAGGCCTTCGGCACATTGCAGGGCGCTTAATTTGTCGTATCTGTAGAAAAACTCCGGCGGGGTGATGTTGTGGTATATAAGGACCTTCCTGTCGGGTAACTGCTTCACGAACTCGGTCACCTCGCCCCCTACCAGAGGATAATGATAGAAAACGAGATTTGAATCATTCCCTCTGTATTTGTTCAGGGGCCTGGCGTAACCTGAAACCTCGGGATCGATCCATTTGGCGTAAATCTCAGACTTATACCCCATGCTCCTGAAAGTCTCCCTGAGAGCAATAGTATTATTGCTTACAGCATCACCGTATATCAGAGCCGGTGCTACCTGATGAATTTCCATGAAGCATACCTCACTTTTTAGCGACCACACAGTAGTCACGGAAGCCGAACAGAAGATTGTTCAGTTTATCGGTGTTGGAGTTGACAGTTTCTGTCATACTGCTACAGATGTTGCCTGACATGTCCCGCGGAGCCGTTTCAACCGGATCTATCCTTTTAAGCTTGACGTAATCCGCAACCGGCTGATAGTATCTTTCCATCATCTCACGGTAACCGCATGACTGGAGCATGAAATTCAATACATCGGGATGGACGTGCGATCTATGGGTCGGGTCCAGGTAAAAAAGGTTTGATGACACGAGCATGCTCCTTATATTAGGAGTGGTTATCACGATATGGGTTTCATACTGCATTTTCTCGTAGCATAGTCTCAGTATCTCCAGCAGTTCCTCACTTGGCAGATGTTCTGCGAGCTGGCTTATAAAAACGCCATCAACTGATTTTGGCTCAAGTGACCTGAGATGAGATATGGCATCACCGTTGATCACATTGAGCCCCCGCCTCTCGCAGAGTAGTGTATAATCCTCATTGAGGTCTATGCCGTAGCCTCCGATCCCGGCTTCCTTCAGGACCTTCAGGAACGTGCCTGTGCCGCAGCCTATATCAAGCACGTTCTTACAGTCTTTGAAAAGAGCTTTCGAATCCTCGAAAACATTGGGCTCGTTCACACACGGACCGCCTCCCTTTATCCATGCCTTGCCCATCTCTTCACTGAACAGGAAATAGTTCATTGAGGTTCCATTTCCTGCGTCATTATCAAAAGTGAAGCCATCTGTACTGAGAGTGTCCTTATATGGTATGCCTGCCGTCCGTATCCTGTTCTCATGATCCAGATCAGCTTCGCTCGTATCGGCTGCCTTACCCGGACTGCTTACGAAGTTCTTTTTTAACGTGTTACCTGATTCATCCGTAAGGACTTCAGAGAGCATATCCGATATCCTGTCAAACTTAGCTCTTAATACTGTCATCTCCGACCTCAGAGCCTTATTCTCCGCTTCGAGTTCCGTATATTTCTGATAAATGGCAGTGCTGAAGTCAGCAACATGCCCGTTGAATTCCGACTGAAGAAAATTTACAGGCTCGACGTATCGCTTTATTTCTCCGTGAACAAGCTTTCTGCCTTTTATGAGTATTTTTCCCGTAATCGGGCGATGGGAAGTTATGGAATAGGTCTCGTTCCTGATATCCCAGTTGTTAAGGATATATTCGAGGTCAAGTTGCGGATCAAGGTTGCCCTCTCCGGGATAATATACGCTGGCCATATTGTGTAATTTTGAGATCGCATTTTCGTCATAGGTCCCATCCTCTTTTCTCTTATTGATGTTCTCATGGATCTTCTGCATAAGCTCTTCAACATCTATTTCATCATCACGGATCTCAAGAAAACTGCTCATGCACTCATATATGAAGTCGCGTAAAACTTATAACGATAGGTAAAAAAGGTAAGAAACAAAGATAAGTTGGTCCAAAAGTACCAGACATCCTCCTGATAGCCAGTCTGCAACTGAATTCAGAAACCCCAGGTACAGGGAATATGGAATAATCCAGAATCTCTGCATGTGGGATAGACATCAAACCTGTAGAGCTTGTCGTGCCAGTCATATATCCTGTTATCACGGGTGTGCACGGCCACCGTCAGCAGGAACCTTCCTGTCAGCATCGGGATTCTCTCGATTTTAAGGTCAATGTGCCCTTCGCCTTCCACATGGTCAATTATGACACCCTTTATCTCGGTGTTCGTCCCGAACAATTGTTCCCCTTTCTCGGAGTAGAGCTGAATCCCGAAAACAGGATCCAGTACTTTCTCATGGGCCTTGTAGGATATCCTGATGTCCATTGAGTCAAAAGAATTGAAGCGTACACTTTTATTGCCGAATTTGTCGTACATCTCTACACCGGTGATCTCTATCTTGCGGTTGCCCCATCTGTTTGTGTTTCCTTCCTGCAGGCTGCCGGAGCCCCCGTTCCCCTGACCAGTATCTTCACCCTCGTTCCTGCCATATACATAACTATCTATCACATGCTGAGTATCTCCGAGGACGACCTGTTCCCCTTTGTGCAGGAGCAGGGTCCTGTCACAGAAACGCCTTACAGACCCGAGATCATGGGAAACGAATACTATGGTGACACCCTCGTTCCTGTACTGGTTCAGGACATCGATACACTTCTGCTGGAACTCCATGTCCCCCACTGCAAGTACTTCATCCATCAGCAGGATCTCCGGGTTTGTCTGGATCGCAGTTGCAAAGGCCAGCCGGACCTGCATTCCGGAAGAGAAGTTCTTGAGTTTGGTGTCCCGGAACTTTTCAAGGTCGGCAAAATTCAGTATATTGTCCAGCTTTGCCTGGATCTCCCTTTTCTGTATGCCCATTATAGTGGCATATGTCCTTACATTCTCTGCAGCGGTAAAATCCTGCTGGAAACCCACTCCCAGCTCGAGGAAGGGCGTGATCTTCCCGTTGACCCGCACATATCCGTCTGTGGGACGAATAATTCTGGCAATGGTTTTTAGCAGGGTGCTTTTTCCGCTTCCGTTCTCTCCGATCACACCCAATGCCTCTCCTTCCTCAACTGTGAAATTTATGTCCCTGAGAGCATGAAACGTCTCATAGCCTGAAGATCTGAATAAACCGGTGAGCGTTTCAAATACCGTATTTCTCTTTTCATGAGGGATACGGAATACCTTGTGCAGGTCGCTGACCTCTATGATGCTCATCAGATCTCCTCCGCAAAACCCGGTTCCAGCTTCATGAACACTGCATAGCCCAGCACAAGGAAAAAGATGGCAGATACCCCTATGTAGATCATATCCTCTGTGGTGGCCGGAGTTGAGTATATGATTGTATTGCGGGCCGAGATGATGATCCTTGCCATTGGATTCAGTAAAGCTATCGTTCTTAGATTCTCAGGGAACATCTCAAGAGTGTAAAGAATGGGAGTACCAAAGAATGCCGCCTGCATGAAAACGTCCCAGATGAACTGCATGTCCCTGAAATATACATTAAGTGCTGACAGGGTCATGGAAACCCCCAGTGAAAAAATAAAAAGCAACACCAGGATTAAGGGGACATACATGATCGTTGAGGATATGGGTATCCTGAAGATGAACATGAATATGACGAAGACAACTGATTCGAACAGGCTCATGAGCAGGGCAGTTATACATGAGGATATCACGAAAATGTCCCTGGGAAAGTAGATCTTCTTGATCATGCCTGGTTTCCCTACGATAGAGAACATACCGATACCTGTGGACCTGCTGAAGAAGTTCCAGAGTATAATCCCAAGCAGTAAGAAGAGTTGATAGTGTTCCACCTGCACTCTCATGAGATTGGAAAAGACCAGATACAGTACAGTGAGCATTAAAAGCGGCTCCAGCAGTGACCAGAAGTATCCCAGGATAGAGTTCTTGTACCTGAGCTTGAACTCACTGAGGGATAGATTCCAGATTAGGTTCCTGTATTGGTATAATTCTTTCAGATGATCAAGAACCATTATTTATCACTTGTCTTAATTTTTGTTCGAAAAGAGTGATATCAAACATACTTGCCCTTGCAATGCAGGCATCCCTGTAGGTATCCGGCTTGCCGGAGACATACCTGATACCTGCAATGATACCCGGGACATCTGAGTCCACCAGCACGCCGGTCTGTCCGTCCACAACTGTTTCCCTGAAACCTCCTTCATTAACTGCAACCACAGGCTTCCCGCTTGCCATTGCTTCTATGGGCGTCATTCCGAAGTCCTCGTCAAGTGCGGTGCAGATAAGTCCTTTGCATCTTGAATATAGATCAAGGAGCTCAGACTGGGGGAATTCTCCTGCAAGTGTCACATTCCGGGGCAGGTCCCGGATTATGCTCCTGGCGTATCTTTCCGCATGATCCCCTTTTGAATAGCCGCCAACGATGATAAGTTTCTCTTCAGGCATTTTCCTGAATGCCTCTATCTGCATCTCCAATCTTTTTTCGGGGTACAGGCGGTTCACAGAAAGCCAGAAGTCCCCATATTCCCTGCAACGGAACATGGAAGTGTCAGCAGGGGGATAGATAACTTCAGCCTCCCTCCCAAAGTATTTTCTAATCCTTTGCCGGGTATTTTCCGAGTTCGTTACTATACTGCATATATGAGGAAGATAGTGCTCCGAGGCTCTTTTGTGGGACCCGACCCATAGCATGAATGGAAATCTTGTCAAAGCAGACTGACGTTGCAGGAATGCATCGTAGAGATCGTAAAAGGCCCTTGTGGGAGTATGACAGTAATAGAGATTAGGCTGATGTTTCCTGGCAGCAAAATGGGCCCAGTTGCCGGAAAAGATGAAAAAGTCATAGTCATTTGAAAAGTCGCAGTTCGCAAACAGTAAGGATGCATGCATCTGCTTTAAGGGAGGCGTTTTGAAAGTAGTGCCAAGACTGATCATGTTTGAAGGGTCAAAACCCATCTTTGAGATAGACTCCTTATCCAAATCCGTTGAAATTATGTCTGCCTTCAGTCTCTCGGCAAGCATTAACACAAGTTTTTCCCCGCCCCCTATAGCACCAAAATAATCATGAAAGATCGCAATCCTCATCGTACCAGTAGTATTGGGAATATACTATTTAAGAGAAGTAGAAACTGTGGTAAGATATAGATTGCCGGTATAGTATAGTATATCTATTTATGTGTTCAAATCCATTTTTGTCCTGATAAACTATTGAACGATTATTATGGTGAATCGAAAACAGCTCTTCAGCAAAACAATCCTACTGCCGTTGTTAGTGTTATTTGCCTTTATAATCAGAATGATCCCTCTGCCTGAGATTTCCGCTAATGGAAATATGTATTACACGGGGACCGATTCATTCTATCATATGAGGAGGGTATTCTATACCACAGAGAACTTTCCCTCTATTCTGACATTTGATTCTTATCTTAACTATCCGATTGGGTACGATATTGGATGGCCGCCATTATACGATTATGCAATCGCGCTGCTGTCTCTGGTCCTGGGTCTGGGAAGTCCCGATGCCGGTACAGTTGAATTTGCAGGTGCTGTTTTCCCTGCGCTGATCGGGGCCCTGACAATAGTACCCCTGTATTTTGCATCTTCTGTGATCTTTGATAAGAGAACTGCCTTGCTGAGTGCTGCTGTGCTTTCCCTGATTCCCATGCATCTGAACATATCAATGGTAGGCGCCACTGACCATCATGTAGCAGAAGTATTTCTTGCGACCAGTGCCTATGCACTTTACCTGCTTTCTTTAAAGGAGAGCAGGAGTGCCAATCTTTCTTTTTCGGCTATCAGATCAGGCCACTTAGAGAAAGCAGCCCGCAGATCACTGCTCTATTCATTTGTTTCCGGCTTTATGCTTTTCCTTGCGGTTTTCACATGGCTGGGCTCTCCTATCTTTATAGGGATCATAGGCTTGTTCGCTTTTGTCCATATGACTGTGGACCTCAAACAGCACAGATCCTCGGACTACATTCTGGTCAGTACGATCACTGTGTTCCTGGCAGCACTTGTGCTGGTTATCCCCATGATGACGCTGGTAGTCCGTTCTGGGCTGGAATTTAGCGGTATGTTCCTATCCTGGTTCCACGTGGTTTACATTGCATCCCTTCTTATCGGCACAGTTATGCTCGGACTGATCGCAGAGACTGTAGCTTCGAAAAAGCTGAAATGGTACTATTACCCGGCATCAATAATTGTGCTCTCAGGAATAGGGATCATAGCACTGAGAATCCTGTTTCCGGAATTCTACCAGAACACGGTGGGCGGAGTTCAGTATTTGCTGGTAAGCTCTTCGACCGTGCTCGGGACGATCGCTGAAGCTCAGCCTCTGTTCTTCGATCAGAGCTTTACCCTGAGACCTTTGTGGAGTGCATTCTTCATCTTCAATATACTGGCTGTTATCGGGATTTTATTCAGCAGCCTGAAGCTGACCAGAGACAAATTCATGCCTGAAATGGTTTTTTTCTTAGTCTGGTCGATCATAGTTATAATCCTGACTGTCTCCCAGAGACGGTTCCTATATCTGCTCACAGTAAATGTTGCCATATTCTCAGGCTTTTGCCTCAGCTTATCTTACAGTTACCTGGCAGGCGAAGCCGGCCTTGGGTCAAAAACACCGGCCTCAAAAAAGAAATCCAAACCTAAATCCAAGAAAAAGGCTCCTATAGCTGCGCAATCCGTTCCATCAGAAGAAAAAGGCCCTTTAAAAGCGAAGCGTAAAGGACTTTCCGCCACGCCTTTCCTTCTATCGATCATTGCTGTGATAATAGCTTTTGTTCTGGTCACTAACGTTTTAGGATTACTCACCCATCCGGGGATTCCCAGTACTGACTGGCAGGAATCACTGGAGTGGCTTGGCTCCAACACCCCCGAAACTTCATACTTTTCCGACCCCACTATGGTACCGGAGTACGGTGTGATGAGTTGGTGGGATTATGGAAACTGGATCCTATATATCTCCAAACGGCCTGTCGTTGCCAATAATTTCCAGACCGGGGTAGAGGATTCGGCGCATTTTTTCGCAAGCTCCGACGAGGTTGAATCTCTGTCCATACTGGACAAGAATAGGGTGAAGTACGTTGTTACGGACCATTTGATGTATGTTACCAAATCCCGTGCCATCTTTGAGATCGCCGGGGAGGAATACATGATGGGCCAGAACTTCACCACTTTCTATAATAGCATGGATATACGAAAGACCACTCTGGCAAAGCTGCATATCCTGGATGGGTCGTATCTTGGCAGGCTGCGCCTGATCCATGAATCCCAAAACAGTGAAATAAAACTTAATCGCGAGGACAATGAGGGGGAAGGCATTCCCATCAAGAATGTGAAAATATTTGAGTACGTGGCCGGAGCAAAGATCCACGGGTCCGCAGCACCTAACCAGCAGGTGTATGCAAGGATAGAGGTCATATCCAACCAGGGCAGGCAATTCACTTACGAGAACACAGCCGTATCAGACGAGTCCGGCCAATATGAGCTGAGAGTGCCTTATTCTACAAGCGGTAGCGATGCCGGGATTACTACAGGCCAGTTCTATACGGTTTATCCGGAGGGCATGAGTGTCACACAGGAGGAGGTTGCCGTAAGCGAGGAGGATGTTATGCAAGGCAACGGGATAAGAGTGGACCTGGTATAGTATTGAGATCCAATTGCCCGGATTTTGGATGTGTGCCAGCGCCTGCCATACAGTAAAGGCCTGTTCTTCCTAATCTTACCGGGCACGTTACATAAGCAGCAGTAAATAGACAACGATTCAAAGAGGCAAGAATAGAGGATTTAGGAATCTTCTAAATCCTCTCTGTCAATGCAGCCACTTTCCTGGAATATAGCTCAGGAGTGTGCCGGAAATGTGATCTTGCCTCTTGACTTGACATAACTGAGTTTATGGAGGGGCCTTAATCTGCCAGTGACCAACTATAGTTTAATTTCCATCAGGTCCTCTCCAATAATGACATCGCCCGTGAAGTATCCCCTGATGTGCTCCACAGCCTCCATCTCATGTCCCTGCATCTGCGGATAGAGATGTACTAGATATAGATGCTTTACATCGAGAGGATGCTGCTGCATCATGCCGGTAAGCATGTCCGGCGTGGTATGGTTGGTCGTCTCAAAACCCAGGGGGAAGGAGCACTCATGGATAAGGACCTCCGCACCCTCCGCAAACCTGAAGAGCAGCTCAGAGGGCTCCGTATCACCGGTGTAGACCACTGCCCTGCCGTTTATCTCCAGCCGGTAAGCCAGTGACGGGACACTGTGGACCGTGGGCGTGCACGTGATCACGCAGTCATCAACGGCATTCTCTCCTGTAGCCCCTCGGGCTATCCCTTCAATATTCCCTATATCTTCGGCGCCTTTGCCCGCTCCCGTGCCAGAGCTATCCGGAGAGAAGGCCTCCCCGCCGCTGAGCTCGGTTATCTCGACCCCGAACCTATCCCGGAGATAGGCGTAGGGCGCCATGACCTTCCCGAACCACTCATGAGTTCCCTGCGGCCCGTAGATATGCACGGAATCCGCTGCGCCCGAGAGCCACCTGGCCTTGAGCAGCGCCAGCACGTCCCCCGCGTGGTCAAGATGCAGATGTGTCAATACAATGGTATTGATGTCCGTATGCCCGTACCCGGCCTCCGCGATCCTCCCCAGGACCCCGCAGCCGCAATCGAAAAGCACCGGCCGGCCGCCGATCTCCATGATAAGTCCTGACTGCACGCGCCCGACCTGCGGAATCCCGACACCCGTTCCAAGAAATGTGATCTTCATGCTTACTAGAATAAGGGTTAAATAACTTAACTCTTATTAGTGGCTTACAATTCCGAAAGACCGGTAACTCTGTTCTTCTCACTGCGCGAGGGTTGCCCAGCTGGTCAAAGGCGCTGGACTTAAGATCCAGTATCGAAGGATTTCGAGGGTTCAAATCCCTCCCCTCGCTTACAATTCCGAAAGACCGGTAACTCTGTTCTTCTCACTGCGCGAGGGTTGCCCAGCTGGTCAAAGGCGCTGGACTTAAGATCCAGTATCGAAGGATTTCGAGGGTTCAAATCCCTCCCCTCGCATACGATTTTTGGGTAATAGGTATCCTGGAAAATAGATACTCAGAATTTTTAAAAGTTGATTCGTTCTTAAGGTTCTACTGATCAAACTTCAAATTTTTGGTGAAATTTATACATTTGCCAATTATTATGTGAACTGATATAAAAGTAACATTTTTAAACTTGAAAATATAATCTTGTTGACAGTAGTATAAGGGTTTAATGTGATTTAAGTGGAAAAATGTTCTAAATTTCAGAATAATATAGTTGTATTTTCAATTATTTTCCTTGTACTTAGCAATAGTGGATGTCTTGCTGGATTAAGTTCACAAGAAATGAACCGAGGCAGTTCTTCTAATGATATCGTAATTATTTCAAATATTTCTGACTTGAGAATTGCCGTTGAGTCAGATCCAAGTGAAACATTTAATCAAGAGCTGATTTATTTATTATCTGTCATTGAAAAGCATGATTCTACCTATGAAAAGGAAATGGCTTCACAAACTGCATATTCTATTTCATCAGAAATAAAAAATTATGGTTTAGAGCCCCTGGATGTTAAACTTTTAAAAGACTATAGCAATTATGAATCAGAGATGAAACGAGTTAACAGAGTCATAGATGTGCTTAACGAAAATATGGACTATGATTTTAAACACATCCCACTAGATGAAGTTTCACATACTAAGTTCATTCAACTTATAAACAAAGGTGAAAGATATTTACCAGTAGTTGATTCATATAATGAGTTACTAAAAAGTTCCCATTTAGTTCTTGAAGATAGAAATAATAGTGAATATGTAAAAAGATTTTACATTTGTGCTTTCTTGCTAAGTGTAGATGTATTACTTATTGAGACTGGTGGTATTCATAAAAATGTATTCAGATCAGTAGGTTCTCTAAATTCAGAATTAAAATTAATGAAATCTGTCCCATATTTAGGTTACAGTGGATATGGCTTGTTACTTAGTACTATTTATTGGTCCATCAGAGGATATGTAGAGGGATTTAAAAACGATATCTTTGAAATTATTCGAGATGCGTCATCTGAAGACATTGTTAAAGAATATTCAATTACTATCTCTCAAGAATCTTTGATGGAGGAAGCAAATAAGACCAAAAGTAAAATTGGAGAAATGGGTATAAACTTGCCTGTATTTGTTTAAAGAAGTTAGTTCTT